>JACCDX011132691.1_pt1 | contig 18080 bp, 17 predicted proteins | sample 7449681 | NCBI WGS metagenome assembly JACCDX01 (sample SAMN15323450, study PRJNA562643) | freshwater metagenome | isolation source: river surface water | place: USA:Blue River Watershed | collected 2017-08-18
CAGTTTACTATCTGGTTTGACTGTGGCTTGGCGGGATCATCTCCTGCCAGCCTAGAATTTCCGCAAGCCTAAAAATCACCCACTGTGCTTCTGCCGCGGTCAGACCAATCTCCACCTCCCCAAGCCCTTGGTGAATCCTTTCCAGCACATCGGCTTCGGTAATACCCAACTCCCACAGCTTGTTGGTCGCTTGCTCTGTCAGCAAGTTGGCCAGATCTTCACACAAATCGTAGCGTGCGTAGATGTGCTCTCGCGTCGCACTGGGCTTCGTGCGCCCTGGTTCAATAAACAAAGCGATGAACGAGGGCGGAATAATGATCTGATTGCCGTCACTCATCGCTGCACCGCAACAGTGCTTGTATGTATTTCATATTGTGTCCTGGGTTGGCAACAGCTGGTGTTTACACGATACTACTCAGCATATGTGATTTTATAAGCCTACACCAATGTCTTCTTCAGCCAGCCCCTTGCTCGAACACACTGTCAATCTGCCAGATGGCGCAGCGCTAAGGGTGCTGGAAAATGGGACTGGACCCGCGCTCCTGCTCATCAGCGGCTTAGGTGGCACCGCAAACTTCTGGAACCCTTGCATCCCTGCTTTTTCGACCCATTACCGCACCCTCAGACTGGATCAACGTGGCATCGCCAAAAGTTCACGGGGTTCGGCGCCTTGCACAATCGATCAGCTTGCAAAAGACTGCCTGTCCGTTCTTGATCAGTTAAATGTTCAGGAAACCATCCTCGTTGGTCACTCGACAGGCGGATGCATCGCGCAAACCATCGCATTGCTTGCACCTGAGCGTGTGCGCGCCTGCGTATTCAGCGCCACGTGGGGCAAGCCCAGTCGTCATCGAAAAGAGCTCTTTTCAACCCGTCGCGAAATGCTCTTTCGCGACCCCGTTGGCTACGCATGTTCCTCTGTTTTTATGGGACACGATGCAAACTGGCTAAACAATAACTGGACCGTGTTGGAAAACGCGCGTGCCAATGCCCCTGTTACACCTGAAGCGCAACGCATCGTAGCCGAACGGCTAGATGCCCTAGTGGCCTTTGATCGTAGCGGTGAAATTCATCGCATCTCTGTTCCAAAACTCATCTTGGGCGCACGCGACGATTTGATCGTGCCGTCATTTTTACAAGAAGAGCTCGAAACGATGCTCAGGGACGCAGACCTTCATCTATTTGAAAACGGCGGTCATTTCTTTCCAGTGACCCGCACAAATATTTTTACTCCAGTCGTCATAGATTGGCTGAGCACTCTTTCCTAACGGGCTCCACATGCTTGAAAACTTTTCCAGTTCACAAATTGTCCGCAAAACTGTCGTCGCCACCAAAGCAGGCGTCGTCGCCGCACAGCACCGTCGGGCCGCCGAAGTCGGGGCAGCCGTGCTTGATGCAGGCGGAGACGCCGTCGACGCTGCGATCGCGACCTCCTTTGCGATTGGTGTCGTCGAACCCTGGATGAGTGGACCTGCGGCGGGCGGCACCATGGTGTTATGGCGCGCCAAAGAGGGCAAAGCGCGTGTCATTGATTTTGGTTGCAGATCACCGCGTGAACTCAATCCTGCCGACTACCCCTTGAGTGGCGCTGGTAAATCCTCGGATTTGTTTCCCTGGCCTGCTGTGGTCGAAGATCGCAACGTCATGGGTGCGACGGCAGTCGCCGTGCCTGGTGCAGTCGCAGGCATGGATCTGGCCCACAAACATTTCGGTCGCATGCCCTGGAAAGATTTGGTGACTCCGGCGGCAAAACTTGCGGACGAAGGCCTGTTAGTGGACTGGTACACCACTCTTGTGACTGCGGCCAACGCGCGCGTTCTGAGTAAAGATCCTGACACGGCCAAGATGTTTCTGGATGACGGACACTGGCCAATTGCCGGCGAGTGGACCTCTCTTGCCGAAAAACATCTTAACCAGAAAGCCTTCGCACAAACACTCCTGCAAATCGCGGAGGGTGGAGCCGACGCTTTTTACAAGGGCGATATTGCCGAACAACTGGCAAAAGATGTGCGAGCCAAAGGCGGATGCCTGAGTGTGCAAGACTTGCGCGAGTATCAAGCATCGATCGTCGAGCCACTCACGATCAACTATCGTGGCGGTCGAGTCTATGCGACGGCTGGACTAACCGGCGGGCCAACTTTCGGGAAAGCGCTCGAAATACTCGCGCGCGAACTTTCTCCGACAAAGGGCAAACCCAACGCCGCCACGTACGCCGGTTATGCCCGCGCACTCGATGCGGCATTCAAGCTGCGTTTTGAAAATATGGGGGACCATGAATCTCCCAAAGCGCCTGGCTCCACCACACACTTCAGTGTGGTCGACCGCGAAGGAAACATGTGCGCAGTTACGCAAACCTTGCTGTCCATTTTTGGTTCGCGCGTGGTATCACCCTCGACAGGCATGCTGCTGAACAACGGTATCATGTGGTTTGATCCCGAGCCCGGCAAGCCCAACTCGCTAGCACCGAACAAGCGTTGCCTCGCGAATTACTCGCCCGTCATCGGCGAAGATGCGCAAGGTCGGCGTTTTGCCATCGGCGCTTCTGGTGGTCGCAAAATTCTCGGTGCTGTCATGCAGTTGAGCTCATTCATGATTGACCATGGGCTCAATCTCGAAGAGGCATTCCACACCCCTCGCATCGATGTCAGCGGTAGCGGGAAAATCACCGCTGATCAAACGCTCTCGGCTGAAATCATCGCTGCGCTCGAAAAAGAAATGCCTGTCATTCAGACACGTCGCAATATCTATCCATACTCATTCGCCTGTCCGGCAGGGGTGATGCGCGACGGCGAGATGAATATGGGATGCACTGAAATCATGTCGCCATATGGTGATGCGATCGCGGGCGGTTGAATATGTATTTACCAAAACATTTTGATCAGCAAGACCTTGATTCATTAATATCACTGCTCAAAGCCTACCCGCTCGGGACACTGGTCACACAACACGAAGGCGCGATCGAGGCGAACCACATCCCCTTCTTGCTTGATGGCAATCTTGCGGCAGGCGGGAAATTGATCGGTCATGTGGCCAAGGGCAATCCTGTCTGGAAAAACGTTGCGCCCGCTCAAGAGTCGCTGGTCATTTTTCAGGGTCCCGAGGCATACATTACGCCAAACTGGTATCCCTCCAAACAAGTTCATCATCAAGTTGTACCCACATACAACTACGCTGTCGTGCATGTTTACGGGACACTCTCTGTCATCCATGATGAGGCGACCAAACACCTGATCGTCACAGACCTCACCCGGTCGATGGAAAAAACCAGAAAGAGCACCTGGCAAGTTTCTGACGCACCCGCGGATTTCATTGAAAAGATGCTCAACGCAATCGTGGGCATCGAACTGAGCATTACACGCGTTCAAGCCAAATGGAAAGTCAGTCAAAACCGCGACCTCGCCGATCGCAACGGCATCGCGCAAGCGTTGAGTGAACAGCTTTCCAGTGAAAGGGACCAGAGAATGAGTGCGATTGTTCGCTCAGGAAAGGGGATCGGTGAGGACTAGCGGCCGAGCTGCGCGCTGCAATCAACCTTCGCATGGATCAACAGCTTGTTGTCATTTTTTTTGTCGGGAAACTCTGTCGAAATCACGCGACACCCAGTGACTTTTTCTATACCCTCGATCTGTCGGGCTTTCTGTTTGTCAAAGTCGGTGCCAAACCACCCGCCTTGTTTGCCTCCATAGGCTTCCCACATGTCGTTTCCGAGGGGAATGATGCTGATTTCACGTTGGTCCAGCACCACAATCTGGCGACCAGGATCGCGATGATAATACACAGCGCTGCCCTGACAGCCAGCAAGCGCGCTGACAACAGCCATTGAAGCGACAAAGGGCAACATTTTCATCTATATTCTCTGGTATTGGCACAAACAAAAACTTCGTTGCTAAGCATAACGCTATTTTTAAACAAAAAACTTCAGGGGCAAACTGTCATGTCAAAAGAAGGTGTACTTCAAATTCCCTCACTCAAAGGCAAAGTCTCGGATGCCGAGTGGCAAACACGCGTGGATCTTGCGGCCTGCTATCGACTCGTTGAAATGTATGGCATGGCGGATATGATCGCCAACCACATCTCTGCGCGCATACCTGGCGAAGAAGGGACTTATTTGATCAATGCCTATGGCTTGATGTACGAAGAAATCACAGCCTCGAGCCTGCTGAAGGTTGATCACAAAGGTAACATCATCACCAAACCTGATTTTGGCGATCTCAATTACGGAATCAACAAGGCCGGCGCAGTCATTCACAGCGCGGTTCACCATGCGCGACCCGATGTGGGCTGCGTGATTCACACCCACAGTTGGGCCTCGATGGCAGTGTCCTCTCTCGAATGCGGATTACTGCCACTGACACAGACTGCGATGCGTTTCCTGAAAATCAGCTATCACGACTACCAAGGCGTCGTGCTGGACGAGGCTGAACAGGAGTCCCTATGCAAGGATCTCGGTAACAGCGAAGCCATGATCTTGCGCAACCACGGTGCACTTACAGTTGGTCGCACGATTGGTGAAGCCTTTAACTGGATGCACCGCCTTGAGCTTTCCTGCCGCGCTCAAATTGGTGCGATGTCCTGTAACAGCCCATTGATGAAAGTTTCACAAAAAGTGCTGGATGAAACCTGGAATAACTATCAGCCCGGGACACGACGTCCTTATGGCGTGATGGAGTGGCCTGCTCTACTGCGCAAGCTGGATCGCACAGACACCTCTTATCGCAATTAAACCCTTCATTCATTTGCCAAGGTCTTAAAAGTGTCCATTCAGAAACTCAGTCACCCGCCACGCATCTTGCTTTCGGACAAAACCGCCGCCGAGCTGGCACCCAAAATCGAGTCCATTCTTGGTCCTCAGGGTTATGTTCGTGTGACCGCAAAACAAATGCATGAAGGCACCGCAGATGCGGATTTTTGCTTTGTTTCTCGAGATGTCACCTCGAGCTCAACCAAACATAAAATCGTTCCGGAAACACAGTATGTCTACGATGCACTGATGGGGTCCAAAGCTCTGAAATGGGTACATATTCATTCCGCTGGTGTTGACCGACAAATCTTTTTAGACCTAATGGCCAGAGGCGTTACCGTCACAAGCTCCTCTGGGGCGAGTGCGGGCGTCGTGGCGCAGACCGCGCTGACTGGATTGCTGTCGCTTGCGCGTCGCTTTCCACAACTCGCGGCTGCGCAACGTGCCCATGCATGGGAACCTTTTTTCAAAGTGGGCCTGCCTCCAGAGCTTGAAGGGCAAACCGCCACCATTGTCGGTTGGGGGCCTATCGGTCAAAAACTGGCTGCGTGGTTGAAAGCGATTGGACTCAACATTATTGTCGTGCGCCAATCCGCGTCTTCCACAATTCCAGACACTCGTGTCGTGTCGTTCGATCAGTTCAACAGCATCCTGCCAGAGACTGATTGGCTCGTGCTGGCATGCCCGTTAACGGCTCAAACCACCAATCTCGTGAGTGCGAAAGCGCTCGGATTGATGAAGCCCTCGGCACATATCGTGAACATATCCAGAGGGGCGGTCATCGACGAAATCGCCATGATTGATGCCCTCAAAAATGGTCGCCTCGCCGGCGCCTACCTAGACGTTTTTGCGCAAGAGCCCTTGCCAGCAGAGTCCCCGCTTTGGGACATGCCCAATGTGATCGCGACTCCACATACAGCTGGATTTTCAGACGCGATCCTTCAGCGAATGGCAGAGAAATTCCTCGAAAATCTCGGACACTATGCGCGCGGAGAACCCTTCATCAACGTTGCACGCTTGAGTTGAAACTTTTCACTTTCAAACTAAAAACCGCCATCCAGAGTTCGCTTAGCGTACAATAGCGTTACGGCACAACGTTCCAGTCCTCGTGCCTCGCTAAGCCCCAACTCTGTGGGCGCTCGCCTCCAAGGCGTTTTTACTCCCTGTTCGTCTGCCCCGATTGGAGTCCGCATTCACTTGCGGGCCGGCACGACGATGGAGCTGTTCTCTTGTCTACTACGATTACTTTCGCTGACCTCGGGTTAGCCGATCCCCTTTTGCGTGCAATTGCCGATGCTGGCTACACCGCACCCACCCCTATCCAGGCACAAGCCATCCCTCGCGTTCTCGCGGGAGGGGACTTGCTGGCCGCCGCACAAACAGGAACCGGCAAAACAGCCGGCTTTACCCTGCCGATTCTTCATATGCTGCTTGCCAAGCCTCTCGAGCTGCGCAAGCCCGGTCGTCCTCGCGTCTTGATACTGACGCCGACGCGCGAACTGACCGCTCAAGTCGAAGAGTCCGTCAAAACCTACGGCATTCATACCAAAATCTCCTCGATGGTGATTTTTGGTGGCGTCAATATCAATCCCCAGACATCCGCTTTACGCAAACCCATCGACATCCTGGTGGCCACACCAGGACGCCTGCTGGATCATTGCCAGCAGCGCAACGTCGACTTGTCTGGTGTCGAAATCCTAGTTCTGGACGAAGCCGATCGCATGCTCGACATGGGCTTTATCCGCGACATCCGTAAAATCCTTGCATTGCTCCCGCGCCAGCGTCAAAACCTCCTTTTCTCCGCCACATTCTCGGACGAAATCCGCGAATTGTCGAAAGGCGTTCTCAATAACGCCTCTGAGGTTTCAGTCGCTGCACGCAACACCACTGCCGAACGCGTCGATCAGACTGTTCATATGGTGGACCAAGCACACAAACGCGATATTTTGAGCCACATCATCCGAGAGAGTGGCTGGCACCAAGTACTTGTTTTCACACGCACCAAGCACGGCGCAAACCGTCTCGCTGAAAAGCTTGTCAAAGACGGCCTGTCCGCCTCAGCCATTCATGGAAACAAGAGTCAGGCCGCTCGCACACGCGCGCTAGATGACTTCAAAAAAGGCAAGGTTGCCGTACTGGTCGCCACTGACATCGCTGCACGCGGTCTCGATATCGACCAGCTCCCTCAAGTCGTCAACTTCGAATTACCCAACGTCCCCGAAGACTATGTCCACCGCATCGGTCGGACTGGTCGGGCAGGTGCCGCGGGTTCTGCAGTTTCGTTGGTGGACTCGAGCGAAATCAAATACCTCAAGGCTATCGAGCGCATCATTAAAAAGCAGATTCCACAGCTTCCAGCTCCGACGGGTTGGACCGCTTCTCCTGCTTCCTCGCATGGCGCCGACGATGATGCCCGTGCCGAGGGACGTCGAGACGGTCCGCGTCGCCCACCACAACGGTCATCACGCCCGGCTGGCACGAGTCATTCTGGCGCTCCGCGTCCAGCGCGCGCTGGCCAAAGCACCGGACAGGCGCCACGCCGTGAAGGTCAGGGCAGCGGACGCAACGCGCCAACCGGCCACACTCCCACACGCTCGGGCACCGGGGGTCCCGTTCGCAGCGGTTCAGGTCCTAACAGTCCTAGCCAAGCAAACCGCCCCCGTCGCCCCGCTCTCTTTAACAAGTAATTAGCCCGAACACAGGCTGACCTGTTCAGCCTGTAAAATTCGCCATCATGAGTATTCAAGCTGAAGTCGCGCGACGCAGAACGTTCGCCATTATTTCCCACCCTGACGCCGGTAAAACAACACTCACCGAAAAGCTTTTGCTCTTCGCGGGTGCGATTCAGATCGCCGGTAGCGTCAAGGCACGCAAGGCCTCCCGCCATGCGTCCTCGGACTGGATGGAAATCGAAAAACAACGTGGCATCTCCGTTGCCTCTTCCGTGATGCAAATGGAATACCGCGATTGCGTGATCAATTTGCTCGATACGCCCGGACACCAGGACTTCTCCGAAGACACCTATCGTGTTCTGACTGCCGTTGACGCGGCGCTCATGGTCATCGACGCCGCAAACGGTGTCGAGCCACAAACCATCCGCTTGCTTCAGGTTTGTCGGGCACGAAACACACCGATCATCACCTTCATCAACAAAATGGATCGTGAGGTGCGCGATCCGCTTGAGCTACTGTCCGAAATCGAACAGCATATCGGTATGGATGCGGTGCCTTTTTCTTGGCCAGTCGGCATGGGCAAAGCGTTTGGTGGCGTGTTCGACATCCAGCGCGACCGTATGCGGCTATTCCGCCCCGGTCAAGAACGACGCAACGACAACTCGGATGACTTTATCGACGGGTTGGACAATCCGGAAATCGCCCAACGTTTCGGCTCGGCTTTTGAACAAGCAAAAGGCGAAATCGAACTGATACAAGCTGCCGCCCCCACCTTCGATCGCGACGCTTTTCTGGCTGGCAAACAAACACCCGTATTTTTTGGTTCGGCGATTAATAACTTTGGCGTCCAAGAGGTACTCGACGCCTTGGTCGATCAAGCTCCACCGCCAGGTTCACGCCAGGCACTTGAGCGTGTCGTGCATCCCGATGAACCAAAATTCACCGGTGTTGTGTTCAAGGTCCAGGCCAATATGGATCCGGCGCACCGGGATCGTGTCGCGTTTGTGCGCGTCAGCTCCGGAAAATTCGAGCGCGGCATGCGCCTGAAAGTCTCTCGCAACGGCAAAGAAATCCGTCCGAATAACGTCGTTTCGTTTCTGTCACAGCGACGTGAACTCGTAGACGAAGCTTATGCCGGTGATGTGATCGGCATCCCGAACCATGGCATTTTGCATTTGGGCGATGTATTGACCGAAGGCGAATCCCTGCATTTCACTGGTTTGCCATTTTTTGCGCCCGAACTCTTTCAGGCGGTTGAGACCAAAGACCCCCTTCGTACTAAACAACTCCGCACAGGTCTACTCCAATTGGGTGAGGAGGGTGCGATTCAAGTGTTCAAGCCCATCGCCGCAGGTGGCGCACTGTTGCTTGGCGCAGTCGGGCAACTCCAGTTCGAGGTCGTCGCACACCGCCTGCAGGCGGAATACGGCGCGGAAGCCCGTCTGATGCCCTCTCGCTACAACATGGCTCGCTGGATCACTGCCGAAGATCCAAAAGAACTGCGTAAATTCATCGATGCGAACGCTTCGCATATCGCCTATGATGTCGTCGAAGCACCGGCTTTCCTCGTCTCGTCGACGGCTCAACTTCGGGTAGCCGAAGAACGCCATCCGGCGATTCGGTTTCATGCGATGCGTGAACATGGTGGCCAAGTATTCGCTGACAAAGTCTGACATCACGCAATTCAGAGATCCCTATGTCCTGGCGCGCCCTTATCCTCTTACTGTTGCTTGCTGTGATCGCCTCCTGGCAAGGCGGACGGCAACTTGGTCTGTGGCTCGTCGAACAAGCCCCCGAGTCCATTTCCTCGGCATCCAATTCCGAAAGTGAATCGGGGCAAGTTCTGGACGCCGACGGCAAACCTCTTGCGCCTCAACCGCCCCAGCCCCGCATTGACGGAACGCTGGGCGTACCCAAGGAAATGGAGCCCGTCGAGTGGACTATTGCACCGATCATCGCCTCGCGCGCGGATGCGAACTCCTATAAAAAAGACGGTGAAGAAAACGATGAGGACGACGAGGAAAACTCCGAACGTCGCGACAGTGAACGCAACGGCTCCAGTACGGACACCGACTCTGTTCGCACGATTGATGTCCGTCATACGGATTCCGGCTCATCATCTGCGCGTCCAGCTGCGCCTTCGTCCAACCTTGTCGTCTCATGGCAAGAGTTACTGAAAAAAGAACTCGCCCAGTGCAATAGCGCCGGCTTCTTTAAGCGTCCTGCTTGCATACAATCCGCACAATCCAAATATTGCGGGCCCAACAACGCCTGGGGCAAAGTCTCAGACTGTCCAGACCGCACAACCGTCAATAATCCTGGCGGTTAAAGTCACGCAAGTCGCTAACCCGCTCCAGCCTGAGACTTTCGCAGTGGTGCGGTCGGTATACGCATTTGTTCTCGGTACTTTGCGACCGTTCTTCTCGCGATCGTGATTCCATCTTTATCCAAGAGCGTCACCAACTGACTGTCCGAGAGAGGTCGTGAGCGATCCTCCTGGCGAATCAATGCCTGTATCCGTGTCTGGACGGCCGTCGAAGAGGTCGCCTCACCACCTTCCGTTGACAACCCTGTGCTGAAAAATCTTTTAAGCTCAAGCGTCCCGAAGGGAGTGACCATGTATTTTTGAGTCGTCGCGCGAGAAATCGTCGACTCGTGCATCCCCAGCTCAAGCGCAACATCCTTGAGTGTCAACGGTCTCACCGCTTCCCAGCCCTTGTTAAAAAAGTTTTGCTGGTGCGCGACAATGACCTGGGAAACTCGCAAAATCGTTTCAAATCTTTGAGCGACATTGCGAATCATCCAACGGGCTTCCTGCAACTGCCCATGCAGGGCGCTGTTTGCGCCACCGCGCGGACTCCCTAACGCCTCAGCGTACATCGCATTGACTCGCAGTTTCGGCATCACGGCTTCATTAAGGTGTGCCTCCCATCCCTTGCGTGTTTTGCGCACAATCACATCGGGCACCGCGAAATCAGCTGCGGGTTTGTTCCATGGGCTGCCCGGGCGAGGATTCAATCGTACGATCAATGCATGCGCACGGCGCAAAAGTTCAGTATCGCAACGCAGTGTTTCTCGCAGCTTGGTCATGTTGCCAGTGGCCAAAATACTTAGGTGCTGACACAGTCGGCGAGCCAGGGCCAATAATTCTTTGTCTTTCACCTCAGGCAAGCGATCAGGATCCGCAAACTGCAATTGCAAATCCAAACACTCTGCCAAATCCCGTGCGCCCACACCCGGCGGATCCAAGGACTGCAAAAACTTCAGAGCCATCCGAAAATCATCCAGCTCCAAACCCAGCTCCGGACTCATCCAGTCAATGATCTCTTCAAGAGGTGAGGCCAAAAAACCATCTTCATTGAGTTCTTCAATCAACAAAGCCACGATCGCGGCATCCCGCTCGCTCAGCCTCGTGGTACCCAGCTGACCCAGCAGATATTCCCGCAAATTGCTTTCGCGGGCAGCCTCAGGTCGATCCGGCATGTCGTCGTCCCTGGAATGACGAGACTCCGAGGAAAACTCCAGCCGTTCACGCTCAAAAGACTGCTCGTAATCTGAGCCAGAGTTCGCCGGCACCTCAGAATCCACCTGAGACTCGTCAGAAGGGGCCGTCACGCCTTCAAACACCTCGCCGACCCGTACGGTCGACCCCAGGGCCCCGGGGTCTTGCAAGCCCTCTCCCTCCTGTTCCAGCAAGGGATTCTCCGCCAGCGCGCGGGCGACTTCGGCCTCCAGGTCGAGCGTCGACAACTGCAAAAGTCGGATGGACTGTTGCAGTGCCGGAGTCAGCGTCAAGCTCTGACCAAGACGAAGTTCGAGAAAATTGCGAGTCATAGGTACAATATTTTGCATGATGATCACACCAAACACCGCAAATATCCGAAAAGATGTCTATCTTCTGGGCAATACGTTGTTGCGCCTGGGACTTCCACGGCTGATCATTCGCCTGGTTGTGCTGCTCAGTGTGTTGGCACTTCTCCTTTATTGCGTACAAGGTATTCTTGCACGCGGCAAAGGTTGGCTTGAATTTGTGCTGCATGTTTCCGGACTGAACGAGATACTTGGCAAAACCGTGATTGATTTTGTCATGCAGTATCAAAAATTCTTTTGGTGGTTTATTGCCGCTTTGCTTGTCCTGTTTGTCTTGAGTGCCCTGATGAGCTGGGTCCGCGGCAGCATCAAACGTGGTCGGTCAGCCTTGGTTCCGCTCGGAGAGTTTCGCAAGCTCTGCGCAGGACTCAGCCCAGAAGCCCTCGACGTGCTGAATTGGGTCTGGCGCGATCAGTCGACACCCATCACCGTCGGGAACCTTCAAACCACTCTCTCCCAACTACGCACTGGCCGTACCCGCAAACTAGACTTAGCGCGCGCCCAAAAACTTGAGCTCGAGCTCGCTTTAACTCCTAAAGATACCGCTCCACCAGCGAACCCGCTCGAGAACGGCGGGCAGCGTGAACCAACCCTACTTGCCTGAGTCGCATGTTGCTGGAAAGCACCGTCCTGCGTCACTCACAGCTGATAGGGCTTGCTTTTCGCTGATATTTATGTTTATCTAATGGGTATGCAAGCACAAATTTCAGGCATCGCCTGCTTCCAGTTGACCAACGTCGCCTTTCAAGGCGATGGATCATCTGCGCGCGCATCCACACTCAGCCTACTACCACTGCTACTAGCGATCGGTTGCCGGACCTAGCGTCCCGTGGCAGTCCGGCAGCCCTTGGCCACTCGCATTACCCCCCAAACACTCCCTGTCATACACCCGTCATCACCGGGCGCTGGTCAAAACCAGCAATAGACTATCGCGATGTTCCCAATACAGGACATCTGTGAAACAGACTTGAGGTTAAACATGCTTTCGAATCCCGCCACAAAATATATCCCGTTCAAACCCTTCGAACGTGATTTTTCTGAACGCACCTGGCCCACCAAGCGGATTACCCATCCGCCCATCTGGATGAGCACAGATCTGCGCGATGGCAATCAGTCATTGATCGAGCCGATGAGTGTCGAGCGCAAACTGCGCTTTTTTGACATGCTCATCAAAATCGGATTCAAAGAAATCGAGGTGGGATTCCCTTCTGCGTCACAAACAGATTTTGACTTCGTGCGTAAGCTCGTCGATGACAAGCTCATTCCCGATGACGTCACCATCATCGCCTTGACACAAGCCCGTCCGGAGCTCATCGAGCGCACCGTCGAGGCTGCCGCCGGCGCCAAGCGCGCGATGATTCACTTGTACAACGCCTGCGCACCTGGTTTTCGCCGCATCGTGTTCAACATGAACCGCGAAGAGGTCAAACAAGTCGCCATTGAAGGCACGAAATGTGTCATGGCCTGCATGGCGAAGCACCCAGAAACAGACTGGTTGTACGAATATTCCCCCGAAGTCTTCAGCACCACCGAGCCAGACTTCGCGCTTGAGGTGTGCAACGCGGTCACAGAAACGTGGAAACCCACACCACAGCGCAAAATTGTTTATAACTTGCCCGCGACCATCGAAGCCACGACGCCCAACATGTATGCCGATCAAATCGAATACATGCATAACAATCTGAACAAGCGCGACAGCATCATCATCAGCTTGCACCCCCATAACGATCGGGGTACCGCTGTCGCCGCAGCAGAACTCGGCTTGATGGCCGGTGCTGATCGCGTCGAGGGCTGTTTGTTCGGCAACGGTGAACGCACGGGTAACGTCGATCTCGTTACCCTGGCTTTAAACCTCTATACACAAGGTATTCACCCTGGACTGGATTTTTCGGACATCGACGAAGTACGTCGCTGTGTTGAATTTTGCAATCAACTCCCCGTGCATCCACGCCATCCTTATGCTGGCGATCTCGTATTCACCGCATTTTCAGGCTCCCACCAGGACGCGATCAAGAAAGGGTTTGCCGTACAAAAGGCGGATGCCATCTGGGAAGTTCCGTATTTGCCTATCGACCCTGCAGACCTCGGTCGCAGCTACGATGCGGTGATTCGCGTCAACAGTCAGTCCGGCAAAGGCGGCGTATCTTATTTGCTCGAACAAGAACACGGACTGGTTTTACCTCGCCGATTGCAAATCGAATTCAGCCGTGCGATCCAGCGCGTCACCGACGAGACCGGTCGCGAGGTCACCGCTGCCGATGTTTACAGCATCTTCAATACGGAATACTTGACACAGACCGAGCCTTGGAAACTCATCAAACACCGTATTACAGGTGATCCGAGCGCAGCCGAAGGCAAGTTGTTCACGATCGAAGCGGAGTTCGATGTCGGCGGTGAGCGACGAACCTTGACGGGTTCGGGCGATGGTGCGATCTCAGCATTTGTGGACTGCTTGGGCATCCCCGTCAAGATCATGGACTATCACGAACACGCTATCGGCATGGGAACTGATACGCGTGCAGCTTGCTATGTCGAAGCCCGTATCGAGGATGGCGCGACAGGTTTTGGCGTTGGCGTTGATCGCGATATCGTGACAGCCTCCTTTAAAGCCGTCCTGAGCGCCTTGAATCGTCATATCAAGGCCTGATCAGTGCAGCAATTTCCTCAGGCTTAAAACCGGCAGCTAACCGTGCCTCGACATTAAAAGGTCCTTTAAGTGTCGGCGCACGGTATTGCTTTGCAAGTTCCGCATACGTTTGAACGGGCTCAAGCCCCCGCTCCGAGCACAACCAGCGGAACCAGTGATTACCGATTGCCACATGGCCGATTTCATCACGCAAAATAATATCGATGATCGCCGCTCCTTTGGGATCTCCTCCACTTGCAAGCTTGTGGCGCACCGCTGGTGAAGCGTCCAGCCCTCGGGCCTCGAGTGTCCGCGGTACAAGCGCCAGACGCGCCAGCACATCGTCTTGCGTGCGCTCAGCCATCTCCCACAGCCCGTCATGCGCCGGAAAATCTCCGTAACCATATCCCATCGCATTTAAATGCGACTCAAGCATCTGATAATGCGCCGACTCCTCAAGCGCAACACCTATCCACTGACGATAAAACGACTCGGGCATCTTGCTAAATCGCCAGACTACATCCAGAGCTAAATTAATCGCATTGAACTCGATATGCGCCAAGGCATGAATCAAAATCGCTCGCCCCTCAAGGGTATGCACACTTCGCAAACGCAAGCCGGAGGGAGGGACCAACTCCACAGGTGGTCGACCTGGGATCGCGCTCTGAGGGACGAGCGTTCGCTCGGAATCAATGGGCGAGTCCGGTGCGACGCCTTCCAACACCGCAGCCTTGGCCTGGGATGTTGTCTGGCACAACGCATGCAAAGCGAGTTCTCGTAGCTCAGTCACGTTTTACTCAACAGTTTTCGACCTAATTGGTAATATTGCAATTATGTCTGATCTTCTCAACGCACCACATACATCCACGCCCGCCCGTATTCCGGCTGCAGCACTCATTCCCGGCTTGCTGGGTGTATTGCCGTTCTGGGGCCTGGCTCTCTCGACTCAGCTCCCGAGCGGGCTCGACCCTTTGCTCGCATTGATGGCACTCATCATGTATGGGGCCATCATTCTGAGCTTTGTCGGTGCGCTCTGGTGGGGCATGGCGGTGCATGCGCCCGCGACTGCGCCTCGCGCGGCGATGTTTATCTGGAGTGTGGTGCCCGCGCTGATTGGCTGGGCCTCCATCATGACCGAACCTGCTGTGGGCTTAAAGATGCTCATTGGCGGCTTAGCGCTTCAATGGGTGCTCGATGGTCTGCTCATGCGCAGCTTTCCCGCGTTGATCCCCCGCTGGGTATTCAGACTGCGCACCTTGCTAACGCTTGGCGCCACCAGCGCGCTCAGCCTGGTCTGGTGGCAAATGAACTAATCACTGACGCAGGCGACTTGCCTACATCAAGGAGTTAATCCTTTTTCGTTTTTTTGCTCTTCTTGTCAGGCACAGCCAGCATCGTCAATCGACAACCAGGCGCGCCACAGCGGCAAGCATACTGAGACTTGAGCTTTTTAGTCAGCTTTTCATCATCGATCACGAGACCGTAATCGTAATTCAGCTCTTCACCGCGCTTGATATCCCGCTTGGCGACGATATGAACGCGCTTACCACCCTTGCCCTCCTGACTTTCGCAATTAGGCTCGCATGAGTGATTGATCCAGCGCGCATCGTTTCCTTCGTCATTGCCATCGATGACTTTGCCCGAGCTCAGGGAAAAAAAGAACGTGTGAAAGGGGTCATCGGGATTGGTCGGGTGACGACGGTCCGCCTCTTTGGCACTGATCGTTTTGCCACCGTACTCGATGATGCGCGTACCTTCAGGAATATTGCGCGCGGCAAACACACCATTGCCGTGTACCTTGGATCGCCTGACGATGTGCCAGGGCTTATCAGTTGTTGTCATGAATCAAAAGTCAAAAAATCAGGTGCGTTTCACACCAAAACAATGCTGTGCTTCGGGAAATTTACCACCACGCACTTCATCGGCATACTGCTGAACCGCGTTACGCATAATCGTATCCAGATCGGCGTAGCGCTTGACGAACTTAGGTACGCGATTACCGCTCAGACCCAGCATGTCATCGGTCACCAGAATCTGACCATCACACGAAGGCGAAGCGCCAATGCCGATCGTGGGAATCGATAACTTCGATGTGATCTCGGCACCAAGGGCCTCGGCAACACCTTCGAGCACCACACCAAAAGCACCGGCTTTTTCAAGAGCCAACGCATCGGCCAAAATTCTCGCAGCTGAGTCAGGTGTTTTACCCTGGGCCAAATAACCGCCCATCGTATTGACGTACTGAGGCATCAACCCCACGTGCGCTAAAACCGGGATACCTCGACTCACGAGATACTCCACCGTCTCAGCCATGATTTCTCCACCTTCAAGCTTGACCGCATCCGCACCCTGACTCAGCAAATAACCGGCACTGCGAAATGCCTGACCCAGAGACTCTTGGTAGCTGCCGAATGGCAAGTCCGCCACGATGCACGCGCGTTTTGTTCCACGCACCACCGCGGCAGTATGGTGGCCGATCTGTTCGAGGGAAATCGACAAGGTGTTTGGCAACCCGTAGGCGACCATTGCCGTCGAGTCTCCGATCAAAATAAAGTCGACATAATCATCCACCACTCTTGCCGTCGGCACGCTGTACGCGGTCAACGCGACAATCTTTCGCTGCCCTTTACAAGCCAACAATTGCGGGACAGTCATCCGCTTAACTTCTGCATGCGTGCTCATATTCATTCCCTAATCATTCATCTAGCGCTGCGTCAGAAACTGCTTTTTTAGTCGCTTTCTTTGCTGTTTTCTTAACCGCTTTTTTGACAGCCTTCGTAGCCGTCTTGGTTGCTGTTTTCGTTGCTGTTTTCGTCGCTGTTTTCGTTGCGGCTTTTTTGGTAGCGACCTTTGTTGCCGTTTTAGTCGCTTTCTTTACAGCCGTTTTTGTGGCCGTTTTTGTCGCAGTTTTACGCCCAGGCTTCTCAGGACGCGCCTCAAACTCGAAGCTGACTTTGCCATCTTCGCCACGTGCGAGATACGCCTTGAACTTGCGATTGGTGCGACTTGAAACAAAACCTTCCAGCAAATCCGTTTTGCCGGTATTGAGCAGCTTCGACATCTGCTCAGCGCTCACCTCTTGCTGCAAAATCACCTTGCCAGAACGGAAATCACAATTGCGCTCCGGACCCACAGACTTTTCACAGATATAGCTCATGCCATGTTCAAAGACTCGCGCTGAACATTTCGGGCAAGCACCAAGCGGGGCATGTCCGGAAAAATCCACAGGCTCGTTTGACTCTTCATCGCGCTGACCAAAATCAAATTCTAATTTTGAATCAGGATCAAGCTTCAAGATCGCAGCAAACGGTCGGCCCATTTTGCTAATAAAGCCCTGCAACGGTCCGATATGTTTATCCGTGATGAGTGTTTCGACTTCAGCAGGCTCGAACGTGCGTCCGCCAGGATGTTTGCCTATTGAAAAGTCGCAGCTTGTGCATGCATATCGACGATAGTTTTCTTTAACCACACTTCCGCACTTTGGGCACGGCGTAGACAGCGTGACATAGTCTCCGGGCACAGTGTCGCGATCATATTCTTTCGCACGCTTGACGATCACTTGCGTCATCTGCGCAATTTCACGCATGAACGCATCGCGCTCAAGTTCACCTTGCTCGATCTGTTGCAGCTTGTGTTCCCACTCACCCGTCAATTCCGGTGACGTCAGTTCTTTGACATCCAAGCCATTCAACAGTGTCATCAGCTGACGCGCTTTGGCGGTTGGCACCAGATCACGACCTTCGCGTCGAAGGTAAGTTTCATTCAGCAAGCCTTCAATAATGGAGGCGCGTGTCGCGGGCGTTCCAAGGCCGCGTGCTGCCATGGCCTGCGCAAACTCATCGTCATCGACGAGCTTACCCGCATGTTCCATCGCGGATAGCAAAGTACCCTCGTTATAACGGGCGGGCGGCTTGGTGACCATTGCAATCGCATCGACATCCTCGGTGCGAACTTTCTCGCCCTCGACAACCGCAACCAATGTCGCATCCTCTTCTTGGACTTCGCGACCGTACACAGCGAGCCAGCCTGGCGAGACAAGAACCTTGCCCTCGGTTTTAAACTGATGAGACTGCACCGTCGTTGTGCGCGTGGTCATCCTGTATTCGGCCGACGGAAAGAAAATCGCCAGAAAACGCTTCACCACTAAGTCATAGAGCTTTGCTTCAGCTTC
>JACCDX011396399.1_pt1 | contig 18077 bp, 18 predicted proteins | sample 7449681 | NCBI WGS metagenome assembly JACCDX01 (sample SAMN15323450, study PRJNA562643) | freshwater metagenome | isolation source: river surface water | place: USA:Blue River Watershed | collected 2017-08-18
ATTTTACTTCAAGTGTTTATTTATTTTACTTCAAGTGTTTATTTATTTTACTTCAAGTGTTTATTTATTTTACTTCAAGTGTTTATTTATTTTACTTCAAGTGTTTATTTATTTAAAAACACTTGTGGAGCACTCCGATGTAACCATATTTTATATAAAAAGGGGCCCTTTCAGTTCCAAAATCATCAGTTTCATTCCAAGCGACTTGGTGAAATCAAGACTTCAATCAGAAAACTTCTCAGCAATCAACTTTCAACATGAGTTCAGTAAATTCAGCAGTTCTTATTCCATCAAATCACATCGTTAATTCACCCATTTACAATGGAGAGATTACCGACGACATGAGGTTTCTTGCATTTGAGGTTATGACCTTTTATCAAGGTATTCCATCTTTCGATACATTTGGGAGTCAAAACTACTTTTTTGGATCCTTTAAAAATCTTGCTTCGGAGTTGGAGAGATTGGATTTACAATTTTACATCTTTGCAATTTTTAAAACTCAAGAGGAGCTTGAGGAATGCTTGATTAACATGGAAAAAATGGAAAAAATGGATGATGACGAGGAAGAGTCACTTCAATACATGGATTCAGAGTTGATAAAATCATTCCGTGGTCCCTGTTATCCAGCCAGTTGTATTGATGATATCATGTGTTGCAATCCCAATACAATTTTGAAGATGGTTGTAACTAATGAAGAGCGTCAATTTGGTTATTATGGACGTGATAGATTAAATGAGGATGATAAAAATGTTAGCCTTAGCAAATTCAAGGAGGTGGCAAGTGTAATGAACAAGTATCAACAAAATTTTCCTTCAATGGAACAAGCAATGGCAGAGCATGGAGATTCAGCAGAATTGAACCAAATAGATTTTAAAATCTTGATTTCATTAAGTTTGACCAACAACACTGATGTAAAGGGTATTCTTTTAAAGCATCATCATGAGATTAGACCGGAATGGTTTAAAGAGTTTGACCTCTCACTTGATTATTGGGAAACTTGGGATAAGGATGAAGCTTTGGATAAGGATGAAAAGCATCTTCCATGGAGTGCCATCTTTGAAAAATTTTTAAAATGAAATTTTAACCAATGTTAACCAATTTTACCGATGTTCTAGATTTTAACCAAATATTTTAACCAATGTATTTTAACCAAATATTTTAACCAAATATTTTAACCAAATATTTTAACCAATGATTTAACAAATAAAAAATTAAAAAAAATATTATCACGCTCATTTATTTGTTGACAAGATGGGGAAATTCAGCAATTGAAGACTAGAGAACAGAAGGAAATTTTCAGAAAACAAAGTGTCGCAGATTTTCCCAGGTGACTTAGACTCACAACTCATCTTTCGTCTTCACTCTTTTCCCTTTCGTCTTCACTCTTTTCCCTTTCGTCTTCACTCTTTTCGATGTTGTGTCTTCGAAGGTCCACCATCCCCACCCAACCTCCTAATTTTTGTGTTTATTTTATAGGATTTTCATTTCGTCATAAAATTCACGAAAATTAAATGATGAAATTAAATGACGAAATGATGACGTCACGGAAAATTCTAGAAAAGAAGGAGGAGTTAAAAATTTTCAATGATGAAATTAAATGATGACGTCACCGAAAATTCTAGAAAAGGAGGAAATAAAAAGATTTTTTCATTTTTTAAATTTTATTCAATTTTAATTATTTGATTACATTGATTTTGATTAACCCAGTTATCATACGCGATTTGATGATCTTCTAAATTTTTCAAGTGTGAACCCACACAGAAGCACTCAGTGATAAAATGCCCGATTCTGTGAATAAGATTCTCATTTTCATTTTGCATCTTCGTATTGTTGATCGGGATGTTACTGTTTGCCGTGGTCATTCGCGTCGATGTTATGGACGTTGTTCCCGTGCTGGTGGTTGGTGAGCGTATGTTGTCATAGTCGCTTGTGTCCATGTGATGAATGGCTCCTTTCGCGCCATCGTTAGTATAAAAAGAAATTTTACAGCAAAAACCGAAAAATTTAATAACATTGATTTGAAACTCCAAGATGTTTTTAAATTTTGGAAGATCCTTCATATCCATCTTCGCATCCTTCATTGCTTGCGTTAATCCCTCAAAAGTCACATTCTCAATACTATCAAAATTCTTGATGAGCTTTGACTTTGCATCATTTCGACAGTCCAGGTGGAATGGTAATTTAGAAAAATCAAGGAAGACTTCACAATTATTTGTTATTTTTCCTATAGATTTTCCAAGCAAGATTAAAGCCTCAATCATCCATAGGCTTGACTTTGAATCGTTAAATTTCACATTTTCCCAAAGTTCACAGGCTCCATTATACTTTACGTAAATTGGAAAACTGTTTTGTGTGGCTACAGTTAATATATTTTTTGAAGTTCCACTTGTTGGATGTTGTAAAATCTCCCATTTCACGTCAAAGTTTGCCATCTTGTTGCTTTGTAAATCTCAAACGTTAAACTGATACTGATTCGGTTCACAATTTTTCACTCTATTTATTTAAAATTATTGCAAACTAAGGAAGTTTCAAGAGGTGATGTCAAGAAGTTTCAAGTAAGTGTTTATATACTTCATTGTGTCATTGAAGGGGACATTTCATCATTTTACATTGTATTCAAGAGATTCCTATTCAAGAGGATCCATTTGGATATAAATAATGGAAATACATTCTTTTTTCTCATTGTTATTTTTTAAACGAACGACATGTCTGAAGGCCGACAATTTTTTTCAAATCCCGAGGATTTCTGGAGTAAAATATCCACCAGCAACATTTTACCTGAGGCTATTATAGAAGACCAAACGTTTACAGAATACGCTTCAATTCCATACGCACCATACATACCTAGCAACATACCTGATGATGTTATGACTGAAGACCAAATGTTCCAAGAATACCTTTCTTTAAATCCATACCCACAAGAGGAATACATTCCATATCCTTACATACCAATCAACAATTTACCTGATGACAACCTTTTACCCGAGGGTATCATTTTACCTGAGGATTATATAATGGAAGAGCAGGAAAGAAAGGAGGAATACATACCCAGTGAAATTTTACCTGATGCCAATATTTTACCTGACGATTCGTGTGAATTACGGATTGAAGATGACTATAGTATTCAAAATGCAATAGAAATGGACGTTTACAACCTTTTAAATGAAGAGGAAGTGCCAACATACAATGCCATGGAAATTTTACCAGACTCTCTAGATGATCCGATATTTGATATTGAAACATTTGACTCTGTTGAAATGGAAATGTTTAGACTATTTGGCTATTAATTTTTTCTCTCCAATAAAACACATTTTAAATAAATTTTCAATTTCCTTTATTTTCACAATTTTGGTGTATCCAATGAAAATTTAAGTGACACGTATGACACATTATTCACAAGGTAATTTTAACTTTGCAAATGGGACATTTTGGTGGTTTTTCACAGTTGAATTTTAATTTGCAATTCCAACAAGTTCCGTAAATTTTCCCAGTTTCATTGGGCGCTCCATAGCTCGTACCCTTGGCGTTGTTAGTCCACTTGTACACTTCCATGTATTTTGGTTTGGAGTCCTTTTTGAAAAATTTGTCCATTTCAAATTTTAATTGGAGTTTCCTTTTTAAAAGTGAAAACTGAGGTGACTTGATTAATGTTAATTGAATTTAGAATTAATTAACCTTGATGACAATTGTCTCTATTTATATTAAATTTAGACGGGCGTTAAACGTCGTATCTTCACAGATGCACGTGGACTTGAGTACGGAATGGGGAACTGAAAGGGACTGAAAGCTCACGTCCGTCTAAGATAAATTCTACTGCTAAATTCCTACTGCGATAATTTGAAGCCAAAGGTCATAAAAATAAATTGCATTTACAAAGTTGCAAAAAAATTGAAATTCGAATGCATTTTGCGACAAAGAGCTGTTGACATATGATCTTTGAAAATTCATTTGTTTTTTTACGAGTTTTTTTACGAGTGGTCGCGACAATTTTTTTAACGATGTCTCAAATTTAAATTATTTTTTTTAATTTATTTTTACTGTTTTATTAATACATTGATTAAATACATTGATTAAATACATTGATTAAATTTATTTAAAATTTCTTGTCACTTTCACTCTCGTGACACTGGCTGTATAACTTTTTCATTCAATGGATTTTTCATAAACGCCAATTTATCAGGTATAATTCTAAAAACATATGGAGGAGTGACACATGGAGTGACTTTGGGATTCATAACTTTAATCCAACAATCATCCGAATCATACATGTTAACTAATATTCCATCTACATCTCCAACAATATTCTTCTCAACCAAAGCTTTCCACACACATGTACTTAGTTCCAATTCTTCAAGCCATTCTAATTTAATCTCGTCACGATACCTCATAAGAATATCATCCGAGCCTCCCAAACTTAATGCAAGCATAATTTTAAAATCTTGTTTGCTTAATTCATTTGGGGGTTGAAAATTTTGTTGATAAGCATTCATTATATTTACACATTCCCTAAATTTACGACAACCAAATTGACGCACTTCGTCCTTAACAGTTATCTTCAAATGTACGTAAGGCTTGATAATATCAATGAGATCCACTAGACGTGGCCCAAGGCACTTCATTAGTTGTGAATTAAAGATGGGAAATTTCATAAGAAACAACGAACCCCTTTCATAATCCTCACGTGATTTAAAGATTGCAAAGATGTACAATTCCAAATTCAATTTATCCAACTCTGAATGAAGATTTTTAAAGGATCCAATATAATAGGTCTTGTTGTTAGAGTTCTCGAAAATTGGAATGCCTCCACTCCAACGGTCTGGAGAGTATGCCAAAAATAACATGTCATCTGTAATATCTCCTTGGTAACAGGGTGAGTTAATGATAGCCATTGAAGGGATGAGAACTGCTGAATTCATTTTTTTAACTTGTGGCAAAAGATGCGTCTGATACTGAGTGAGCTTTGACTGACGAATTGAGTGAAAATTTCCTTTTTATATCGCAAAATGAGTCAATAAATGCATCATTCCCAAACAAAGGGTATTTTTTACTTCAAGTGTTTATTTATTTTACTTCAATTTTCAAGTGTTTATTTATTTTACTTCAATTTTCAAGTGTTTATTTATTTTACTTCAATTTTCAAGTGTTTATTTATTTAAAAACACTTGTGGAGCACTCCGATGTAACCATATTTTGTATAAAAAGAGGCCCTTTCGGTTCCAAAGGCATCATTCATTCCGAGCGACTTGGTGAAATCAAGACTTCAATCAGAAATCGAAAATCTGTTTTCACTCACTTAACACTCAGCAATCGACTAACAAGACTTCAACATGAGTTCAGTAAATTCAGCCGTTCTTATTCCATCAGATCACATTGTTAATTCACCCATTTACAATGGAGAGATTACCGACGACATGAGGTTTCTCGCATTTGAGGTTATAACCTTTTATCATGGTGTTCCATCTTTCAATACATTTGGGGGTCAAAACTACTTTTTTGGATCCTTTAAAAATCTTACTGCGGAGTTGGAGAGATTGGATTTACAATTGTACATCTTTGCAATTTTTAAATCTCAAGAGGAGCTTAAGGAATACTTGATTAACATGAATTGTATACAAACTCAATACAAGGATTCAGAGCTGATAAAATCATTCCATGGTCACTGTTATCCATCCAGTTGTATTGATGATATCATGTGTTGCAATCCCAATACGATTTTGAAGATGGTTGTAAATAATGAAGAGCGTCAATTTGGTTATTATGGACGTGATAGATTAAATGATAACAATTTTAGCAAATTCAAGGAGGTGGCAAGTGTAATGAACAAGTATCAACAAAATTTTCCTTCAATGGAACAAGCAATGGCAGAGAATGGAGATTCAGCAGAATTGAACCAAATAGATTTTAAAATCTTGATTACATTAAGTTTGGACAACACTGATGTAAAGGGTATTCTTTTAAAGCATCATCACCAGATTAGACCAGAATGGTTTAAAGAGTTTGATGACCTCTCGCTTGATTCTTGGAGAACTTGGGATAAGGAGGAAAAGCATCTTCCATGGAGTGCCATCTTTGGAAGATTTTTTCTTAACGATTTTAACCAACAATACCAATCTTAAAGATTTTTAACCAATTTAACCAATATTTTAACCAATTTTACATGTTTTTAACCAATGTATTTTAACCAATGTTTAACCAATGTATTTTAACCAATGATTTAACAAATAAAAAATTAAAAAAAATATATTATCACGCTCATTTATTTCTTGCTCGGTATCATGTGATTCCACTGCCACAAAAAGCCGCAAGTCTGCTTCCCGTCACCTCTCGCGACTTCGAGACCTTCTCCTTTTGTCCACCACCTTCTTATTCCTTTGTATCGATTTTCGTTATCTCCCGACGTCGATCGTCAATACGTTTTCTGTCGTCCCTCACTGTTGACAAGATGGGGAAATTTACAATTAACATAGAAGACTAGAGACGACCAATCTTGTTTCGAGGAATTATCTTCTATCAGATCAAAACATTTAATGAAAAAGTTTGAGATTTTCCGATATTTTCGTGACAAACTAATGACTTGAAAAAGGAGTGAAAGCGGAAGCTCTGAAAATAAAAAGGAAAATGGGTCCAACTTTTTAATTTTAAAATTTTTATTTCTTAAGTTTAAACTATTTAGAGGTAAAATTTTTATTTCTTAAGTTTAAACTATTTAGAGGCTATCAAGTGTAAATAGGTTGAATTTTATAAATTTCATCCTGGAACCAGTTAAAATAATCTCGATTAAGCAATTGTTTAGCCGCATTTAAAATTTCCGTACAATATTGTGTTTCCCTTTTTTTATCGGGGTGAAAATCAAGAAGAATTTTCTTTAAGAAAGTTCTAACATCCGTATCTGGTGGTATCTCAAAATAAATTAAACCTTGAATATATTGTTGAAGGCGTTTATTTGATTTATATCGTTGTGTTAAATAGTGGGTTCCTTTAATTAACCGTTGGTTTAGTGTCAGACGTTCTTCAATAACAGTATTATTAACAATATCTGCTCTATTGAAGAAGTGGTGCCAATATTTGTAAGATACGAATTCATATTCATCGGTGCCCACTCCAAATAGACCTCCAATCATTTCAATTTCCATTTTTGTGAGTAAAATGTCCGAGATCTCATACACTACGTCTCCATTGTAATTGTTTATGGTTTGAGAGTCGCATGATGGATCACAACACCAAAAGTATTTTCCAAACTCTTCGTAGCCACGGCAAAGTTGTATTTGATTTCCATACCTATCCCATTCGTTTCCATATGCGTGTTTAAATTTGCGTGAAATGAGCTTCATCAATTGTTTCCCAAGCGTAGTTTCAAGATGATCGTTGTCGGTTTCACTTCGAATTGCCCAATAGAGGAAGTTTAAATTCCATAAAAACTGGTTGGTTATTAAATGTTCACACTTTTTGGTACACAATAAAAGATCATTTAATAACGTGAGATGCTCTTCCACAATAATTTTGTTAAAGTTTTGGCAAAAGGTATCCAAACGCTTTGAGAGAATGAAAAAATCAGACATGTTGCTTGTTGAGCAGTTGAACTGAGACTGAACAGACTGACGTGAAATACAATGTGAGGGTGCATTGTCGAGGCATATCAGTTATATGTATTAGTGCCTTGAAGTCGGCGCATGCACACAAGGGTGATAAAGGGAGAGTGTGAGAATTCAAAGCAGGAACATGTGAAGGAATTTGTGAAGATTTTTCCTGTTGCTATTCAATTTATCACGTACACCATCATATATATATGGAACCCTCTACATCTATCTTTAGAGTTCACAAGTCACTATTAATATAGAAAGACCCTTGAAATGAATAATCAGATAATTTGGAATGTAAACCCTATCTATACTCCTCCAAAGAAGCCTACTAGAACACGTGGAAATAAACATTGATAAGATAACATTAAAGTGTTTTAATTGAATGATATAAAAGGAGATAGGCGATCAACTCCTCAGTTTGAAAGATACTCTCACCCGATTATTATTTACTTGAACACCGCCAACACGACGAAATCACAACAATTCACATCACACGTGTCAATCTGAGAAAGTACGATGAACGGTAGCACACTCATTTATTCTGGGCTTACGTTGCCAACTTTAATTATGGTTAAGGTTATTCGACCTCGAAATCCTATTAGAGTTGAAACCCTACACATTGAGGATATTCCAATTGGTCAAGACTGTCCAATTTGCCTCGGAGAATTCTCAATTCAAAATAACATTGTAAAATTACCTTGTAATCATGTATTTGATAAAGCCTGTGTTTCTAAATGGTTTAAAACAAAAGATGAATGTCCAATTTGCCGCTTCAAGAATAAAAAATTAAAAAAATAAAAACTTTTTTTATTATTTTCTTTTAAGATGGATCGAGATCAAATGGTGTCATCGTCATTTTATTTAACTATGACATCAATAAAGCCTTACATCTCAAATGATACTTTTATTACACTCCTGAGGAGTTATAATGAAATATTGTTCTCCCAGATTGAAAATGAAGAAGTTGAAGAAGATGAAGATGATGAAGTTGAAGAAGATGAACAACAAAAACCTCTGAAATTTGAAATTCTACCTTCGAAGGACATTCCGGGAGATGAGTGTCCAATTTGCATTGTAGAGTTGACTCAGACTCACACCCCAGATGTGAAAATTAAAATTGTAAGATTACCATGCAACCACTTATTTCATCACGATTGTCTAGTTGCATGGTTAAAAGTGAAAAATAATTGTCCAATTTGTCGTTATTCTGAGACTTGATTTATTTTTATTGTTATTTATAATTGTTATTTTTTAATAAAGAGAAAAATTTATCTTAAAATCCAATTAACCTTAAATCTTGATTGATATTGATTGACATTGGTTAAATCATTGACCGGTGACGAGTGTGAGATAGTAATTAAAAACACTTGAAACTAAAACACTTGAAACTAAAATGAAACTAAAAACACTTGAAGTCGTCACTTGATCTTATCAATGAGAAATCAGTGAGAAATCAGTGATATATTAAACGCCGTTTGGAAAAAATAATCAGTTTCTATCAAGCTTTCAAACCGTCATGGAGGTTCATACCCTTTCATTTGTTCACAGTGATGTTCGATTTCACACAAACGACGACGCACCTTTCTTGATAGCAGAGGATGTAGCGGACATTCAAGTCAATCCACCAGAGGTTGATGAGAAATTGGAGGCTTTAAGAACTCCCTTCAAAATAAAAGTACCAAAACGTATAAAAAAATTCAAAGCTAATCACGAATGTTCAATTTGCCTTAAAAGATTTAAAAGTTTGAAAAAGTGCAAAGAACTTCCGTGCAAACATTTATTTCATAAATCTTGTATTTATGAATGGTTTAAAAGGAGCAATACCTGTCCATTTTGTCGAAAGGTGGTAAATGATAAAGATGAGAAGACTGACGATTCTGACGATGCTTCTGATTCTGATGAGGAATTTTATCGCCTTTTGGAAAGAACAAATAGCTGGTTAGGTTATAATTAAAAATGTTAAATTGTAAGAGTTTAATAAAGATTTTTAAATTAAATTGAATTAAATTGAATTAAATTGAATTAAATTGTTTTTCCTTCTCATTATCACACCTAATAATTGGCACCCCTATGGGGAAAATTAAAGGGGCCATCAATATAAATTATCTTGTGCTAGAGATAATTGAGGGTTTATTTATGGGCAATTGTTGGGGTTTCATCATTTTGCCAAATGCTTATAGGGTATGACGCAATGATTATCACTGATTATGTCACTGATATATTGCTTAACCACCAAGCCACTTCAAATCAATCAGCACAACGGGCTTCGTGACGTTTAATTTTTTCCTCACAACTAACACAAGATCTTTTACATCCAATTCTTTGATATCCTTTTCTGACAAATCTATTTCTACGAGAATATTTTAGACATTTAAAGGGTCTACTTTCCGCAGCATTAGCTAAGGACCCTTTACCCCATGGACATACATTTTCGTGAACGTATAATAGACAAGCTAGATTGCGCGAAATAATAGCACGCGAACAAATCAATGGATCACGTGGACATCCATTTATGTGAAGGTATTTTAAGATTTCCAAGTGTCCATTCTTCGCCGCGACTTCAAAAGTCTTTTTGCCCCATGGATATCCCTTTTCGTGAGCATATTTTAAAACATTCAAGAGTCCCAGTTCCGCGGCCACTGTTATTATTCTATTACGGTTGAAACTCATGAAATCATTGTGATTTAAATGACTCATAACTAGATCACGATAGTGAGAATTTGTTTCGGCAAAGCTCAATTTAACTTTGAGGTTCCGTCCATTCGCCATATTTTGGATAATTATTTCAATAATCTCAGGAGGCAAATTACACAAGTTGATTTCTTCTGCTCTCTGAATGTGATTGGACATCATTTTCACTTGGATTAATTATGATTGAAATTTCCCCTTCACCCAATTTTAAGTCAAGTTTGCATTAAAACTTGTGATGAAATTAATTAACGATTGTTTCATAATTTTCATTTCATAATTTTATTTTGCTCTTTATGCAGTCTTCAATTTACCACATGATTTACATTTACCACATGATTTATCAGATAATTTAGCACATAATGCTTTCAACGTTTCATATTGACAATCATTCTCACACCATTTTTGTTCAAATGGAATCAATTGATCGTCATAAATGGCGACTTCATAGTTACTAAAATTCAAATCATCAAAATTATAATATCGTTCAACCGTATAAAATTTTTGGCAATCTAGTGACATTGATAGAATACATTTTTCATCCTTAAAATCATCCAAGTTGTTAGATTTTTTATGATTTTCAATGTATTTAAAAAAGGTACCAAGCTCTTCCTTTGAAGGATGATCATCTCCGTCAACCAATCCTTCAATTTTATATCCAATGATGTGCTCAATATATGGTTCGAGGATGTTGCATATTTTCAGAAATTGTTTTTGACCCAATTTTCCACCTTTTTTTAATCCAGCAATTGTAATTGATGTTTGGTGTTGAATAAAATATTCACCATTTTTAAAAGGTAAAATATGATGAACCTGGCGTAAAGAACAATCATTTTCACCGTCAAATGTAACATGGATGTGAAATTTATTGAAGAATTTTCCAACTTTTTCAAAAGTTGATTTAAAATTTTCAAAGTTTTCAAAATTTTTAATAGTCATTGTTTCGTCGTTTTCTTGACATTGTGATAATGAGAGTAAATGTTTGTCTTTTATATTGTTTTAACAAATTCAATTAATTTCAAAATAAAAACACCACTCAATACAAACCCTTGAAAACTTGATTTGAAAACTGATAAGAAAAACTGAAATAGAAAAGTCGATACAATTTTTAATCAGTCTTTCTTCAACTTGCGAACGAATAAAACATGTCGAGCAATCCATCCACATCAACTACTGAAGGTGCTGTTTCTTCCCCGAACGAGACTCGGAACGAGACTCCGGTTAACGTTGTCATCAGCAAGCGCGATCCCAATAATTCACAAGTTACTTATTATTTTGGTCAATGTAGAAATGAAAGGGAGATTGAAATGTTTAGGAACAATCAAAAACGTGCAAAATTTGTAGTTAAAAGCAAATTAGGAATTAAGGCACTAATTAAAGAGATGAAGAAATTTACTGGTGTAAAGACAAGGGCGCCTGGAAAATATAGGAGACTTTCAAGAATGACACTGAGGAAATTGTCAAACAGGAGAATTAGGAATTAATAAAATTTAATAAAATTTAAAAACACATGCTTTTTATTTTATGAGTTATTTATTTCAGATTTTACAATTTTTAAAAAATAAATAAATTACTTTTTATTTTATGAGTTATTTATTTAAATATTATTTAAATAAAATTTTTTAAATATTTTAGTTTTAAATAGGTCCCATGGACATCCATTTTCGTGAGCGTATTTTAAGATTTCCAAGTGTCCTTTAGCAGCAGCACGTTCACAAGTAAATACATCCCATGGACATCCATTTTCATGAAGGTATTTTAAGATTTCCAAGTGTCCGTTTTCGGCAGCACATGCAGAAGTCCATGTATCCCATTCATTTAATCCATTTTCGTAAAGGTATTTTAGACATTCCAAATGACCCTTCTCCACAATAACTCCACACATATCCATCAATCGAGAACCATTTTCATGAAAGTATTTTAAGATTTCCAAGTTTCCTATTTCAGCAGCACGTAAACAAGACAATCCATTCCATGGGTATCCATTTTCGTGAGCGTATTTCACAACGTTAAAGAGTCCCAGCTCAGCTGCTGTGAGTATTATATCATGGTCATCATGGTCATCACGATATAAACGACTCATAACTATATCACGATAGCGAGAATTTGTTTCAGCAAAGCTTAATTTAGTTTTAAGGTCCATAGTTTGGATAATTATTTCAATAATCTCGGAAGGAAAATTTTTCAAGTTGATTTCTCCTGCCTTCCTCTTGTTTGAACTTGAAATCGCTAAGCATTTGCGCTTCAGAGACATTTTCACGTTGAATTATTTTACTTTAATGATTGAAATTTTCACATTACCTCATCTTAAATAATTTTATTGAAAAATTAATTTGCTTTCTGATAAGAGAAGTACTTGAATTCAGAATCAATTAGCACTTGAAAAAACTTGAAAACACTATATTTTATATAAAAGCGTAGGTGATGAAAACAACTTCATTGCATTTGCAACCATCGTCGAGTTCAGACCGAGTGAAAAAATTCAAATCAAAATGTTGAGTGATTTAATGTTGTTAGTTATTCGTGGTAATCGTGGAATTATCGAAATTATCGAAAACTCTGATAATTTAGAAAAAGATGAATTTGATAATAGCCCTCTATTATTGATTGCTATTCTATGTCAAAGTAAAATGAGTGAATATTTTAAAAGAGAAGATGTTGAAAAGTATCGAGAGATTATTGAATATCTCATTAATATACCCGGATTAATTGATGAACCAAACAAGTTTGGCCTAACTCCTCGTAAAGTTATTCAAGGGTAAGTGTGTTGAATAAAGTGAAGTATTTTATTTAATTAATTAAATAAAATAGGTATTGGCTCGATAAAAGTGATTGGCGTGCAAATATTCATAAAATTGCGAAGGAAAAGAAGTTGGAATTTCCAATAAAAGAACCTGAACTTGAACATGAATACTTTACATCAATCACACCGTATTCTGGAATAATCCGAATTAATCGATATTTGCGCATGAATGGGGAAGAACCATTAAAGAGTGTGAGTAAAAATTTGAAATTTTTAAATTTTAAAAAAAATAAAAATTAATAAAAATTTCCCTAAATTATAGAGTATCAATATTCGTTCTGATTGGAATTCAATTTACACTTCTAATGTTGAAGTTGGCTTATCGACCCTAGAAAGTAACACGACTGAAATGCTTTCTGCTCTTTTTTTCACTGGTTATACAATTCACCATTCCCATATTATCACAAACCAATTGAGAGTAGATGGGTGCTGCTTGGAATCGTTTGCCAGACTTGTAATTCGGTATTTAAAAAGTATGTCTACAACATCGGATTCGGAAACCACATATGGATTCACCAAAGACTATTGTTGGAGTATTTTAAAAGAAGTTGTTAAACACCGACGCGACGAAAGTTCATATATTGATGTGTACAGTGCCTTACCAGCCTCATTACATGTCAATTTACTCAAACTACAATATTCAGAAACAAAAAAGGGGTTAACACGTAGCAAGGCAATGGAACAACTAAAAATTCACTCATGTGTAGGAGAAGATTGTGGTGGTCTAGAGCTTCTAGAGCTTCTAGAAAAGTTGATTGATGCATTTCCTTCACAGAACGATGAAGATACTGTGAATGACTGGTTGAAAGAGGCAGTGAAGAGGTGCTCAAAACATGGTGAAACTTATGTTTTATCTCGATCCAATTCAATTGATATTACCAAACTTTATAACCCCTTCATCTACTTCAAAACAATTCCAAGGTGTCAACAGTTTAATAACTTTTTATTAAAATTAGGATCCAAAGTCTTAACGATGTTTTCCATTAAAAAAATTCAAGAATTGTTGATTTATATGAGGGAGCAAGACATACCCATCACTATTTTCGAGGGTTTTACATTAACATATAATTACGAGAACATTCAAGGCCTAGTTGACATTATTAGATACATAATTGTCCCATCTCCAGAATTTCATAGCATTATTAATTTTCAAAAAACAGTTCAAGACTATTTGAATTTTTCATTTGGATGGCACATTATACATGTTAAATTACTTGAAAAATTTAATTTAATCAAGTTTGTAAATGAACCAAGGGAAAAAGATTTGGATATTTGTAATCTTCGTCAATTACATAAACAAAGCCCTTACACATACAATAGAGATAGAAGGGTAATTAATGTTGGTGATCCGAATAACATTTCACTATTTAAAGGTGAACCGGCAAAGATAGATTTGAATGAATTCAAGTATTCGTGGCCCGATAGTTTCAGGACCGATGGTAATCTAAAGGTTTTCTACTATTTACATAAAAAGGGAAGGTCTGTAAATATTTCGATGAAGGACATATTTAGAGTCATTCGTAGCACTCATAAGTACAATGAGGAAATTGTAACTTTACTTGAATTCTTGATTAAAAGCGCTGATCCCAAAGACTCTAACGTATTTAGTTACTATTTTGACTGTATTGTTGGAGAAGCCTCTTTAATCAGGAGTCATGTTAATTCGTTACCATATCAGGAACGAAATAAATTTATTCATGGGCTTTTCTCTGAATATATGACTCGAACAGTTGAAACCTATACTAAATCGACTCTTTTCAAATATTTTGAGACTTACCCATTTAATCGAGAATATCGTCAAGTCTATGGGGAGCCTATGTTTGAAGTGTTGTCTTCAGGCAAACATAATAAGCTTTCGGAAGAATTGATTAATCATTTTGATGTAGATTTATGTTCTGTAAACACGAATGGAGAAAGTCTTCTTAGCACTATATGCCTTGCTAATAATGCGAAAAAATTGCTCAAACGCGCTGACGGTGAAAAGCTTAAATATGCTCTATCATTAACTGATGAGGGAGTTCGTGCTAAAGTTCGTGCAATAATTGAAGAAGAAAGCGAAGATGAAGAAGATGAAGAAAGCGAAGATGAAGAAAGCGAAGATGAAGAAAGCGAAGATGAAGAGGAAATGAATGAAGAGAGCGAAGAGGAAATGAATGAAGAATAGATAATCTATTATTTTATTTTTGTATGTAAAGAAAAATTAATAAAAATTATATCACTTAATCAAATTTTATTTGAATTTTATTTGAATTTTATTTGAATTTTTCAGGTTTTTTCAGGTTTTTTATTACAGTGACGTCATCAGAACGTTTTCCGATTCTGTTACATTGCCGCTGATTTTCGGTGACGTCACATTTAATTTCATCTTTATTCAAGGTTCGAGAAGTTTCCGTGATGTCACAATTTCATCATTTCATCACAAGATTTCTTTTGAATTTTATGACGAAATGAAAATCCTAAATAATAAATTAGGAGGTTGGGTGGGGACGGTCGGACCTTTTGAGTTTGAGTCCAAGTCACCTGGGAAAATCTGCGACACTATCAACTCGGGAATTTTTTCGTATTGCGCAGGAAAAAACGTGTGTTTCGTCATCAACTTTCGAGCAGCAGCAAAATAACCAAAAATAGGCAAATCAATAAAATCACACTTTCATTCTAATTGCAGAGACATCTGATCTGATCAAGTCAGCATTTCCAAGTAAGAAGAAAGATCCAGAACATAATTTTAATCATCCTCTCTATCACCCCGTAGGACTTCAAGCAATAGACATCGGAAATTGCTACCATTTAGAAAAACGTGAATTATTCAAAGACGGCCAACGAAAAAAAAGATTTTTAAAATCGAGTCATCAAGTGCATCTCAGTGTGAAGAATTTTCAAATTTAATTTGAATTGTCTTCTCTCTTAATTATTTTCTTTCGCCTAATTTCACACTCGCCATCAGCAACCCGTTTTTCACTCACCTCATCTGAATTAATTTAACAAATCTGAAATCAATTTCGCAAATGATTTTTGTCAATCAACGTCATCAGTTAATATTAAAAGTCAACAATAGTAGAAGCGATCTAAAGACGACAACGATAACATTCCGCTAGGAAGTTTCAGCGTGGATAGTTCTAGCGACTTCCAAACGGCTACCACCACCCAACGACGACATTCTTCGCAGAAGAAGTTTTTTGCTCAACAGTCCCTTTGATGATTTGACGGAATTTATGAGAGACACTTAGTTTCACTAGCAAATCAAAAGAATAGAAGCACTGCAAGAGGTTAGTTTCAGCACGAGCATCATGCCGCATGTATTTTTATCGTCCGCTCTATTTTTAGCTCTTAATGCACTTTCGAAATCTACCGCCGCGATAAGACACAGACATCCATTCAGGCAGAGAATAAAGTTTCAATTTTGAATTACCAACCGCAATCATGGGCACCCTAAATGTCAACCGTAACGTCACCGACTTGTATTACCGCTACAAAATGCCGCGTCTTTGCGCGAAGGTCGAGGGAAAAGGAAACGGCATCAAGACGGTCATCGTCAACATGGCAGAGGTCGCAAAAGCGCTCAATCGCCCGGCAACCTACCCGACCAAGTACTTCGGCTGCGAGCTAGGCGCTCAGACTCAATTCGACCACAAGAACGAGCGCTTCATCGTCAACGGCTCGCACGATGCCAGCAAGCTGCAGGATTTGCTCGACGGATTCATCCGCAAGTACGTCCTCTGTCCCGAGTGCGATAATCCCGAGACCGACTTGACCATCTACGCCAAGAAGGAGCAGATTTCGCAGAGCTGCAAAGCGTGCGGCTTCCACGGGCTGTTGAAGGTTCAGCACAAAGTCAACACTTTCATCTTGAAGAATCCACCGACGATGAACCCGGCCGCGCAAGGCGCATCCTTGACCGAAGGCAAACGTTCGAAGCGCTCAAAGAAGGCCGATGGCAGCGATAATAACAATTCGAACGCTAATGGGGATAATTCAAAGGATGACGATTTTGAAACATTGAAAATTGTGAGTAAATTTTGCTAAAGCTCCTTAATCAGTAAAAATTTATAAATATTTAATTTTAGGCCGATGATGATGACGACGCCAACTGGACTACCGATGTCACCGAGGAAGCGATGCGTGCGCGTATGCAAGACTTGTCGGAAGGTGCCAAGAACATCACCATTTCCGAGGACACTGAGAAGACCGAGAAGGAGCGCATGGACATTTTCTACGAGTACGTCAAGAAGCGTCGCGATGCTAACCAGTTGGAGAGCGTTCAAGCTCACAAGGAATTGCACAGCGAGGCTCAACGCTTGGAAGTCATCCCGAAGGCTCCTTTAGTTCTCGCTGAGCTGCTCTTCTCGGCCAACATCACCGCCGAGATCAAGAAGCATCGCAATTTGCTGTTGCGTTTCACGCACGACGACGAGAAGGTGCAAAAGTACTTGCTAGGCGGCGTCGAGCAGATCATCGCCTTGCATGCCGTCAAGCTGATGGACAAAGTCGCTATCATCCTCAAGCTCTTCTACGACACCGACTTGTTGGACGAGAAAGTCATTTTGGACTGGGCCGCGAAGGTCAGCAAGAAATACGTGTCGAAGGACGTCGCTCAGCAGATCCACGACAAAGCAGCTCCGTTCATCAAGTGGCTGAAGGAGGCGGAGGAAGAGTCCGAGAACTCGGAGAGCGATATCGAGATCGGCTTCGATGACCGTGCCAAGGTTGACTCGTTGAAGAACAACGTCGTTAAGCCGACGACTCCGGCGAAGAGCGCTGTGGTCGAGGAGGAAGATGACGAGCTGAATATTGATGATATCTAAATCATTTCTGGCAATTTTTAAATTAAAACTTTCTGCATTTCTTCGCTGCTTTGTTTTCTGAAATTTTTCGTTAAAATTTTAAAAACATTGAAGTTTCAGTGACGTCATCATTTAATTTCATCACAATAAATTTTAAATGTTAAAACACATTTAAAGCACCTTTGTTTCCTACTTGAAGACACAAGAAACCAAAATGGGAATGAG
>JACCDX010786433.1_pt1 | contig 18076 bp, 15 predicted proteins | sample 7449681 | NCBI WGS metagenome assembly JACCDX01 (sample SAMN15323450, study PRJNA562643) | freshwater metagenome | isolation source: river surface water | place: USA:Blue River Watershed | collected 2017-08-18
CGCGGGCACCGGGGTGATGCACAGCGAGTTCAATCACGCCCCGGCGCAGGTGACGCACTTCCTGCAGATCTGGATCGAGCCGAATGCCCGCGGCATTCCCCCCAGCTACGAACAGAAGACCTTCCCGACGGCCGACAAGCGCGGACGCCTGCGCCTGGTGGCTTCGCCAGATGCCGCCGAGGGCTCGGTGACGATCCATGCCGATGCCCGCGTGTATGCGGGCCTCTTCAACCCTGACGAGACCGCCCGCCTCGCGCTGGCCGCCGGCCGCAAGGCCTATGTGCACCTGGTGCGCGGTGAACTGTCCGTCAACGGCACCCCGCTGCGCGCGGGTGATGCGGCCAAGCTCGAAGCCGAGGCCGCCGTTGAACTCGCCCACGGGCGTGACGCCGAGGTCCTGGTCTTCGACCTGGCCCCGAACTGATTCCCCTTCCCGCCATTCCCATCTAACCCACTGGAGAAAACCACCATGGCTTCCATCGCAATCGTCTACCACTCCGGCTACGGCCACACCCAGCGCCAGGCGCAAGCCGTCGCCGAGGGCGCAGGCGCCAATGCCCGCCTGGTCGCCATCGACGCCGACGGCAATCTCACCGACGCCGACTGGCAGGCCCTGGGCGCCGCCGACGCCATCGTCTTTGGCTCGCCCACCTACATGGGCGGCCCGAGCTGGCAGTTCAAGAAATTCGCCGACGCCTCCTCCAAGGCCTGGTTCAACCAGTCCTGGAAGAACAAGGTGTTCGCCGGCTTCACCAACAGCGCCAGCACCACCGGCGACAAGGCCAGCACGCTGGCGTACTTCACCACCCTGGCCATGCAGCATGGCGGCCTGTGGGTCGGCACCGGCATGATGCCGTCCAACGCCAAGGCGGCCACCCGCAACGACGTGAACTGGATCGGCTCCGCCGCCGGCGCCATGGCCGCCACGCCCTCGGACGCCTCGGTGGCCGAGATGCTGCCTGGTGACCTGGAGACCGCGCGCCAGTTCGGCAAGCGCGTCGCCGAAGTCGCCGCGAAGTGGGTCAAGTAAGCCGGCCCTGAAGGGGGCAAGACAGGCGGCCCTATGATGGGCCGATGTCGCTGCTGTCTCCCCTGTCCTGGCAAGACCTTCTGGCCTTCGTCTGGTTCATCGCCGTGTGGGCGGGCTATGCGTGGTATTCACGCAATGCCAGCCTGCGCGGCGTCACCCTTCTGGCGGCCACCAATGCCTGGCGGCGCCATTGGATGGCCCAGGCCAGTTCGCGCGACCCCCGCATCCTGGACGGGGTGATCACGCAAAGCCTCTCCCACAGTCCTTCCTTCTTCGCCTCGGCCACGATGATCGTGATCGGCGGTGTGCTGGCCCTGCTCGGTGCGATGGACCGGGCGGCCGAACTGGTGCAGGACATGCCCTTCGTCGTGCCCACTTCGCGGGCGGCGCTGGAGATCAAGGTGGTGGTGCTGGCAGGCATCTTCACCTTCGCCTTCTTCCGATTCACCTGGTCGATCCGCCAGTACACGTTCGTGGCGCTGATGATCGGCGCCATGCCTGCGCCGCGCGAATTCGAGTCGGGCGCCGTGGACCGCCAGGCCTATGTGGACCGCGCCGCTGCCCTGGCGGGTTCTGCGGCCGAGACCTTCAACGATGGCGTGCGGGCCTATTACTTTGCGTTCGCAGCCCTGGCCTGGTTCTTCTCGCCCCTGGGCCTGGCCGTGGCGTCTGCCCTGGTCGCGGCCATACTCTATGGCCGTGAGTTCCATTCGGGGGTGCTGGAGATGCTGCGCGATTGAGCCGCGCGCCGGCCCCCCGGGGCAGGCCTCAGGCCTTGACCGCGCCCAGGCCTTCGTCGACGGCGCGGCGCTCGTCGAACACGAAGCAGTGGCCCCGGTAATGGGCGCCGCCCACTTCCTCGAAGTAGCGCAGGATCCCGCCCTCGAGTTGCCAGACGTCCTGCAGGCCGGCTTCGCGCAGGTAGATGGCAGCCTTCTCGCAGCGTATGCCGCCGGTGCAGAAGCTCACGATGGTCTTGCCTTCCAGGTCTGCCCGGTGGGCCTGCACCGCCGCCGGGAAATCACTGAACTTGGACAGCCGCCAGTCGATGGCGCCTTCGAAGGTACCTTCGTCCACCTCGAAGTCGTTGCGTGTGTCCAGGGTCACCACTGGCCGGCCGGCATCGTCATGCCCCTGGTCCAGCCAGCGGCGCACGGTGGCGGCATCCACCGCAGGCGCGCGCCCGGCCTGCGGACGGATCGCCGGATGGTTCATGCGGATGATTTCGCGCTTGACCTTCACCAGCATCTTGCGAAAAGGCACCGTCTCGGACCAGCTTTCCTTGACCGGCAGCTGCGACAGGCGCGGGTCCGACTGCAACTCGTGCAGGAAGCCCCGCAGGGCGTTCACTTCGCCCGCGAGAAAGAGGTTGATGCCTTCCTGCGCCAGGAGGATGGTGCCACGCAGCCCCAGAGCCCGGGTCTCGGCCAAGAGCCTGTCGCGAAGGGTCTCGCAGTCGTCCAGCGGGACGAACTTGTAAGCGGAAACGTTGAGGATTTCAGGCACGGGTAGGCGATTTTAGGCGCGGCCGGCACCCCGCGACTTCCTACAATGAAGCCATGTTCGTCCACCTGCGCCTGCACTCCGAATTCTCCGTCGTGGATGGCACCTGCCGCATCGACGACACCGTCAAGGCCGCCGCCGCCGACCAGCAACCCGCGCTGGCGATCACGGATCTGAACAACCTCTTTGGCGCGATCAAGTTCTACAAGGCCGCTCGCGGCGCCGGCGTCAAGCCGGTGGTGGGCGCCGAGGTCTGGCTGGAGGGCCTCGGGGCGGATGCCACCCAGGTCTCGCGCGTGCTGCTGCTGGTGCAGAACCACCGGGGCTACCTCAATCTGTGCGAGCTGCTCGCGCGGGGCTGGACGCGCAATGTCGTGCGCGCGCAGGGCACCTGCAAGCTCGAATGGCTGCAGGAGCTGGGCGAAGGCCTGCTGCTGCTCTCAGGCGCGCAGGCCGGCCCGGTGGGGCAGGCCCTGGCCCAGGGCCAGTACCGTGACCGCCAGCGCGCCAGCGAGGTGGCGATCACCCTGGCCTCGCTGTTCCCGCACCGTTTTTACCTGGAGGTCCAGCGCGCGGGCCGCCCCGACGACGAAGCCCATGTCGCCGCCACCGTGCAACTGGCCGCCGGCCTGAAGCTGCCCGTGGTCGCCACCCACCCGGTGCAGTTCCTCGCAGAGGACGACTACGAAGCCCACGAGGCGCGCGTGTGCATCTCCGAGGGCGAGATCCTGGGCAATGCCCGGCGCGTGCGCAAGTTCACCCGCGAGCAGTACTTCAAGAGTGCGGCGCAGATGCAGGCGCTCTTTGACGACCTGCCCGCCGCCGTGGCCAACACCCTGGAGATCGCGCGCCGCTGCAACCTCACGCTCGAGTTGGGCAAGCCGCGCCTGCCCGAGTTCCCCACCCCCGAGATCGACGGCCGGCGCATGCCGATCGAGGAGTACTTCCGCTTTGCCTCGCACGAGGGCCTGAAGGAGCGCATGGCGCACCTGTACCCCGACGAGGCCCGGCGCGCCAAGGAGATGCCCCGCTACTTGGAGCGTCTGGAGTTCGAGATCAACACCATCCTGAAGATGGGGTTCCCGGGCTACTTCCTGATCGTGGGCGACTTCATCAACTGGGCCAAGAACAACGGCTGCCCGGTCGGCCCGGGCCGGGGCTCGGGCGCGGGTTCGCTGGTGGCCTACTCCCTGAAGATCACCGACCTCGACCCGCTGCAATACAACCTGCTGTTCGAGCGTTTCCTGAACCCGGAGCGGGTGTCCATGCCCGACTTCGACATCGACTTCTGCCAGGGCAACCGCGACCGCGTGATCGAGTACGTGAAGGACAAATACGGGCGTGACGCGGTGAGCCAGATCGCCACCTTCGGCACCATGGCGGCGCGCGCCGCCATCCGCGACGTGGGCCGCGTGCTGGACATGAGCTACACCTTCTGCGACGGCATCAGCAAGCTGGTGCCGAACAAGCCCGGGCAGCACATCACGATCGCCGGCGCCATCGAGGCCGAGCCGATGCTGGCCGAGCGCCTGGCCCGCGAGGACGAGGTCAAGACCCTCCTGGGCCTGGCCCAGAAGCTCGAGGGCCTCACCCGCAACGTGGGCATGCACGCGGGTGGCGTGCTGATCGCCCCTGGCAAGCTCACGGACTTCACGCCGCTCTATCAGCAGCCTGGCAGCGACTCCGCCGTGAGCCAGTACGACAAGGACGACGTCGAGGCCGCGGGCCTGGTCAAGTTCGACTTCCTGGGTCTGGCCACGCTCACCATCCTGGAGATCGCCAAGGATTTCATCCGCGCGCGCCACAAGGGCCAGGAGCACTTCGCCTTCGAGAACCTGCCGCTGGACGATGCCGCCACCTACAGGCTGTTCGCCGAGGGCAAGACCGAGGCGGTGTTCCAGTTTGAAAGCCGCGGCATGCAAGGCATGCTGCGCGACGCGCGGCCCACGCGCCTGGAGGACCTGATCGCGCTGAACGCGCTGTACCGCCCCGGCCCGATGGACCTGATCCCCAGCTTCGTGGCCCGCAAGCACGGGCGCGAGGAGGTGGAGTACCCGCACCCGATGGTGGCCGACATGCTGTCCGAGACCTACGGCATCATGGTCTACCAGGAGCAGGTGATGCAGACCGCGCAGATCCTGGGCGGCTACACGCTCGGCGGCGCCGACCTGCTGCGGCGCGCCATGGGCAAGAAGAAGCCCGAGGAGATGGCGCAGCACCGCGAGATCTTCCGGGCGGGGGCGGCCAAGAACGGCATCGACGCCGCCAAGGCCGATTACATCTTCGACCAGATGGAGAAGTTCGCAGGCTACGGCTTCAACAAGTCGCATGCCGCCGCCTACTCCCTGCTGGCGTATCACACGGGCTGGCTCAAGGTCCATTACACGGCCGAATTCTTCTGCGCCAACATGACCGTGGAGATGGACGACACCGACAAGCTCAAGGTGTTGTTCGAGGATGCGGTCAAGAACTTCGGCCTGAGCTTCGAGCCGCCGGACGTGAACCGGGGCGTGCACCGCTTCGAGCCCATCTCCGACAAGGTGATCCGCTACGGCCTGGGCGCCGTCAAGGGCACCGGCCAGCAGGCCATCGAGGCCATCGTGCGGGCACGCGAAGAAGGCGGCCCCTTCACCAGCCTGTTCGATTTCTGCAAGCGCGTGGACCGCACGCGCCTGAACAAGCGCACCGTCGAAGCCCTGGTCAAGGCGGGCGCCTTCGATTCGCTGCATCTGAATCGCGCCGCCTTGGTCGCCTCCATCGACCGGGCCTTCGACTTCGCCGCCGCCGCCGAGGCCAATGCCAACCAGGGCGGCCTGTTCGACATGGACGAAGGCGCGCATGGGGCCAGCACCCAGGAGCCGGATCTGGTGGAGGCCATGCCCTGGGGCGTGCGGGAGCGCCTGACCTATGAAAAGACGGCGGTCGGTTTCTACCTGTCCGGTCACCTGTTCGATGAAGTCGGCGCCGAGGTGCGCCGCTTCGTCAAGCGCAGCGTGTCCGAACTGATGGACTCGCGCGAGCCGCAGTTGCTGGCTGGCATCGTGAGCGACCTGCGCGTGATCAATACCGAGAAGGGCCGGCTTGGCATTTTCCGGCTCGACGACAAGTCCGGTGCCATCGAGGCCACGGCCGACGAGGCCCTGCTCAATGCCCATCGCAACCTGCTCAAGGACGACGAACTCGTGATCGTCATGGCCTCCATCCGTCCCGATCGCCGTTCAGGGGGCTTCCGGTTGATGGTGCAGCAGGTCTGGGACCTGGCCACCGCGCGCTGCCGCTTTGGCAAGTACCTGCGGGTCGCCGTGAACGGGCGTCCCCCCGACGTGCACCGCCTGGTGCGTGAATTCCCGCCCCAGCGCGTGCAAAGCGAGCAGGGGGAACTGGTGCGGGGCCTCCCGGTACGCCTGGCGGTGCGCCGCGAGCAGGCCACCGCGGAACTGCAGCTCGGGGACGAGGCCAAGTTCTTCCCCAGCGATGCCGCTCTGGCCAGCTGGATGGCGCAGGCCGACGCGGGGCAGGCGCAGATCGTCTACGAACCGGCCTGAGGGTCAGTCCCGCGGCCGGAACGACAGCAGCAGCGGGCTGGGCACACGCCCGTCGGTGTCCCGGGGGAAGACGGCAGTCCGGTCCAGGGCCCGCAGCACGGCCTCGTCCCAGGCCTTCACGCCGCTGGACTTGGTAATGCGGTGGCTCAGGATGGTGCCGTCCGGCGCCAGGCGCACTTCCACTTCGGCCACAGGATTGCCGGGGATGTCATCGACCAGGACGATGTTCGGCTTGATGCGCGCGCGTATCTTGCCCGCATAGCTGTCGGACGGACCCGCGGAGCGCGTGGCGTTGCCCGTGGCGTTTTGCGCGCCCGTCGCGCCCGCCATGCCCTGGATGCGACGCAGGTTCTCCTGGCGCAGGGCCTCGGCTCGCTTGGCCTCGGCTTCCTCGCGCGCGCGGGCCTGCTGCTGCGACTTGTCCTTGGCGGCCTTCTCCTGGGCTTCGCGTTTCTTCTTGTCTTCCTGGCGCTTTTTCTCGGCCTCGGCCTTCTTCTTCGCTTCGGCCTTTTCAGCGTCCTGCTTCTTCTTTTCCGTCTCGATGCGTTTCTTGTCGCGTTCGAGCGCGATATCGGCCTGCCGCGGTGCGGGAGGCGGCGGGGCAGGCGCGGCCACGGCAGGAGGTGGCGGCGGGGGAGGCGGCGCCTCCTGCAGCGGCGGGGCCGCCTGCTGCACCTGCGCGGCCCACAATTCGGCCTCCGCAGCCAGCGCGGTGTCCTCATGCCGCCAGGTCACGCCCCAGGTCAGGGCCGCCAGGAGCAGCAGGTGGGCCAGTGCCGCCAGGCCCCAGGCGCGCGCCTGTCCCGGCGGGGGCGGCGGTGCGAATTCCAGGTGGCGGGCGGCGGCGGTCATGCGCGCGAAGCGAGGGAGGGCGTGCGATGCAGGACTAGGGTGCGAGTTGCACGGACAGCCCGACGCGCTGCACGCCAGCGCGCTGCAGTGTGTCCATCACGCGGACCACGGTTTCGTACTTCACGTTGCGGTCGGCGCTGATCACCACTGCGATGGCGCCGGGTTCGCGGCCGGCCTGGGCGCGCAGTACCGAGGCGGCGACGTCGGCCAGCGCCAGGCGCTGGCTGCGGGCGTCCTGCTTCATCTCCAGCACTTCGTCTTTCCCGATCACGATCTCGATCTTCTGGTCAGGCTGGCGGTTGGCCTTGCCCACGCTGGGCAGGTCGATCAGGCTGGGGGTGATCAGGGGGGCGGTCACCATGAAGATGATCAGGAGCACCAGCATCACGTCGATGAAGGGCACCATGTTGATCTCGTTGATGGTGCGGCGGCCCCGGCCGCGGGCGGCGACGGCGGGCATGGTCAGTGGGCCGACGCGGTGCCCGCGCCGACATTGCGTTGCAGGATGTTGGAGAACTCCTCGATGAAGGTCTCCAGCTTGTTGGCCACCCGGTCGACGTCGCGCGCGAAGCGGTTGTAGGCCACCACGGCCGGAATCGCTGCGAAGAGGCCGATGGCCGTCGCCACCAGCGCCTCGGCAATGCCGGGTGCCACGGTGGCCAGCGTGACCTGCTGCAGGCTGGCCAGGCCGGTGAAGGCGTGCATGATGCCCCAGACCGTCCCGAACAGGCCCACGTAGGGAGAGACCGAACCGACGGTGGCCAGGAAGGACAGGTGGCTTTCCACGGCATCCACCTCGCGCTGGCAGCTGGCGCGCATGGCGCGGCGCGCGCCATCGAGCAGGGTGCCGGGGTCGGTGATGCGCCGCTCCCGCAGCTTCTGGAACTCGCGCATGCCCGAGGCGAAGATGCGCTCCAGCGGCCCCGCCTTCTTGGCGTTCTTGACCGCCGAGGCAAAGAGCTCATTGAGCGTGACACCCGAGGCGAACGACTCCTCGAAGGTCTCGTTCAGGGCTTTCACCCGCTTGAGCTCGAACAGCTTGCGAAAGATCGCGGCCCAGCTCGCGAGGGACACCAGCAGCAGCAGGACCATGACGGCCTGCACCACGGCGCTGGCATTCATCACCAGATGGAGGATGGACATGTTGGTAGGCATTACGGCGTGGCCTTGAGGGCCTGTAGGACGTTGTCGGGGATTCTCGCAGGGGTAAGGGAGGCCGCGTGCACCCACCCGATGCGGATGGTGCCGGCCGCCAGCAGGTGCCCGTCGCGCGCGCAACGGGCCTCCTGGGTGATGGTGAGGCTGGCGCGGCCTGCGGTCTCGATGTGCGCGCTGACCTGGAGCAGGTCGTCCAGCACCGCGGGCTTCAGGTAGCGAACGGCCGTGTCCGTCACGACGAACATGCCGCCGGTCTGTTCGCGCAGGGCCTGCTGCGACAGGCCCAGGGACCGCAACCACTCGGTGCGGGCGCGCTCGAAGAACTTCAGGTAGTTGGCGTAGAAGACGATGCCGCCCGCATCGGTGTCTTCCCAGTAGACGCGGATCGGGAATTCAAACGCCATGCCGCGACCTCAGGCCATGGCCTCGCGCATCGCCTTCAGGCGCGCGACGGCCCCCTGCAGCTGCTCCATCGAGCTGGCGGTGGAAAAGCGGATGAACCGCGCGGTGTCCGCCGTGCCGAAATCGCGTCCCGGCGTGACGGCCACATGGGCCCGCTGCATGATCTCGAAGGCCAGCTCCCAGCTGCCCGCGACGTTCAGGCGCCGGCACCAGTCGCTGCAATCGGCCCAGGCGTAGAAGGCGCCGTCGGGCACCACCGGCACGGGCAGGCCCAGGGCCTCCAGTTGCGGGATGAAGTAGTCACGCCGCGCCTTGAACTGCGCGCGCCGTCGCTCGTATTCGGCCAGGCTCGCGGGCTCGAAACAGGCCAGCGCGGCCTGCTGCGACACGGTGCTCGGGCAGATGAAGAGGTTCTGCGCGAGACGCTCGATCACGTCGACCAGGGCCTCGGGCACCACCAGCCAGCCCAGACGCCAGCCCGTCATGTTGAAGTACTTGGAGAAGCTGTTGATGCTGATCACGTCATCACCCAGGGCCAGGCCGCTGTGCCCGTAGGTCTCGTCGTGGCTCAGGCCCAGGTAGATCTCGTCCAGCAGCAGCACGCCGCCACGGCGCTTGACCACCTCGTGGATGCGCGCGAGTTCCTGCGGGTGCAGGGAGGTGCCGGTGGGGTTGGAGGGGGAGGCGAGCAGCACGCCCCGGGTGCGCGGGCCCCAGTGGGCCTCGACCTGGGCGGCACTGAGCTGGAAGCGCTCGGCTGCCGTCGTGGGAACCAGCACCGCCCGTCCCTCGGCCGCCTGCACGAACTGGCGGTTGCAGGGGTAGCTCGGATCGGGCATCAGCACCTCGTCGCCGGCCTCGATGAGGGCCAGGCAGGCCAGGTGCAGGGCGGCGGAGGCGCCGGCCGTGAGCACGATGCGCCGCGCCGGGACATCCACGCCGAAACGATCGCGGTACCAGCCGCTGATGCATTCACGCAGCGCCGGCAGGCCGGTGGCGGCGGTGTACTGGGTCGCGCCTTCGCGGATGGCGCGCGCCGCGGCTTCCTGCACCCGGGGCGGGGCAGTGAAGTCGGGCTCGCCGATATTCAAAAAGATCATCGGCCGGTCGGTGCCGCGGGCTTTCTTCGCCAGCTCGGAAGCGGCTTTGGCCACTTCCATCACGTAGAACGGTTCGATGCGCCGGGCCCGTCCGGCCAGGCGCAGGGCGGATGCGTCTGCCTGCATCACGACGTCCGTGCGGCGGCGCGGTCCGCCTCGACTTCGGCCGGACGCAGGGACGGCGCCAGTCCGTTGAGGACGGCGTTCACGTACTTGTGGCCGTCGGTGCCGCCGAACTCCTTGGCCAGCTCGATGCACTCGTTGATCACGACGCGCCAGGGCACGTCCGCCACATGCCGGAACTCGTAGACGCCGATCCACATGACGGCCCGCTCGATGGGGGAGATCTCCTCCAGCTTGCGATCGAGCAGCGGCGTCACCAGGGCGTCGAGTTCGGCCGCCTCGCGCACGCAGCCATGCAGCAGGGCGTCGTAGTGCGCGGAATCGGCCTTGTGAAAGCCCGAGAGATCTCGCGTGAACAAGTCGATGGCCGAGGCGTCATTGCGGCCGACCAGATGCTGGTAGAGGGCCTGCAGCGCGAACTCGCGCGCGCGGGTGCGGGCCGACTTGACCGAGGCCTTGCGCGCGCCCGTGGCGGTGCGGCCCTTGGAGGGTGGGGTGTCGGTCATCCGAGGTGTCCGATCCGGTCGATGAGATTGCACATTTCCACCACCACGCGGGCGGCATCGACGCCCTTTTCGCTCTGGCGGGCCACGGCCTGCGCCAGGTTCTCGGTGGTGAGGATCACGTTGGCGACGGGCAGGCGGTAATCCAGTCCGACGCGCGTGACACCGGCGGCCGACTCGTTGGCCACCAGCTCGAAGTGGTAGGTCTCGCCTCGGATGATGCAGCCCAGGGCGACCAAGGCGTCGTAGCCGCCGCGGTCGGCCAGGGCCTGCAGCGCCAGCGGGATCTCCAGGGCGCCCGGCACGAAGACATGGGTGATGTCTGCGTCCTGCACGCCCAGGCGGGTGAGTTCGCCCCGGCAGGCCGTGGCCAGCGCGTTCGTGATGCCTTCGTTGAAGCGGGCCTGCACGATCCCGATCCTCAGGCCCTTGCCATCCAGGGAGGCGGCCTGGCCCTTGTCTGCGTGTTGCATGAAGTTCCTTGCAGGGGCGTTCAGGCCGCCGTGGTGTAGCCCGCGATTTCCAGGCCGTAGCCGGTCATGCTGGGCATGCGGCGCGGCGTGCCCAGGAGGGTCATGCGTTGCACGCCGCATTCGCGAATGATCTGGGCGCCGATGCCGTAGGTGCGCAGGTCCATGCGACCGCGTTCCGGCGCCTGCGCCGAGCGGGCCGTGCCTTCGAATTGCGCGAGCAACTGGGCGGCCGATTCGCCGGCATTGAGCAGCACCACGACGCCGCGGCCTTCGCGGTCCATGTGCGCCAGTGCCGCATCCAGGCTCCAGGAGTGCATGGTGCGGCCAATTTCCAGGGCGTCCAGCACCGACAGGGGCTCGTGCACGCGCACGGGCACCACGTCCTGCGGCTGCCACTGGCCCTTGACCAGGGCCAGGTGCAGGCCCTGGCTGGGGGTGTCGCGCCAGGCGTGGGCCGTGAACTCGCCCCAGGCGGTCTTCAGGGGGCGCGAGCCGATCTTGTGCACCAGCGATTCGTGGCGGCTGCGGTATTCGATCAGGTCGGCGATGGTGCCGATCTTCAGCCCGTGTTCCGCGGCGAACAGCTGCAGGTCTGGCAGGCGCGCCATCGTGCCGTCGTCCTTCATGATCTCGCAGATCACCGCGGAAGGCGTCTGGCCCGCCATGGCGGCCAGGTCGCAGCCGGCCTCGGTATGGCCGGCCCGCATCAGGACGCCGCCGTCGACGGCCTGCAGCGGGAAGATGTGCCCGGGCTGCACCAGGTCTTCGGGGCGCGCGTTTTTCGCCACGGCGGCCTGCACGGTGCGGGCGCGGTCGGCCGCGGAAATGCCGGTGGTGACGCCTTCGGCCGCCTCGATGGAGACGGTGAAGGCGGTGGCGTGCTTGGTGCCGTTGCGGGTGGCCATGGGCGGCAGCTGCAGGCGCTCGCAGCGCTCGCGGGTGAGGGTCAGGCAGATCAGGCCGCGGCCGAAACGGGCCATGAAGTTGATCGCCTCGGGGGTGACGTGGTCGGAGGCCAGGACCAGGTCGCCCTCGTTCTCGCGGTCTTCCTCGTCGACCAGGATCACCATGCGGCCGGCGCGCATGTCGGCCACGATGTCCTGGATGGGGGAGATGGCCACGGGGGCCGGGGCTTGGGTGCGGGCGTTCATGCGGGGGCTTTCGCAGGCAGGGCGCCGCCGAGCATGCGCTCGACGTAGCGGGCGATCAGGTCGATCTCGAGGTTGACCGCAGCGCCCGGCACGAGGGCATGCAGCGAGGTGTTCGCCACGGTATGGGGAATGAGGTTGATGCTGGCCTCGCAGCCATGCGCGGTGTCGCGCACCGCATTCACGGTCAGGCTCACGCCGTTGACGGTGATCGAGCCCTTGTAGGCCAGGTACTTGCCCAGGGCGGCAGGCGCCATGACCCGCAGTTCCCAGCTTTCACCCACCTGGGCGAAGTGGGTCACCTGCCCGATGCCGTCCACATGCCCCGAGACGATGTGCCCGCCCAGGCGGTCGTGGGCGCGCAGGGCCTTTTCGAGGTTGACGGGGGTGCCGGCCGCGGCGAGGCCGGCGGTACGGGCCAGGGACTCGGCGGAGATGTCGATGGTGAACTGGCGCTGCGCGGTGTCCAGGGTGGTGACCGTCATGCAGGCGCCGTTGATGGCGATGCTGTCACCCAGGCCCACATCCTCGAGGTAGCCGGCAGGCGCCTCCAGGGTCAGGCGCTTGCCATGCTGCAAAGAACTTCCGAGGTCGTGGACGGCGGCGATACGCCCCACGCCGGTGATGATGCCGGTGAACATCCCGCTATTTTCGCAGGGATTGGCCCCGGGGGCCTCCAGAAGCGAAAACGGCCCTAGAACCGGTCGCGCCCGGGGATGCGGGCCAGCAGCCTCAGGTCCGGTCCGACCGCCTCCGTGGAGGCGAATTCGAGCCGCACCCCCTGCGCCAGGGCCTGCAGGGGGCCGATGGCCGCCATGCCCCGGCCCGGGCCCAGGAGGGCGGGGGCCAGGTACACGAGAAACTCGTCGACCAGCCCCTCGCGCACCAGGGAACCATTGAGCTTGTGGCCCGCCTCGACGTGCAATTCGTTGATTTCGCGCTGGCCCAGGTCACGCAGCATGGCGGCAAGGTCCACCTTGCCACCGGGGCCGGGCAGGGGGATGACCGTGGCGCCGCGGGCCTCCAGGGCCGAGCGCTTGAGGGCGTCGTGGACGGCGGTATAGACCCACACCGGGCGCCCCGGCTGGAACAGGCGTGCCGCAGGAGACAGCTCCAGGCGGCTGTCCACCACCACGAGGGCGGGCTGGCGCGGGGTGTCCACCAGCCGCACGTCCAGGCGCGGGTCGTCCTCCAGCACCGTGCCGATCCCGGTGAGGATGGCGCAGGCACGTGCGCGCCAGGCATGGCCGTCGCTACGGGCGACTTCGGAGGTGATCCACTGGCTCTGGCCGTTGTCCAGGGCGGTGGTGCCATCCAGGGAGGCGGCGATCTTCAGGCGCACCCAGGGCGTGCCTCGCGCCATCCGGCTGAAGAAACCGATGTTCAGCTCGCGCGATTCGTGGGCGCCGGGGCCGGTTTCCACGGCCACGCCAGCGGCCCGCAGGCGGGCCAGGCCCTGACCTGCCACTTTCGGGTTGGGGTCCACCAGCGAAGCCACGACCCGACCGATGCCCGCCGCCGCCAGGGCATCGCAGCAGGGGCCGGTGCGGCCCACATGGGCGCAGGGCTCCAGCGTGACCCAGGCGGTGGCCCCGCGCACGTCGTGGCCGCGGGCTTGCGCATCGCGCAGGGCCATGATTTCGGCGTGGGCGCTGCCGGCGGCCTGCGTGTAGCCCTCGCCGAGCACACGGCCATCGGCCGCCGCGATCACGCAGCCCACATGGGGGTTGGGGCTGGAGATGAACAGCGAGCGCCGGGCCAGGGCCAGCGCGGTGGTGATCGGGGCCGGGAGGGAATTCAAGTCGGAGCGGGCAGGGGTTATCGCCAGCAGGACTGTACATCCCCGGCACTGCCCGATCGCGTGCGCAGGCCTTGGTGGTCCAGGCTGAGGGTGCCGCACGGCGTGTCCGCCGCTTGCGCCCCTTTGGGAACCGCTTGCAGCAGGTAGGCGGAGGCCGTCGGAACGCCTGGGCTGCTTGCGGGTGCGCTGACCGGCGAGACGTTGCCAAACCCGAAGTCGTAGCGGTCCGAGGCGGAAGTGACGCAGGCCACGCCCGGCAGGTTGGCGCTGGGCTGGTCATAGGCCAGGGAGAGGGTGTAGCGACGTTCCATTTGCATGGCCAACTCCTGCAGGCAGGCGGCTGCGACGGCGCGGTGCGTGCGCAGGACATGCGACTGGTAGGCCGGGTAGGCGATGGCCGAGAGCAGGCCGATCAACCCGACGACGATCAGCAACTCGATCAGGGTGAATCCGCGCGCGGGCAGGATGTCGGGTGAGGGCATGTTCAGTCCTTGATGATTTCCCGCCAGACCAGACGGCGGCCGTTGAGGGGAGGACTCTTGAGCGTGAGTCCCTGGATACCCGCATTCGAACTGGCCCCTGAAGCGGATGCGCTTCCCGAGCCTGACAGGAAGGCGGTCATGAGATTGCCATCGCGCCGCAGAAACGTCGGGTCGCTCGGCAGGCCGACGCCGAGGTCCACCGAGCCGATGAAGCGCTTGCCGATCCGGTCATTGCTGAAGTCGCCGTCACCCGTCGCATCGATCACGCCGGCCGACAGGGCGCCCCCGGTGTAGGGATCGAGCATGTTGACAAAGCCGCGTCCACCCGCGACGCAGGGGTCGTCGTTCACCGGGAGGATCGAGGCGGTCACGAGCGCAGGAACGGCCAGGCGCACCAGTTGCGAGCCGGTCACGATCCGCTCGCCTGCCGCAGGCGTGTTCAGGTCCAGGTACCAGCCCTGGAGGCCGTTCATGTCCCCCGCGACGGCCTCCGAAAAGACCCGCGCCTGGAAGCTGCCGACCGTGCCGGTGGCTGTGATGGTGCGCTGACGCAGCGAGGACCGTCCGTCACTGATCGCCCTATCGCCGTCCACCAGTCCGTACCAGGACTGGGTGCTGGCGTCAGCCGGGTCCTCCTGGCGGAAGTACGCGCCTGTGCCGAAGAAGACGAAGGGCTTGCCGAGGTTCGGATCGTTGGCCCGGTCATTCAGGGCCACCATCATGGGCGCTGTGATGGGCTGCGGCTTGCCGTTGGCATCCATCGCCTTGAACAGGGGCGAGTTGCCGAGTGCGAGGCTCCATTGCGCCGGGGCCGGTGAGCGGATGTCGAATTTCCAGACGTTTCCTTTCAGGTCGCCCGCATAGACCCAGTCCGCCTTGCCGTCCCGATCCGCGTCCAGGAAGGCAGGGCCGGCCAGTCCGTTGTTTCCTGCGGCGCGCGTGTCGATCTTGCGCACGCTGTCGAGGCTGCCGTCCGGGTTCACGATGAAGATGTACAGGACCGCCTTGCCCGAGGCACTGTTGTATCCATTGCCCGCGATCACGCCGAGCTTGCCGTTGTTCAGGGGGGCGATCACGGGTGGCCCCAGCATCAGACCGAGGTCTGCGTCGTCCACGCCCCTGGAGGAGGGGCCCGAGGAGTAATCCCACAGCAAGCCACTGGCGCCGAACTTCGAGGGGTCTGTCACGTCCAGGGAGAACAGTCCCTTGCCGCCACGTCCGAAAAGTGCGTAGAGGTAGCGGCGGCTGTCCGTGAGCGGACCCGTTGGCGCGCGCGCGATCTCGCCATCCAGGAGGAATTGGTGGGAATAGGCCGCCGAGGCCAGCTGTGGCGCCCGACTGGCTGCCGCCTGCGGGATGAAGGCGAACCACTCGCGTCCGTCACTGGCACGAAAGGCATGCAGCATGCCGTCGTTCGCGTTGATGTACACGGTGTCGGTTTCGGCGTCGTGCAAGGGCGCGGAATTGACGATGTCCCCGATCGGGGTGTCGCGGTCACGCAGGCTGCCCCCGTTGCGAAGCTCCTTGCTGCGATCGCCCCGCAGGTAGTCGGCCACGTCGGCGGAGACGCCGGGCAGGGTGTCGCGCGCCAGCGGCTTCACGCCACCCGTCGCCGTATGCACCAGGATCTTGCGGTCCTGCCAGTCAGGCAAGGCGCGTGAGGCTGTCCACTGAGGCTCGGGGTCGACCATCCTGTTCGTGGTGCGCCAGGCCAGGAGGTCCCCGGACCATCGCCGCGTGTCGAAGACGGCCTGGTACAGGCGGGTGCTGGTGGTGATTCGCTTGCCGTTGCTGGCCAGGCTGCTGGCCGAACTCGCGCGCGCCACGATGTTGTCCAAGGTCCTGCGCAGGGCCTCTTGCAGCCTTGACGGGTTCTGCACGGGCAGATAGGCATCCGGAATGCCGTCGCCGTTCTCGTCCCATTCCAGGGGCAGGTCAGGAAGGCCGTTTCCGTTGCGGTCCTTGAAGCCCCCCCATTTGGCGGCATACCAGAGCGGATCCTTCAGCAGCGTCGCCGTCGACCCCCTGCCCGGGGTGAAGGTGCGCGTGGCCTCGCTGAACGTCGAACCGCCCCCCAGGTAGGGCAGTTGCCTGCACTCGCGCGGCGGGAAGGCGACGTCGCAATAACCGGGGTCCCGCCCCGGCGGGGTGTTCAGGAAGTAGGGCGTCTGGTCGTTTTCGTCCTGCACCTCGAGGTAGACGCCATCCTTGTCAGTGCCCGAGATGACGTAACCGATCCGGTGCTTGTATCCGCCGCCCTCGTACAGCGGCCGCAGATTGACGGTGAGCGTGTCATCGGCGTTGAGCGCGATGTTGTACTGGACGATGACATCCATGTCGTGGTCGCCGCCTTGCTCCACGTCCTCGTAGTTGATCCGCAACTGGGCGAAGTAGCGTCCCTGATTGACGTTCGGGTCCCTGTCTGCCGGCCCCGAGTTGGCAATCCGCTCGACATACAGGTCGATGATCTGGTTGGTCGGCTGGAACTGTCCTTTGCTGTTCGAGACGCCGCCGCCGGCAACCGTCTTGGCGAAAGGCACCAGGGTGATGGTCCGGTTGCCGGACAGGGGGACCACGATGCGGGGCAAGGGCGAGGCCAATGCGACGACGAAGGTCTCGACATTCTGCTGGCCGTCCTTGTCAGGGCGCAGGTCGCTGCGCTTTCCGAAATAGGCCGCGGCTGCCGCGTAATAGCTGCCCCGCTTGGTGGGCTCCTCGGGGGCCAGACCGCGCACGCTGGCCAGGGAGTCGACCTGCTTGGCAGTGGGGGCGGCATCGAATTGGGTCCCGGATTGCCCGATGAAATGCAGTCCTTTGGCGCCGGGCTCTGCATCCGTCAGGGTCTTGGCTTCGGCGGAGGCGTTGAATTCGGTCAGGTCTTCGGTGAAGCCGCTGGCCCTGAAGGCCGCATCAGCGCCCGGCACCTGGTCCGAGTCATAGGAGACGTTGACATCCGAGATCACCAGCAGGTTGGCCCGTGCGCAGATCGGCGCTTTGGCTGCACTGCTGCCTGCGTAGGGATCGTCCCAGGTGGCCGCCGTCAAGCCGACGGCGTTGTCGATCGTCGTGGCGCCCGCAAAGGCCGGCGAAGGTGAGCTCTTGCCGGCGAAGTAACGCAGGGCCTCGTACATCATTTCCCCGACCGGGTTGCCCCAGTCGGGGAAGAGACCTTCGGCGGGTGCGCTGTTGTCCACCCAGCCTCCCCTGTAGGCATTGACGGACGACCCGTTGTTGAAGTCCCGTATCCGCAGCGTGTTGAAGGTGCTGACGATCGCCGCGTCAGAGTTGAAGATGCCGGTGTCGCTCTGGATCTCATTGCGAAAGGATGAGACGACCTTGCGCAGTCGTCCCCCCGACAGGTTCTGGTCATAGCTGCCCGTGAGCAGTCCGAACAGCAGGGTGTCCTTCTCCCCGAAGTCATGCAGAAGACCCACCGGCTTGTAGATGGCGGGGTTGCCGTACGGTTTGCAGTCCTGGGTGTAATCCGCCGGGCAGACGAGCACGCGCACCGCGTACTCCAAAAGCGTGCCCTTGTGCTTGCTCGCATCGGCAGCGAGTACCGGCCGCTCCGAGGAGGCCCAGTCCCAGACGCGCAAGGTGGAATTCCTGACGACAGACAGCAGGGGCGCACGGTTGCTGCAGTCATTGAGCGTGGCGCAGTTCACCGAGGCGGCCCGGGTGAGATTGCCGAAGAAGTGACGTTTCCCCGAGTCGGGGGCGGCGAGGGGGGTGTAGTCGGCGATGTCGTAGCCGTCCACGGCCTTGCTGGTGTATTCCTTGGCCCAGGAGTGCGCATCCTGCGGGATGTAGGCGCGCCGCAGGATGGTCTGTCGCTTGGTGTCGATCTCGCGCATGCCGCCATACAGCACGACACGCAAGGCGTCGATGCGGCTGGTGGTGACGTAGTTGAGCCAATTGCCGGACCATTTGCCGGCACAGGTGCGTCCCGCCCCTGC
>JACCDX010665920.1_pt1 | contig 18068 bp, 17 predicted proteins | sample 7449681 | NCBI WGS metagenome assembly JACCDX01 (sample SAMN15323450, study PRJNA562643) | freshwater metagenome | isolation source: river surface water | place: USA:Blue River Watershed | collected 2017-08-18
CTTAAATTTTCAGCAACGAAACCCATGCTAACTGCCAAAAACAACATCAGAAATTCTGTTATATACTCTTTCCAATTTTTGGGTTTGTGTGAATTATGATGTAATTCCATATTTTTTTATATTTATAAAATACAATGGGTCTATGAACTTAAGTCCATAGACCCATTGTATCAAGTTTTTTTATTCCTTCTTTAAAAATTAGTCCGCGGCATACATCTTTCTATACATTTGACCTGCTACAAATACAGCATTGATATCCTTGTTCTTATTAGCCCATGCCTTAAACTTTGGATGGTCATGGATTGTTTTGTAGTCTTGCTCTGAAGTCCAATGACCAATGGTACAATTTCTATATGTTGAAGTAGTATCAGATGCTGCTAATTTAAAATAGCTATAATAATTCTTTGGGAATCCCATTTCGGCCATAATCGAATTAATTTCCTTTAAGCTAGCAATATAGGTTTTCTCCATATCTGCATTTTTAACATCGTAAAAATGGACAGAATTAATTGCTTTTTGAGCAGAAGCTGTCATGTTAAATCCAAATGCACAAAGCATTAGTAAAAAGATAATTTTTTTCATGTTGGTTAATTTTTGAAGAACTAAGAAACAAAAATAGGATGAACCTACCATCATTTAGCCCTAATAATTTGTTCCGGCTCGCGAATTTGGGACAAGATTGACCAATTTTTTAAAAATTCAATTTTACACCTATAAAATGACTGATTTCTTTAACAGATTGGATTATATGAGCATATTCACATAGTAATTCATATAAATTGTAAGTGTTTATTTGACAAAACTACCAATTGTTAGTACTATTGCAGTTATAAATCTTACTTATGGCTATATTATCAGAACTAGGGATTCAGCATTCAAATGTGCATGTAAATCTATCAAGTGAGGCGCTTATACAATTATCTCTTGAGACAGATAAAGGTTCGGCTTTGTCAGACACCGGTGCATTGATGGTTTATTCAGGAGAAAAAACTGGTCGAAGCCCAAAAGATAAAAGAATCGTTTTAGAGGAAAGTTCCAAAGAACATATTCATTGGGGGGATGTAAATCAACCTATCGACCCTGCATCCTTTAATCAAGCAAAAAATAATGCCATCGCATTTTTTAATACTTGTGCGGACTTATTTATTGTAGATGGGTATGCGGTATGGGATAAAAAAAATAGAATCAAAGTAAGAATTATTTGTACTAAAGCATACCATGCTTTGTTTATGTACAATATGCTAATTCGACCAACGCAACAAGAGTTAGCGGATTTTGGCACACCTGATTATGTACTTTATAATGCAGGTGCAACCAGTGCAGATATGTCTATTAAAGGCATTACTTCAACCACCTCTATCCAATTGTCTTTTGAGCAAAAAGAAATTTTAATTTTTGGAACAGAGTATGCAGGTGAGATGAAAAAAGCGATTTTTTCATTGCTTAATTATTTGATGCCATTGAATCAAATGTTATCTATGCACTGTTCTGCAAATGAAGCTGCAAATGGTGCTGTGAGTTTATTTTTTGGTTTGAGCGGTACTGGAAAAACAACCTTATCGGCAGATCCAAATAGAAATTTGATAGGTGATGATGAACATATCTGGAGCGAAAATGGCATTTCAAATATTGAGGGTGGATGTTATGCAAAAGCAATCAATCTAGAGCCACAGAAAGAACCAGAAATTTATCAAGCGATCAAAAGAGGGACTATTTTAGAAAATGTGGTCTTTGATCCTACCACTAAAAAAGTGGATTACTCAAATAAGACAATTACTGAAAACACGAGGGCTGCTTACCCAATTGAATTTATACCAAATGCAAAAATCCCATGCGTGGGCGGCCATCCGAATCATATTATATTTTTAACCTGCGATGCATTTGGGGTATTACCTCCAATTAGCAAATTAAATGCGGAGCAAGCGCAGTATCATTTTATAAGTGGGTATACAGCAAAAGTAGCAGGTACCGAAATGGGTGTGACAGAGCCAGTAGCAACGTTCTCATCTTGTTTTGGCGCAGCTTTTATGGTTTGGAAGTCTACCGTTTATGCAAAATTATTAGCCGAAAAAATTACGCAGCATAATACAAATGTTTGGCTAATTAATACAGGATGGATTGGTGGAGGATATGGCGTAGGTAAGAGAATAGATTTAAAGTATACAAGGGCAATGATAGATGCCATTCATGAAAACTTATTTCAGGATGTTGCATTTAACACGGAACCTTATTTTAATTTATCTATTCCTGCCACTTGTGCCAATGTGCCTAGTACTATTTTAAATCCGATAGATGCATGGTCCGATAAAGAGGCTTATGTGCAACAAGCAGGTAAACTAAAAACACTTTTTGATAATAATATTTTGAAATTTCAATAATCAAGCTGTCAAAAAAATTGATTATTCATAGTAGTTGATTAATTATTGACCCAACAACTGTTACATGGAAAAATCAAGAATCGATTTACCGATAGGCATTACACTTGACCGTTTTATCAAAAGTAATCAAAGTCAATATCCAAATGCTGCTGGAGAGCTTTCACAGTTATTAAGGGATATTGCACTAGCTTCAAAAGTAGTCAATAGAGAAATTAATAAGGCAGGTCTTGTGGACATCATGGGCAATGTGGGTGCCATGAATTCTGGAGGAGACCATCAGCAGAAATTAGATCTATTGGCCAATACAAGATTTACAAGGGCCTTATCCAAAGGCGGGGAAGCTTGTGGTATTGCGTCAGAAGAAACAGAACAATTTATTGATTTAAAAAATAATGGAAAATATATTGTAACGATTGATCCTTTAGATGGATCTAGTAATATTGACGTGAATGTGTCTATTGGCACTATCTTTTCTATTTATAAAAAACAAACACCAGCAAGCGAACCCTTACAAGCATCAGATTTTCTACAAAAAGGAAGGACACAAATTGCGGCTGGGTATATTTTATACGGACCTTCTACTATGTTGATTTTCTCAACTGGAAACGGTGTAAATGGTTTTACCTATGAAACTACTTTAGGTGAATATGTATTATCACATCCATCTTTGGTGTTTAAAAATGCAAGCACTTATTATTCCATGAATGAAGGACTTAGTTTAGATATTTTAGATAATGGAGTGACTACTTATATCACTGCATGTAAGGAAAAAAGAATGTCTGCTAGGTATATAGGTTCCTTAGTAGCCGATTTTCATCGTAATTTATTAAAGGGCGGTATTTTTTTATATCCAAGAACCAATCAATATCAAAATGGCAAATTAAGATTATTGTTTGAAGCAAATGCCTTAGCATTTATTGCAGAACAAGCAGGTGGACTTGCTACAGCCAATGATACAGCTATCTTAGATATACAGCCCACTAGTATTCACCAAACTGTTCCTTTTTATACAGGTCCAAAAGAAATGGTTTCAACTTTATTAGCACATATTAATTCTTAGTTATTTATATGAATACATTTTTTGATTATAATAATGCACAAGTAGCAAATTTACCTTTGCATCTTAGAAAGTACATTGTACCTCAGGTTTATGAAAAATATACACCAGTAGATCATGCGGTATGGCGTTATGTAATGCGTCAGAATTATAGTTATTTAAAAAATGTGGCTTACTACCCCTATATACCTGGACTTAAGAAAGCAGGTTTGACTATTGAGAAAATTCCAAGCCTACAAGAAATCAATGATGCACTGACCGTGATTGGATGGGGCGCAGTGACCGTAGATGGATTTATCCCACCTGCTGCATTCATGGAATTCCAAGCATACAGGGTTTTAGTAATTGCTGCAGATATCAGACAACTAGAACATATTGAATATACATCGGCGCCTGATATCATTCATGAATCTGCAGGGCATGCGCCAATTATTAGTGATACCAAATACAATCAGTATTTAAGTTATTTAGGAAGCATAGGCACCAAAGCATTATTCTCATCAAAGGATTATGCTTTATATGAATCAATTAGAGCACTTTCAATTTTAAAGGAAATACCTAATGTGGATCAAAAGGAATTAGCCGATGCAGAAGCCTTGGTTTTATACAATCAACAAAATTTAGGATCACCATCCGAGATGGCTTTATTAAGTAGACTACAATGGTGGACGGTGGAGTACGGATTGATTGGTTCTTTGGACCAACCAAAAATTTATGGCGCAGGTTTACTTTCTTCGATTGGTGAAAGTGCTTCATGTATGGATCCAAAGGTTAAAAAAATTGAATACACTATCGATGCATTAACCTATGGATACGATATCACAAAAGAGCAACCACAACTTTTTGTTACGCCTACTTTTCAGAATTTAATTGATGTACTAGAACAATTTGAGTCTACAATGGCTTACAGAGTTGGCGGACTAGAAAGTGTCTCCAAAGCGATAGAGTGTAAAAATATTTGTACAGCAGTTTATAGTTCAGGATTACAAGTGTCTGGGGTGTTTAGTAAGGTATATACAGATGCGCATCAAGCAATTAAATATATTAATACGCAAGGGCCAACATCGCTTGCTTTTAAAGACCAACAATTACAAGGCCATGATGTGCACTATCATGCACATGGATTTGGATCACCTGTTGGTAAACTAAAGGACGCTACTAAATCATTAGAGGATTATACTGCAGCAGATCTTTTATCGGCTGGCATTATAGTAGACAAAGTCGTTGCATTGGCTTTTGAAAATGGCATTTTGGTAGAAGGAAAATTAGTCAGTCAAACTTATATGGAAAATAAATTGGTCCTACTAAGTTTTGCAGATTGTAAAGTGACAGACCAAGAAGGACAAGTATTTTTTGAACCCGCATGGGGCATGTTTGATATGGCTATTGGAGATGCGATTGTTTCGGTATTCAATGGCAGTGCGGATAAAAATGCATTGGAAGATCAATTGTATGTGTCTGAACAGCCAACCCATCAACCAAATTATACAGCCAAGGATGTACAATACCAATCCCTGTTTAAACAAATAAGAAACTATAGAGAAGAAGGGAAGTCAGATGATAGTTTGAATCAAATTTGGCAAAATATAAAAAATGATTTTGAATCAGACTGGCTTGGTGCAATGGAATTACTAGAATTAGCAGACACTATGCCAACACAAGAAGCATTGGCAAATGAATTAAGAACTTATTTAAGTGCACAGACTACTAAGTATCCGACTTATACAAAATTAATTAAGGACGGCTTAAAGATTATTGATGCTAAACTAAAGTTTGAATAATAGTCCAAGCCAATTCAGTTTCGTTATTAGATAGGGCTGCTTTAATTTGATCTATTTTCTGAGAAGATAATTTTAATTCAATAGTCGTATTTAATAAAGGCAGTATGCTTGTATTGGCTAATTGTGCTTTTTCATTTGCAGTGAGTAAACTACTTTCTTTTATTGCTTTAGGTAGTTGATCAAATCCAATTCCTAATTTAGTATTTGGTTTTTCTACTTTAAATAAATTTGCTTCTGTAATTCTTGCGTACCAATCACCACCAAGACGCGCTACTAAATCCAATTTAGCTTGATCAATATGATTGCTTGCATCTAGGATGGATTCGTGTAAATGAATTTTTTTAATTTCTGCCAATACTAAATTACCAGCACCTGCTTGCGCTCCCAATGCAATCACTTCTTGTACAGTACATTCAAGCTGTATCGGTGATTCAGCAACTCTTGGAGGCCTTACCAATTCAGATGCCAATTCGGTAAATCCTGCTTTTGTAAATTCACTGGTTCCTTTTGGATAATCACAACTAGACAAAGACACTTGTTGTACCATATTGTAGTTCACAATATTAATGACACATTCAGGCACTTCTTTAATATTTTCAAGGGTATGTTTAGTGGTATTATCTCTAACTCTTCGGGATGGAGAGAAAATACAAATCGGTGGGTTCATGCTAAACAAATTGAAAAAACTAAAAGGACTTAAGTTCACATTCCCCTCTAAGTCAATCGTGGATGCAAAGCAGATAGGCCTAGGCGCAATCGCATATTGTAAATACTGTTGTATTTCTTGAGTGCTTAGTTGATCTGTATCTAATGTTAACATGAAAATATTTTATTCAATTATTTTTTTAAAGCCAAGATAGACCAATCGGTTGCTTCTGCTTTGATGGTATTGACTAAAGTACCTAATCCGTCGATGGTCATTTTAACTGTATCATTTGCTTGTAACCATTGAGGTTGATAATTTGGATCATGTAATTTACCAGTTCCATTTAATTCTAAGAAACAGCCTGTACCAACTGTGCCAGAGCCAATCACATCACCAGGAAAAATAGTAACACCATAAGAACATCTTTCAATGATCTCTGCAAATGTCCAGTCCATATCTTTTACATTCCCTTCTGATACTAATATATCATTCACCCAACACTTCATAGATAAATTATAATTATTACCTACATGTCCTTGTTTTGCAGGAACCAAGTAAGCACTTAATTCATCGGGTGTTACCAACCAAGGGCCAATCACTGTAGAGAAATCTTTACCCTTTGCCGGTCCAAGGTTTAAAAGCATTTCTTCCATTTGTAATTTTCTGGCACTTAGGTCATTCATAATCGTAAAGCCAGCGATATACGCATCTGCATCTTTAGCTTTGATGTTTCTGCCTTCCTTTCCAATCACAATCGCCACTTCTAATTCAAAGTCAAGTTGTTGAAAATGATCTGGCATACAATAGATATCACCAGGACCTTGCACTGCATTGTGGTTGGTAAAATAAAATATAGGATACTGATCAAATTCTTTAATCATCTCAACGCCTCTATTCCTTCTTGCTGACTCCACGTGCTGACGAAATGCATAACCATCTCTGCATGAAGTTGGACGCGGCACTGGTGCTAATAAAGTGAAGTCCTTCACAGGCGCCACACTTAAACTATTGTCTGCAATTTTTGAAAGTTGCAATGCTGTTTGATCAATGACTGCTTTATCTGCTTGAATAAAATCAATGACATTTTTTGGCAAGTTTTCATGCACAGATTGGAGGTTGTAGAGGCCCTCATTTACAATCGCACCTAGATGGATTTCACCCGCTTTTAAATAACTAACTAATTTCATTGATTATCAATTGTTTATAATGTAATTTGCGTAAAAAAATCGACTATTATTGCCAGATTCTTTCAAGTTCATCAAAGTTAAAAAAATATATTTTATAACTTGCTAATAATTGTTAGTATTGTATTCCTTCAAAAACTAAATTATGCCAATTTACCACAGTTTGGGAGAGATTCCCCATAAAAGACATACCGCATTCAGACAGCCCAATGGAAAACTATATGCAGAAGAACTTGTATCCACAGAAGGTTTTTCTGGTATGTATTCTTTGGTGTACCATACGCATCCGCCCACATTTGTAAAAGCATTAGGTGAACCATATTCAGTGGAGCCAAAAATTGCAAGAGAAAAACATTTGCGTCATACAAGTTTATTAGGTTTTAATATAAAACCAGAAGATGATTATTTAAAAAGTAGAAAACCAGTTTTAGTGAATGCTGATTTACAAATTTCATTAGCAGCACCAAGACATTCTATGACAGATTATTTTTATAAAAATAGTCAAGCAGACGAAGTGATTTTTATTCATAAAGGATCGGGCACTTTGCAAACAGGGTTTGGTAAAATTAAATTTTCATACGGTGATTACTTGGTTGTACCAAGAGGCACGATTTATCAAATTAAATTTGATGACGAAAACAATCGTCTATTCATCACTGAAAGCTATAGCCCTATTCGTTTTCCTAAGAGGTATCAAAATCAGTTTGGTCAGTTGATGGAGCATGCGCCTTACTGTGAAAGAGATATTAGAAGACCAAGTGATTTAGAAACTTTTGACCAAGAAGGTGATTTTAAAGTGTTGATCAAAAAACAAGGATTAATTTATCCTTATACCTATGGTACGCATCCTTTTGATTTTATTGGCTGGGATGGCTACCATTATCCATGGGCATTTTCTATTCATGATTTTGAACCAATTACAGGAAGGGTACATCAGCCACCGCCAGTGCATCAAACTTTTGAAGCGAAAAATTTTGTGATCTGTTCATTTGTGCCTCGCAAATATGATTATCATCCACAAGCCATACCTGCACCGTATAATCACAGCAATGTAGACAGCGATGAAGTATTGTATTATGTGGACGGAGATTTTATGAGTAGAAAGTCTGTCGTGCAAGGCCAGATTACATTGCATCCTGGAGGAATACCACATGGTCCACATCCGGGCAGCGTTGAAAAATCAATCGGTAAAGAAAAAACAGATGAGTTGGCAGTGATGATAGATCCGTTTAGACCCTTAATGATCACAGAAGAAGCATTGTTAATTGAAGACGAAAATTATCATAAGAGCTGGCAACATAATATTGAGTAGCATAAAAAATTGATTAGAAAAAAATAAAAAAATAAAATTTAAATAAGAAAGATGGAAAGCAATTCGAGTCATCAAGATTTTTTACCCTTACTAGGCACAGATTATGTAGAGTTCTATGTGGGTAACGCGAAGCAAGCAGCGCATTATTATAAAACAGCATTTGGATACCAAGATTTTGCATACAGCGGACCAGAGACAGGGGACAAGGAAAAAGTTTCATATGTTTTAATGCAGGATAAAGTAAGACTTATTTTAACCACGCCATTACAACCAAATTCGGTGATTGCGGAGCATGTGCACAAGCACGGAGATGGCGTCAAAGCCATTGCATTGACAGTAAATGATGCATTTGATGCTTTTGAGCAAACTGTGAAAAGAGGTGCGAAGCCATATATGCAACCAACAACAATGCAGGACGAACATGGTGAAATTAAAATGAGCGGCATACATATTTATGGAGACACAGTGCATTTATTTATTGAGCGAAAAAATTACAAAGGTGTTTTTATGCCAGGATTTAGAAAGCATTAAAGCAATTATAAACCAACCACAGTTGGACTTAAGTACATAGACCATTGTGTAGGGAATGTCGGTTGGAATCAAATGAATACCTGGGTAAGTTTTTATGAAGAGGTTATGGGCTTTAAAAATATTTTGACATTTGACGATAAACAAATTTCAACAGAGTACTCTGCACTTATGAGTAAGGTGATGAGTAACGGAAATGGATTTGTAAAGTTTCCTATCAACGAACCAGCAGAAGGAAAAAAGAAATCACAGGTAGAGGAGTATTTAGATTTTTATAAAGATGCAGGTGTACAACATATTGCTATTGCCACAGATAATATTGTGGAAACAGTGACACAACTAAGTAATCGTGGTGTAGAGTTTTTAAATATACCATCAACCTATTACGATGATTTATTAGATCGCATAGGACCTATTGACGAAGATGTAGCGCCACTTAAACAATTAGGCATTTTAGTAGACAGAGACGATGAGGGCTATTTATTGCAAATCTTTACCAAGCCAGTAGAAGATAGACCAACCTTGTTTTTTGAAATCATACAAAGAAAAGGTGCAAAATCTTTTGGTGCTGGAAACTTCAAAGCGCTATTTGAAGCACTAGAAAGAGAGCAAGACCTAAGAGGTAATTTATAGTAAGTTTGGATTAATCAAAAGCCATTTCTGGGATCTCACCTTCAATGATGAGTTTTCCTAGGGTGGCTTTTTTAATGTCTTCAACAGAAACGCCAGGCGCCCTTTCTAGCAATTTAAATCCACCTTCTGGCAACACAGCAAGGACAGCTAATTCTGTGACAATTTTTTTAACGCAACGAATGCCAGTGAGTGGCAAAGTACAATTAGGTAATAATTTACTTTCCCCATTTTTATTGACATGCTGCATTGCAACAATAATATTTTTAGCAGATGCCACAAGGTCCATTGCACCGCCCATGCCTTTCACCATCTTACCTGGAATTTTCCAGTTGGCGATGTCACCATTTTCTGATACTTCCATTGCACCTAAAATAGTTAAATCAATTTTTTGTGCATGAATCATACCAAAGCTCATTGCAGAATCAAATAAAGCAGCACCTGGTAGCATCGTGATGGTTTGTTTACCTGCATTGATTAAGTCAGCATCTACATCTGCTTCTGAAGGGAAGGGACCCATGCCTAACAAACCATTCTCTGATTGAAAACAAACTGCAATATTTTTTGGAATATAATTTGCTACAAGTGTAGGGATACCAATGCCTAAATTCACATAGGAATTATGTTGTATCTCTTTTGCAATTCTTTTTGCGATGGCTACTTTATCTAACATGGAATATAAATTTGATGCATCAATTATTTTGAAACTGTTTTTTGTTCAATACGTTTTTCGTAATGACTGCCCTGAAAAATTCTATGAACATACACGCCTGGTACATGAATTTGATTGGGGTCTAGTTGTCCTGGCGCTACTAATTCCTCTACTTCGGCAATGGTTATTTTACCAGCCATCGCCATCACCGTATTAAAATTTCTAGAAGTGGCTTTAAAGATTAAGTTACCAGCTGTATCGCCTTTCCAAGCTTTTACAATTGCAAAATCAGCATTGAAAGCAGTTTCCAATAAATAATCTTTCCCATTAAAATTTCTTACTTCTTTTCCAATTGCAACTTCTGTCCCAATACCAGCAGGCGTAAAAATGGCAGGCATACCATATCCTGCAGCCATGCATCTAAAAGCCAAAGTGCCTTGAGGAATTAGCTCCACATCGAGTTCACCAGATAATAATTGTCTTTCGAATTCTGCATTTTCTCCCACATAGGAAGCGATCATTTTTTTGACCTGTTTTTGATGCAGCATTAAACCAATCCCAAAATCATCTACCCCTGCATTATTGGAAATACATGTAAGGTTGTTCACCCCTTTTTTGACAAGGGCGGCAATACAATTTTCTGGAATACCACATAATCCAAATCCACCTAACATAATGGTTTGTCCATCATGTAAATCGGCGATTGCTGCTGCTGCATTTTTGACTTGCTTATTAATCGTCATAATTGAAATAAATAATAGTATAAAGATAACATTTGTAAGCTTTATACTATCAATATCAACTGCCTCATTTTGAAAATCTATTGGCACCCTATTATGCCAAAATAAGAATAAGGCTTATTGACATTAAGTATAAATATGGCTTATAACTGTATTAATTTATTTTATTTACCTTAAATTTAAAATAAAAATTATGAAGCATTTTTTAATCACTGCAGTTTTACTGACTTGTATGAGCAGCTTCGCTTTAGCACAAGCTCCATCTACATCTTTGAATGACAAATACACCAAAGATGTAAGCACCGAAAAAGCGATAATAGATGCATTGTACGAAGTTATTTCTGGTGAACCTGGTGAGGCACGTGATTGGGAAAGGTTCAAATATCTTTTTGCAAAAGATGCTTTTTTAATTCCAACAAATAAAAGTACTGCTGGGGTATTTGGTTATAGAAAGATGACGCCCGATGAGTATATTAATTTTTTTAGCACTCGCATAAAAACAGGTTTCTTTGAAAAAGAATTAAAGCACGAACTAGTATCATTTGGAACCATTGCGCATGTATTTAGTACATACGAAACCAAGGAAACAAAAAACGGACCTGTTACCAATAGAGGTATCAATAGCATACAACTATTCAAAGACCAAAATAGGTATTATATCATGAACATATTTTGGTGTGCAGAGAGCTTGGGCTTTACCTTGCCCCCTGCAAGCTTAAATTAATCTATTGCTTTATAAAAGGCAGTTTAATCACCGAAGGATATAGTTTAGAATGGTGAATTTTATTCTCCACTACTACCCCTTTCGTTTCATCGTAGTTATTACCTCCAGTGTTTAGGTTACGATCGAATCTTGGGAAATTACTACTAGATACTTCGATACGTATTTTATGACCTGCTGCAAAATAATTACTTGTTACCATTGGTGTTAAATCAACTTTGTAAACCTTATTCTTTTCCATGAACACTTCTTTATCATAACCTTCTCTGTAACGAAGGCGTTGAATTGTTTCATCTAAGTTATACGCTTTGCCGTCAGGGTATACATCAATTAATTTAATTGTGATATCGGTATCCAAACCAGTTGAAGAAACAAATAAGGTAGATTCAATGAAGCCAGAGACTTCCACACCTGTTGCTAATGGCTCTGATGTGTACACTAAAATATCGTTTCTTAATTCCATTTGAGATTGGTCAAAACTTCCACCTTGAACTGCATTACCAGTGCAACAAACATTACCTCCTAATGAAGTAACTGGATTCATTGGATCATAAGTGAATGTATCGGGTATATCTTTTGCAGGCACATTGAATGACAAGGCGCCATCTCCATTGCGTGTATTGGCTTTGCCCGCACTCGTTAAATAATAATTTTTTATTTCGGTATTAGGTAAAGGGAAAGAAGTGGCTTGTTGCCATTTGTTAGAACCCATGGTGTAGTAACGAACACGTGGCTGTGTTGATTTAAAATCATTTTGCTCCCCTTTCAACAACATATCAAACCAGCCCCATGTTAATTCATCATAGTTTAATCTTGCATCACCCACACTTCTTTCACCTACGATGGTATTTTCTACAGCACGCTTATAAGAGCAATGTAATACAGGTGCAATCACTAGGTATTGATTGTCTGCAATACTTTTTGATTTAGCTGAATTTCTTACATGATTGTATAAAGCAATATTGGGTGCAGAAGATACATCGTACCAGCTCACGAACCAATATGCAGGCACTTCCATAGGCATATCATCGTGGTACAATCCACCTTTGAACCAAGCTGGATCATTTGGTTTTCTAACTGCCATTTTTTCGTACACACCATCTGCACCTTGTGCATTTTTGATGATGTCTTGCACTGGTAAATGTCTTAAACCTTGGGCCCAATCCACTTTTGGCATTTCAGGACCCATATCATAAAACTTTTGAATTCTTTGTAAGTCCTTTTGTTCAATACCTAATGGAAGTCTAGGTGCCATTTTATCGTGTTGCGTACCATATAACCAAGGCGTGAAAAGCATTTGTTGCGCACCACCTCTGTACCAGTTACCTTGCTCCATAAATTTACCAACTCTACCTACACCTGCTCCAAATCCCTGAGCAACCATAGCCGCCAAGGCAGGATGGTTTTGAGACGCTACAGCCATCTGCCATTCAGCAGTAGAAGAGCAACCAATCAAACCTACTTTTCCATTACTCCATTTTTGTTGACTCATCCACTCAAGTGCATCGTAACCATCTGTAATTGGGGTACCTAAAATATCCCATTCACCTTCAGAGAAAAATCTTCCGCGCTCATTTTGAACTACATAAGCATAACCACGACTCACTGCTTGGTAGGCTTCTTCTAAAGTACGGGTAGTCATTTTACCATCTACCCAGGTATTAAAATTATACGGTGTACGAGAAAATACAATTGGATACTTGCCTTCACCTTTTGGGCGATAAATATCAGTCGCAAGGCGGATGCCATCACGCATAGGCATCATTACTTTTTGATCGATCACTGCAATAGAATCCAGCTTTCGATAAATTAAGGCAGTGTCTTGGGCAATCACAGATAGGGTAATTGCAAATAAACCAATGGCGAGTATGATTTTTTTCATAAAAAGTACATTAAGTATAATTGAATATACAAAATTTATCTCTATATGATAAATCAAATCCTCCCTTATTATTTCATTTTTTTAGCAATCGTAGCAACACGCTTGCCTAATGAAAATCCTTTTTGTAAAAAGATTTTATCTACGTTTTCTGTTTTGAAAATACTTTCATTTGTAATGGCAGATGCACCAAATGCCGAGGTCCAATCATCTCCTCCTACTAACACCATCCCAAAAACCAACATAGATTGTAAAATATTAACCTGTGCGAGCTCCTCCCCGGCAGAGATGCCGCCGGCTGTGACAAACGCTGCACCAATTTTATCTTTTAATGGATTGCCCTCAAATGGCCATGTACTCATGAATTGAACTACTTCGGGCGCGAGGTTTGCATTGTACACTGGACTGCCTACAATGATGGCATCGGCATCTAATAGATCCTTTGTGGTTGTTTGGTCTATCCTTTTAAGCACGACCTGAACGCCTGGTATAGATGACGCTCCTTTTGCAACTTCTTGCGCCAAGGATTGTGTATGCGCTGTTTTACTATAATAGGTAACTAGTATATTTTGAGCTTGTGTATTGATTGAAAAAAGCAATAGCGCCAAACTAAGTTTAAAAAATTTCACTTATAAATTATTTACTCAAATTTAATGATTTAGTTTTCATTTGAATTTTAGTCATTCAATTCCGAATCCTCATTGAGCTTATATTCTTTTTTCAAAATCGATAGCAATTCTACAGCTCTTTTATGTTGCCTTTCAATATTAGGCATTAATACATTTTTCATTGAATTATTAATATGATTCAGTCTATTGGCATATTCAGCTAAAGTAAAAGCATCTTTTGAAAGTAGCTGTGCATTGTCAGCAACTATACCCTTAGATACATCAGTGTAATATTTTTGATCAAAAATAGAGTAAGATTTTTCTCTAGCTTTAAATTTTAAATCATCAACAAAAGTGTTGTATTCTTTTAAGTTTTCTGATTTTACCCAATATTCTGAAATTTTATTACTTAGTTCTCGGCTTTCAATTAAACGCATTACGCCAGCATTTTTTAACTGAGCAGATGTTCGCTCACTTAAATTATACCTCATAGTTCCAGCTGTTTTCAAATTCAATCTATATAATAGTTTGATTTTTTCTGCATCCCAGCTGTTTTCAATTAATAATTGATTTGTTGTGTCAAGTTTTGCAGTTTGAAAAGTATCGTATCTTATTAGATTATTTAAAATGGTCGTATCTTTTTTTAAATCTTCGTATAGACTTTGCATGTATTGTTTTTCACGATCTCCTTCAATTAGATGCTCTCGTTGATTTTCAGCAAAAAATCCAAGCGTTACAGCCAAGAAAAGCATTAAAAATTCAGTGATATACTCTTTCCATTTTTTTGGATGATGCGAGTGGTGATGTACTTCCATATTAAAAATTTAATGTTCGTTTAAATTGGTATTTAATAAATCAATTAATTCTTTATTTTTTTTCTCAAAAAATTTCAATAAATAAGAATAAACTTTTACCCTGTCAATTGCTTTTTGGTTATAAATAATAAAGTCCTTGCTTAGTATTGATTTTTCAAAAAGTCCTTTGTCTTTATAATATTGTTTTAAAATTTCTACTTTAGTTGAATCTGATTTTTCAAAAATGTCAGCAATGATCCCCCCAGGTTTAGGTAGTGTATTGACTGTATAATACTCGGCAACATCGTCAAGTATCATATTGTTGTCATTTAATTTTGTTCCTAATACTTCGTAATAGTTTGAAATAGTGCGCTTTAATTCGGTTGAATTAATATTACTAAAACTACCACTAGCAATTGTGTTTTTATAAGACGAATTATTGATATAAAAAGAAGTTCCAAAAATAAGACTATCGCTAATCAACAAAACCTTGTTAATATATGCATCTTTTGACACCCTGTTGAGTTGATAGTCTATAAAAAGGTCATTTAATTGGAATAAATATGTAGAAGCATTTTCATATTCTTTAATTCTAGCTTGAATTAATGCCGAATCCTCTTTTAAATCAAGTACGACAGACTCTAAGTTCAGATCTGTTTTATGCTCGATAATTTGATGCTCTCTAACATTCTCGGCAAAGAAACCGAGTGTTACTGCTGCAAAGAGCATTACAAATTCTATAATGTATTCAGACCACTTCTTTTTATGTGTAGGGTGGTGTGGGTGATGTACTTCCATTGATTCATTTATTATTATAGTTGAAAATAAGCTAATGTTTGCAATTTCACAATATCCTTAGCATTAAGGGTATGTGATGCTTTAAATTAGTCTTCAACCTCAACGATCATCTCAATTTCCACAGCCATATTTAAAGGAAGTGATACCATTCCAACTGCCGACCTAGCGTGCTTGCCTTTTTCTCCAAATACAGCCACCATTAGGTCCGAAAATCCATTCATTACCTTTGGCTGATCCGTAAAGCTTTCGGTGCTATTGACCATGCCCAATACCTTCACAATGCGCTTTACTTTATTCAAATCCCCAACCGCATTCTTTAAATTAGCAATCATATTGATGCCTGTAATTCTTGCTGCTTCTCGGCCTTGTTCAATGGTCATGTCTTTTCCTAATTTCCCTCTAACATATCCTCCATCCTCTACCGAAGGGCCTGATCCAGAAAAATATATCAAGTTCCCTGTTCTAACATAGTTTACATAGTTCGCAATAGGGGCAGATTGCTTTGGAAGGATGATGCCAAGCGCTTTTAAATTTCCTTCGGGGCTTTGTGCTTGACTGTAAATGTTCAATAAAAGAAAAGCGAATAGGATGTAATATTTTTTCATCTTAATTAAGTGTTTGATCTAAGCTAAAATTAGCCTTATTTTAAATAACTTTAAAGTCAATACTTCATTTATTAAAAAACTAAATTCATGAAAAAATCAATTTTAACGCTGGCTGTTTTGATAAGCTTGATGGCAAATGCACAAGAGCTGCCTAAAAACTTTAATGAACTAGTTAAAAATATCGAACCTCAGTTAATTGGCTGGCGTCATCATTTTCATGAATTTCCAGAACTATCTAATAGAGAATTTAACACTGGTAAATATATAGCGGACTACTTACGCACTATTGGTTTAGAAGTAAAGCATCCTTTTGCTAAAACTGGCGTAGTGGCCATTTTAAAAGGGAATAAGCCTGGTCCAGTGATTGGATTGAGGGCAGACATAGATGCTTTACCAGTTGCAGAGCGCGCTCCAATCCCTTTTGCATCTAAGGTAAAGGCCGAATACAATGGTCAACAAGTGAGTGTGATGCATGCTTGTGGACATGATGCACACACAGCTATATTAATGGCGACCGCTAAAGCATTAAAAGATATGCAAAAGGACCTTGCAGGTACTGTTGTTTTTTTATTCCAACCTGCCGAAGAAGGTGCTCCAAATAATGAAGAAGGTGGCGCACAATTGATGATTAAAGAAGGCGCAATGGATGTGCCAAAATTAGAAGTGGTGTTTGGCTTACACATGGCTGCACAATTACCTACCGGTATGCTAGCTTATAAATCTGGTGCAGCACAAGCATCTTCTGATTTATTTAAAATTGTAGTAAATGGAAAGGGAAGTCATGGTGCCATGCCTTGGGGAAGCATTGATCCCATTGTTGTGTCTGCTCAAATTATAGAAGGCTTACAACATATTGTAAGTAGACAGTCTGATTTAACAAAAGCACCGTTGGTGATTTCAGTTGGTTCTTTACATAGCGGTGTTAGAGCGAATATCATACCAGAAACTGCTCAAATGGAAGGTACCATTCGTTCCTTAGATGCGACTATGCGAAAAGAGACCCATGAAAAGATTCGCCATACAGCGAAGTCCATAGCGGCAGCCTCTGGCGCCACTGCAGAAGTTGAAATTAAAACGCAAACATTGGTGAACTATAATGATCCTGCGTTAGCTAAAAAATCGGTTTTGTCTTTATATAAAGTCGCAGGGCCAAATAATGTGTATGAAGCAAATTGGACAACTGCAGCAGAAGATTTTTCTTTTTATGGCGAAAAAGCACCTACTTTCTTTTTTAGTTTAGGTGGAATGGAGAAAGGTAAAAAAGCTAGCGAAGTTGGTGGACATCATACACCAGATTTTTATTTAGATGAATCTGGTTTCATTAATGGCGTGAAAGCATTTTGCAATTTAGTATTTGATTATGGTAAGCAATAAAATAAAAATGATTGAAATAGATTCATATTCCTCATATTATATCTGTTTTAACCCGTTCTGGTAATTAATTATAAATACTATGCCAGAGGATTTGTAGGGGAAAGAAGGGTATCTCAATTTTAAATTATAGTATAACCAAATCTTAAAGTAATCTAGTTACATAATATTTTATATTTTAATATGTACTTTATTATAATATAATCTATTGTAAATTGTTACAATATGTTTTATATTAATAAGGTAATATTTTGTTTTAATCATCTCTATATCAATATATTGTGTATTATAATAAACATTACTTTATGAAATCAAGGATATATATAATTGCTTTTTTGTTGGTATTAAGTCTATCCTTAAATGCTCAATCCATTAGTATTGATA
>JACCDX010073321.1_pt1 | contig 18064 bp, 15 predicted proteins | sample 7449681 | NCBI WGS metagenome assembly JACCDX01 (sample SAMN15323450, study PRJNA562643) | freshwater metagenome | isolation source: river surface water | place: USA:Blue River Watershed | collected 2017-08-18
CTATGCGCCCGGCGAATTGCTCGGCCTGTCGATCGAGGCGCTGGTGGATGCGCCGCAACGCGCGGCCCATGCGCGGCATCGCGCGACCTTCTTCGCGGCGCCGAAGGAGCGCCCGATGATGCACGGGTTGAAGCTCGAGGGAAGGCGCAAGGACGGCACGCTGTTTCCGATCGAAGCGCTGATCACGGTCACCGACACGCCCGACGGGCGGCTGGGCGTGTCTTTCGTGTCCGACGTCACGCAGCGCAAGACGATGGAAGCCGCGCTGCTGCGCGAACGCTCGGAATTGCGCAGCCTGGTCGACCACACGCCGGTGCTGGTGTCGATGCAGGACCTGGATGGCCGTATCCACCTGATCAACCGCAGTTTCGTCGCCGTGCTCGGCAAGCCGGAAGCCGAGATCATCAACCACCCGATGGCCGAAATCTTCCCGCCGCACCTGACCGAGGTCGTGGCACGCTCGAACCGCAAGGTGCTCGGCAGCGGCGAGACCGACGAACTGGAGGTAGACATCCGGCATCCGGACGGTGAGCCGCACACCTACCGGCTGGTCAAGTTCCCGCTGCGCTACCTCGATACCGAGGAGCCGTTCGGCGTCGGCGGCTTTGCGATGGACATCACCGAACTCAAGCGCGCCGAGGAAAAAATCCGCCACGCCGCGCAGCATGATCCGCTGACCGGGCTGCCGAACCGCGCACTGGTCTACGAGCTGGGCACGCAAATGATCAGCGCGTCGCACCGGCATACGCGCATGCTGGCCGTGATGTTCTTCGACCTCGACCGCTTCAAGCCGATCAACGATACCTACGGGCACCGCGTCGGTGACCTGATGCTGCAGGAAGTCGCGCGCCGGCTGCAAGGCTCAGTCCGCAGCAGCGACCTGGTCGGCCGGCTCGGCGGCGACGAATTCGTCGCGGTGCTGACGGACCTGACGTCGGAGTCCCACCTCGACGGCATTGCGTCGCACCTGCTGCAACTGCTGTCCGAACCTTACCGGATCGAGACGCTCGAACTGCATACATCGCCGAGCATCGGCATCAGCATCTATCCGGGTGACGGCACCGGTATCGATACCCTGATCCGCCAGGCGGACGAGGCGATGTATCACGCCAAAACCAATGGCCGCAACAACTACCAGTATTTTTCCGACGAAATACGGCGCAACACGGCGCGCGTCTTTGAACTTGAGCAGCGGCTGCGGCGCAGCCTGCATGAGGACGATTTCGACCTGGCCTACCAGCCCATCGTCGACATGCGCAGCGGCCGCCTGACCGCGGTCGAGGCGCTGATCCGCTGGCGGCAGGCTGACGGCGGCGAGCTGATGCCGGGTGATTTCATCGCTGCCGCCGAAGCCAGCGGGCTGATCCACCAGATCGGCGAGTGGGTGATACGCGAAGCCTGTCGCCAGCACGACGAATGGATCGGCGATGGCATGCCGCCTGTCCGGATCGCGGTAAACGTGTCGCCGGTGCAGTTCCGCTCGGCCGAATTCCGCGACCGGCTGATGGCCGCGATGCATCACAGCACGATCGATCCGGGCATGCTTGAACTGGAAGTCACCGAGAGCACGGTGATGAGCCGCGCTGAAGAATCGACCAACACGCTGCGGTGGCTGAAGGCGATGGGCCTGCGGATCGCGCTGGACGATTTCGGCACCGGCTACTCCAGCCTGAGCCAACTCGCGCAACTGCCGATCGACAAGCTGAAGGTCGATCGCGCGTTCGTCACGCACATCGACAGCGATGCGCGTTCGCTGGCGATCGCCGAGGCCGTGCTGACGCTCGGGCAGAAGCTCGGCGTTGAAGTGGTGGCCGAAGGCATCGAGACGCCCGCGGCGATGACCCTGCTGCGCGACCGCGGCTGCGGCCTTGGCCAGGGCTACCTGATCGGCGCACCGATGCGCGCGCAACAGCTCAGGGAATGGCAACGCGCGCGCGAGGCGATGCTGAGCGCCGCCGTACCCGCCTGAGGTCACCGGCGCGCCTCATGTGCGCGTGCGCGCTTGTGCGCCGCCAAGCTTTGCTGCCGCCGCGCGGCCCCCTTCCCCGCTCGCTTGTGAGCGCTCAATGAGCGCAACCCGCCCTGCCCTAAGTTCTGCTGCGAGCCGGTGCAATCCGGCGCAACTTTCATCCAACGCACTGACAGGGAGCAGCAATGAAGATTTCGACAGGACGCAGCGCCATCATCACGCTGCTGGCGTGCATGATTGTCGCCTGCGGCGGCAGCGGCGACGGCGGCGACCGGTATCTCGGCAGCAGCAGCGGCGGCAGCGGCGGCAATTGTGCCGCCGGCGTCTCGGCCTGCAGCGGCGATGCCGAGACCGGCCGCATCGGCGCGCTGAAGCTGACCGCCAACGGCGTGCAGGCGACCGGCGCATCAACCAATGACCTGCTGGCCACGCCCGGCCAGCGCGGCGGCGAGGCGCAGGTCGCGTACGGCCTCGCGCCGATCGACAAGGGCCTGGCCAGCCTGCGCGTGGCCCGCGAGGCGGGCGGCGCTGTGACGGCCGCAAACCTGCTGCTGTCCGGCCTCGGGCTGTCATGGGACGGCACGCATGAGCGTCCGCCCATTATCGAGACATTCGGCCTGCCGCGCGGCCGGGTGCAGGCGAGTTCCGGGCTGGCGACGCTGGTGGCGCTGCCGGCTGCCAGCGACACGGCGTTCTGGAACAACCAGCCTGCCAGCGGCGGCGGCACGCAGGCGAATTATGCGAACAACCTGTACTTTGCCCGCGACCTGTCGACCGAGCATTGCACGGACGCCGATGCCGCGTGCATCGCAGCGGCCAGGAGCGGACTGCGCCTGCGGCGCGGCGACTGGCGCAGTGGCGGCACCACGCCGGACCAGACGGACGCGGGGCGGCTGCATGAGGACGGCGCGACACAGGCGCCCGACAATATTCCGTATGCGGGCTTCAAGGGCTACCGCAACCTGTGGAACTGGAACTACCGCTATGCGCTGCTGGGCGGTTGGATCACGCAGGACACCGTGTCCATTTCCGAATGGGGCGGCGACGACGAACACAACAAGTCGCGGCGCGGCGTGATCGCCTACGGCGAGCCGACGCCGGCGGCGAGCCTGCCGAACGGCGGCACGGTGCGCTACGCCGGGCTGGCGCACGGCTGGTACAGCCCGAACGGCGCGATCGAGCCCTACCCGATTGCCGCCGATGTCGAGATCAGCGTGGACTTCGCCGCCCATACCGCGCGTGTGCGTCTGTTCAACCTGCGCATCGACGAAGACCAGAACCCGAGTCCGCAACTGATCGCCGAGAGCAGCAACACGGTGCCGGTGGCGACGGGCACCAACAGGCTGGGCGGTCCGGTCACGCACGGCGATGCCAGCGGCCACCTCGGCGCGCGCTTCTATGGCCCGGTCAGCAATGGCGCGCCGCCGGAGATGGCCGGCGCATTCTCGCTGCGCGGCAGCTCGGGTTCGCCGATCGTGGGTACGGTCTTCGGGCTGGGAGGCTTCATTGCGCGGCGGGTTGCCGGCTGACTGCCTGCCCGGGCCAGGCGGGTGAGCGCAGGCTCCGCATCCCTTCCACCATGCGCTGACGCACTCCGGCTCTGGCGTTTCATCAGACATCGTCCCGGCGCATGCCGGGACGGCTCTTCCGCGGAAGCGAATTCCGGACGAATTCCGCCGCTTTCCTCTTTCCAACGCACGCCCTTCCTTCGGCAACGCTGGCAAAAAAATCATCGCGGCGACTGAGCGTTTGCTTTCATCGGCTGTCAAATCATTCTCGGCCTTGTGAGGGAAAGACGGCTGCCGTGGAAACCGCCCCTGGAGATCAGTTCGCCGACGATGGCGGCCTGCGCTGGCAGGCTGAGGTCGGCGTGCGCGAAGCATTTGAAAACAATCATTGGCCAATGGAAGGAGCCCTGATGAAACCTTTTGAGATCCATCGCGCGACCAAGTGCCGCGCGAAGCTGCGGCTGGGCATGTCGGGTCCGGCCGGCAGCGGCAAGACCTATTCGGCGCTGCTGATTGCGCACGGGCTCGGCGGGCCGATTGGCATGATCGACACCGAGCACGGCAGCGGCGACCTGTACGCCGACCTGCTGCCGGAAGGCTATGACGTGCTGCGACTGGAGCCTCCGTTCACGCCGGGGCGCTACATTGACGCGATCCATGCGCTCGAAGGCGCCGGCGTGCAGACCATCATCATCGACAGCCTGTCGCATGCATGGAGCGGCGAAGGCGGTTCGCTCGACCGGCACGGCAAGATTGCGGACCGCTCCGGCAACAGCTGGCAGGCGTGGCGGCAGGTGACGCCGGAGCACAATGCGCTGGTCGAGGCGATTCTGCAGAGCCCCTGCCATGTGATCGCGACGATGCGCGCGAAGACGGAATACGTGCAGGAGAAGGATGAGCGCACTGGTCGACAGATCGTGCGCAAGATCGGCCTCGCGCCGGTGATGCGGGACGGTATCGAGTACGAGTTTACGGTGTTCATGGAGCTCGACAGCCAGCATCTTGCGCATGTCGGCAAGGATCGCACGCGCCTGTTCGACGGCATGATCCTGCGGCCGGATGACAGCACCGGTCGCGAACTGCTGGCGTGGCTGGACAGTGGTGCGCAGGAACCGGTGCGCACCGGGTTGCCTGATGCGCAGCGCGCCCATCTGCGGCAAGGCATCGAGCAGGCTGCGGGGCTGGACGAGTTGTACAAGGCCTTTGCCACAGCCTACCGCGCCGCGACCGCGCTGCAGGATCTCGCTGCACTCGATGAATTCACGCACGCGAAGGACGCGCGCAAGGCCGCGCTTGAGGCCGGGCAGGAGAGCGAACAAGGCGTGCATGCATGATCCCTTCATGCCGCATCTGCGGGTGCGGCCACGACATCCCCCTGACTCAGAACCAAGGATTGCATCATGACTGGAACCCTGAACAAGGCATTGCTGATCGGCCACCTCGGCCAGGATCCCGACCTGCGCACGATGAACAGTGGTGAACCGGTCGCGCACCTGTCGGTCGCGACCAGTGAGGCATGGAAGAACAAATCGACCGGCGCGCGGCGCGAGGCGACCGAATGGCACCGCGTGGTGCTGTACAAGCGGCTCGCGGAAATCGCCGGGCAGCACCTGAAGAAAGGCACGCTGGTCTATATCGAAGGACATTTGCAGACCCGCAAATGGACCGGCAAGGACGGCATCGAACGTCACACGACCGAAATCGTCGGCGATGAACTGCGCATGCTGCATCGCCCGTCGGAGCACAAGGTGCCGCTGGCGTTGCATGAAGACCCGGTACCGGACAAGCGCCTGGTTCCGCGTAATGTCGAGCAAGGCATTCCATTCTGAAATACCTGCATCTCCGTTTACGGTCGCCCACGGGCGGCCGTTTTTTTTCTGCGGTGGAACTCGCTGGAACTGTCGGTTATCGACCACGACATACGATGATCAGACAATCTGTCAGGAAACTTCCTGGCCTCGGCGGAGTACCCCCATGGATTCGACCGGCCACACACGTCAACAGCGGGTGCGCGACACCCAACCGCTGAATTTCCAGCCGCTTCCGGCTGCGACGCCGAATCACCTGATCTACTATCGCGGCCCGGACATTGATGCGGCAAGTGCACAATGGATCAAGAATCTCATTACGGATTCCGGCCTCAGCAGCGAAGTGATCGAGCACGAGCAATCGCGCACGTCGGCACGTACGCAGCTGGCCAGTGCGATCCGTCGGCTGGAGGTCGACGGACAACTGATGCTCGACATGCATGGCCTTCACGAAGGGAAGCACCATGTCGTTGATGCCGGCATCGACGGGCGCGCGGCGATGCCGACCGTGGACCTGCTGGCATGGGCACTGCAAAAAATGAAGCGCCCGGCGGCGGCAAGCAACCTGCCGGTGCTGCACCTGATGTCCTGCCATGGCGGCACGGTGCGGCGCGACGTCGTGCCTGGTTCGCCGTTATGGCGTTCAGCGTACTTCGTTCTGTATGCGGGCAAGAAGGACATCTGCGCAGAGCAATTTGCCAGTTCGCTTCGAACCACGCTGCGTTACTTGCAGTATTGCAAGGAAAGGCTGCAAGCGCCGGACCCGCTCAGGTTGTTTCTGCTGGCGGGCATGTGCCGCGGCGATTGCATGACCCTGCTCGGCGGTGAGCTCAGCGGCCCGGTGACCTGGCATGCACCAAAGCAACCGGACGAATTTCGTCGCAGCGGCAGTTTTGCCGACAGCCTTGAGGCGTGCGCGGACGACCTTGACCGACTCGCGCTTGCCGCACGCATGACGGCGCCGCAGGAAGAGGCGCTGGTGCCTTCGGCCGACGAGACCGTGGCAGACATTTTCCACACACGGCTCGCACGCGACGACGGACCCGCGCTGAACACTTTGCTGCGGCGCCACCCCGAATTGCGCGACCTGCGCTGCCGCGCGGGCATGCTGCCCCTGCATTACGCGGCGCTCGATCATGCGTGCGCGGCCGTCACGCAGCTGGCGCTGAAAGGTGCGCAGCTGTCGGCCCGCGATGCCAACGGCGACACGGCGCTGATACTGGTGGCCTCACAGGAAATCGAGCCGGCGGACGTGCCGCGTGCGAAAAAAATGCTGGAGCACCTGATCGGATTAGGGGCCGACCCGAACGAAGTCGATGGCCGCGGCTATTCGGTGCTGCTGTGCGCGGTCGAGGCGCGGCGCGCCGATGCCGTCGAAGTCTTGCTAGCCCATGGCGCCGATCATCAATTCAGCCACGGCGGCCTCTCGCTGCCGGGCATTGCACGTGCTAACCGGGATGTGAGAATCATCGCGCTGCTGGCAGCCGCCAGCATGCGCTCGCGCGTGGTGCCGCAGGACGGACCCGCAAACGAGTGAGCCGGGACAGGCGCCGCTATCGCTGCGGGCCCGGCATTCCTCAGTAAAATCAGCAGATTGCCTCACGAGGATCTTCGATGCTTCGCCTGATTTTCCTGCTGACCGCCAGCCTGCTGGCCGCGCCGGCGCTGCATGCCGCCCCTTTTACGTTCGCCGTCATCGGCGACGTGCCCTACGGCCCGCCGGAAGAGCTGTCCGCGCTGGCCTCACGGCTGAACCGCCAGCCGATTGTATTCACGCTGCACCTTGGCGACATCAAGACCGGCACCAGCCGCTGCAGTGATGACGTTTACCTGCGCGTGCGCGCGCTGTTCAACAATTTCGAGAAACCGCTGGTCTATACGCCCGGTGACAATGAATGGACCGACTGTCACCGGTACCTTGCCGGGTCGTATGAACCGCTCGAACGGCTCGAGCGCATCCGCGGCCTGTTTTTCGCGACGGCCGAAAGCCATGGCAAGGAAAAGATCGCGCTGCAATCGCAGCGTGCCGATCCGCGCCACGCACGCCATGTCGAGAACCTGCGCTGGTTCCGCGAGAAGCTCACTTTCGCGACGCTCCACCTGGTGGGCTCGAACAATAACTGGCAGCCGGACCTGCCGTCGGTATCGGAATTCGCCGCGCGCGAGGAAGCCAATCTCGCGTGGCTGCACGAAACCTTTGCGGCGGCAAAGGCGCGCAACGATGTCGCAGTCGTGCTGGCGATGCAGGCCGACACTTTCCTCATCCCGCCGGGGCCGGACTCCGGCTTCTCCCGCTGGCTGCAGGCGCTGGCCGAGGAGACGGTCCGCTGGGGCAAGCCGGTGCTGCTGTTACAGGGTGACAGCCACCGTCATCGGATTGACCATCCGCTGCAGGACGCGCTCGGCAAGCCCGTACCGAACCTGCTGCGCGTGGTCGTTCCCGGCGAACGCCACCCGGATGCGGTGCTGGTCGAGGTGGACGAAAGTCGCCCGGCGCAGCCTTTCCGTCTCCGGCTGATGAGCGAGCCACGCGAGCTTGCCGCGCACAGGTAACGCGCCCGCCAGGCTCTGCGGACATCAGGCAAGGAAGGATTGCCGTTCCGGGTGGACGCCCCGAAGAGGCAACGCACAACAACAATAAGGAGAAAGAGATGCTCTACCTGCTGAAAATCCTGATCTCGGCGCTGGTGATCACCGGTGCAAGCGAACTGGCCCGGCGCAGCACCGGACTGGCGGCACTGCTGCTGGCGTTGCCGGTCGTGTCGCTGCTGACGTTTACCTGGGTATGGATCGAGCAGCGCGATCCGCAGCAGATTGCACGCCTGTCCATCGAGACCTTCTGGTACGTTCTGCCGACGCTGCCGCTGTTTATCGTGCTGGGCATGATGCTGAGGCAAGGCTTCGGCTATGTCGCGTCGCTGGCGGCCGGGTGTGCGGTCGGCGCGGTTCTGCTCGGGGTGACGCAATGGCTGGTGGCGAAGTGAATACGCCACCGTGGAGGTGGCGGTTCAAAGTCGCACCTTATTCTTGATGGCAAAGTCAGGATCTTGAGCTACGCCGGTCATCCTGCCGAACTCGAACTCCATTTGGTTAACACCAATGCAACAAAACCGAGGCGCATACCAACGACATGAGCTGAGCACAACACCGGAATGATGCCGTTCGAGGCGAGATCAGAATGACCGCTTCGGTCTGTTTGTTCAGCCTGAAAAAGCTTAATAACATCAACCTAAAAGGGAGGAGAAGGGGGACAAACCTATCGGTAACCCTTCCTCGATATATACTTAAATTAGATGAAGCCAAGCCTTACGCGCCCCCGCTTCAATTACCGCAGCTGGCTTGCTCAATGATTTCTTACGTCCCGACCAAGGCATCAGCGCGTTTGCATCCTCATCGACCGAAATACAGAATGATGCAGCAAAACTATGCCGCACGATTCTCTAGATTAAATTTCGCTTGTCGCCGTGAAACGCACGAAGACCAAGGCGCAGCACCTGCAAACCGTCCGCACATGTTATGCGCTTCCGCCATACGACATTCGGCAACCTTTATCCGAACTCCTTCCGACACAAGATTTATCACTCTTTGAGAAATTTGAAATTTGATCGGAATCAATTGCCCGCGCACGACAACGAACCAGGCGCGAGCCAGGAAGCCGGTGGCTAAGGAGGCAACCCGATCAAACATTCATCGCATGAAAATAAGTGTGCCCCAATTCAATCGCATAATGTGACCGTACGAATTTAATCTGGCAATCGCCAAAACCAGGCCCGGTAATTAACAGACCGAGCCTGAATTACAATAAATGAAGCGATCAGAGAAAACGATGCAACCTTCATCGATTATAGATATCTGGAGCCAGCAATCCCATCGCTGGAGCCAAGTCGGCACACCAACTCGCCCCTCGGCGGATGACATTCATTTGTTTCGCCAATTCGCCTTTCCAACTTTCTCAGACAATAAAAACAAAAACGTAGTTGTGCTGGGTGTTACGCCGGAATTGGTAAACCTTCCCTGGCCGTCACAAACCAATCTTCGGGCTTACGATATCAGCCCGAATATGATTGAGCGCGTATGGGTTCAGCCTAAGCACATCCCGTCAGCCGTATATAAATCCGACTGGCGAAATTTGCCCTTGCCCGATCGCAGTGTTGATTTAATTATTGGCGATGGAATTTTGACAGCCGCGGGCGATTTCAAAGCAGCATCAGAAATTATCGAGGAAATTTGCAGGGTTTTAACAGATAATGGCCGAATAGTCCTGCGCAGCTTTATTCGTCCGGAAACAAAAGAGCACCCAACTCATGTGGCGAATCTCGCCCTTTCCGGAAAAATAAAAAATTTCGGCTCCTTGAAATGGAAATTAGCCATGTCGCTCGTGGATGAAAACACATCGAAAGTTGCGCCGGCATACATCCACGAAATATTTTCCGACATTTTTTCTGATCTCAGGCAGCTGCAACAATGTAGCGGCTGGCTGCCTGAGGAGATAAACACGATAAATTCATACAAAGAAATGCCAGGAAGTTTCTTCTTTCCGACGACGAACCAACTGGAAAATATTTTTTCAAAACACACAAAAATTCTAAGTACATCTTTTGGCTCTTACGAGCTGTCTGAACGTTGTCCGATAATGAAATTATCGTTGCGCTAACATGGCGAAAGTTTCTATCGTCATTGCCACTCATAACGCTGGCACCTATCTCACGGAATGTTTGGAGTCAATTTTTTCACAAACATTTCATGATTTTGAATGCATTGTAGTAAACGATGGCTCTACAGATGAAACGGCAAAAGTTCTTGGAAGTTTTGATGACAAGCGACTTAAAATAATTAACCTTCAGAAAAATTGTGGAATTTCCATTGCCCGGAACTTGGCCGGCAAATATGCCAGTGGAGAATATATCGCCGTCATGGATGCAGACGATGTCGCATTCCCACAGCGCCTCGAACTACAAGTGGAATTTCTTGAAAAAAATTCCAACATTCATTTCTTAGGTAGCCGAACAGTCAGAGTATATGAAAATATATCCAACATTATTGATTACCCCAATCACCCCCTTGACGATTCAACCATTAAATCAAGATTGATATTATTAAATGGATCCGCACTGATTCATCCGTCAACAATAATGCGGGCATCATTCTTAGAAAAAAATTGGGTCTATTACCCTGCCCGAAAAATGGATGAGGATCATGCTCTTTGGATCGATGCATTAGCTCTCGGGGCACAATTTGCATGCGTAAAGCAGCCACTTTTATATAAGCGCCGACACGGGCGAAATATAACACTAACAGAAGCTGGCACCAAAGAACCTGCAAAAACCCCATTACGACAAAAATTACTTTGCCTATTTACGCCAGACCTCACCTCAAACCAGGCAATGGCTCTCGCGCGAATCATGCAAAAGGGTATCCAATTACGGAAAGAAGAGATCTCTCTTGCACTTGAAGCTGCGCGAATAGTAAAAAATTCCCCACGAAGTCCATTCGGAGAAAACAGGGATATGTTTAACTCAATAGTCGAACACTACGCTTCGCAAGTAAAGAAATTTATTTAAAAATCAAAACCGAAATTGTTAACACGAATTGAAATACCGCCCTTTTAAGAAGGGTTGATTTTTCCATTTCATTCTTTTTCAGGAAATGGAAAATTAACATACGAACGCAATTGAACATCCCCCTGATTTATGCAAGATGCTGCTAAAACCGCATTGCCTGTTATCAAATCCATACACAGCATGCGTGGCTTTGTCTACGGCGCTCGCTCAGCATCTCTTCTGGCTGACCTGGATATCACGACAATACCGGCCACCATGTTGAATAATCTGACATGTGCGATACATAACAGGGTATTTAATCATGGGCCAACTGCAAACTTTCCTGAGTCAGATGTCTTCCCAAACTCGGCAGAAGATCAACTTGTTTGGTTGCCATGGGCCCTCCAAAAGAGTGCCGGCATTCCCACGATCCAATGCGGGCACGCAATTAAATTGCCAGACGATCGATTGACGAGACTGGTCATTCCTGCACCAGCGATTGTCCATGAATTGCTCTCCGAATTTTTTCATTGGTTTATCAAAATTCTTTTCGAAGATGACGTTAGCACCAAGACCGAATCAATCAATTCCGATTTTTCCGCATTCGTTGGTCGATTAAAAAATTTTTCCTCGTCAAGTTCAAATGTTCCGCATTTCCTTGCTGCCGCAGTCAAATTAAATATCCCTGTATCTGAACTGGCAGGAACCATGCTTCGCTTTGGACAAGGAAGGAAAGCTCGCTGGCTGGATAGTTCTTTTACGGATCAAACCCCGCATTTGTCTGCCGTAATTGCAAAAAATAAGAGACTAACGGCAAAAATTCTTCACGACGCCGGGATTCCAGTGGCTCCAAATGCGTCGGTAAAAAATCGTGATCATGCACTACAGCTAGCAAAAAAAATCGGCTTTCCAGTTGTAATCAAGCCGTCAAATCGCGATCGGGGGATCGGTGTAGCTACTGGCTTGATGAATCCAGACGAAGTTTCACTTGCATTTGATCAAGCGCAGAATTACAGCAACGAAATTCTCCTAGAAAAACATATTGCCGGGCGCGATTATCGGTTGAACGTCTTACATGGGGAAATTCTTTGGGCAATTGAGCGCGTCCCGGCCGGCGTAAGTGGAGATGGAAAACACAATGTCAAGGAACTCCTCGATTTGCTCAATGCCGACTGCCGAAGAGGACACGGAGTTCATTCCAAGCTGCAAAAAGTTTCGCTTGATGACGAGGCGCTTGGATTGCTACATAGCAATGGCCTTTCCCCTGAATCGGTTCCTGATTTAGGGGAATACGTGGCATTGCGTCGGCGCGCCAATATATCAGCGGGAGGTATGCCCGTCGCTGTCATGGACAGAGTACATCCCGACAACGCCAAACTTGCCATACGTGCCGCGGCAGCGGTTGGTCTTGATATTGCCGGCGTCGACCTCCTTATTTCGGATATCAGTAAATCTTGGATGGATATTGGGGGCGTAGTATGTGAAGTTAACGGGCAGCCTCAACTGGGTAGCGTGACGTCTTCGCACGTATATAAAATTGTCCTGGAGAAATTAATCGACGGCGATGGACGTATTCCAATCACGGTCATTGTGGGAGGAAGAGATTCTTTGGTCGCACAACAGGTAATCAAAGAATATAAATCTAAAAGATTTAATGTTGGCTATGCGGGAAGGGATGGAATTTTTATTGGGGATGAGTGCATCAATAAAAAAGCTGTTTCTTCTTATATGGCGGGACACATTCTTCAGAGGGATCGCAGAGTGGATGCCATTGTGCTGGAAGTCCATGACACGTCAATGTTATTTCATGGCTTTCCTTTCGATTTTTGCGATCAAATTCTCGCAGGCAGAAACATTTCTGAGGCAGAAAAATTTTCTATGGCTCGCCTATTGAGCATCTCCGGCAAGGCAGTGACCTAACTTTCCTGCACTCCAGGCTGTATGCGAGTGAAATGTACGCCAGGTATATTTCATCTTGGCGGTCATCGAGGATGTGTATGCAAGGAGTAAAAATTAGCCATCTGGGGCTGCGGACAAAATCTTGGGCTCTTTTCCGTAAAGCCGGACTGTCTGCACAATATCTGTGTGCGAAGCAATGAGGAGCGGATGAGGATTCACGCACACAAGGCTAAGGATCTCTCCGCGCATCAAATTGACCGTCAGGTGGGCACTTCGAACAACACGGCCGCACGCTATCTGAATGCCCCAGAAGCACCAAAGCCCAGACAGCGGCAAGCGCACCCGACCAAATTCGAGTCGGTCAAGTCCCACATCGAACGGCTCGGCGGAATCGGATTGGATTCCGCACCTGCGCTGCTGAGCGGATTCCGCCCGCATGATCACGTTAAAGCAAACGAAGGCAGAAATCGTGCAGGTGAGCAGCCTGCTGGATTCGGAGTGCTGCAACGAGGCAATTAGCGCGACTGGCGAGAAATACCCCCAAGACCTGCTGGCTCTCTACATCGCGGGTTGATATCGGTCTCGCCTCGTACCATACCTTTATAGCGACCAGAGTCTCAGAATCCACCCTCTTCAATACTCTGCTCAAGGCCAGCATCCCAGCGGAGATCTATTCCTTATTCCCTTAGGCCAGGAGCCCCGAAAACACCTTGCTGCTCAAGCGCTTTCGAGGTGGTGGTGGAAAAGGTAGCGATTCGAAGATAGCTTCCTCAGTTCTCCCGCGCAGAATCAGACGAGGCTGTCATAGAATTACTTTCCGTTCACATGGAAGACAATGGCTGTGGGAATCTTATATCAAGGCAGTGCTCGCCCGGGGCTCGGCTGGAGAACCGTCTCTCGATTTGACATTGCGCATTTGAGCGGAGAAAAAATCGCTCCTGCGGCGATCGCTCAATTTCATCTGATTCCCTATTGCCTAGATTTCAGTTCTAGATCGATTCTGTTTTCTGCTGGAGTAGACCCCTTGAAGGCGATGGCGGCAGAATTCCATTATGCCTATTTGCGTTCGCGAACACGATGTTTCGTCGAGTTGTGCGCCTCCTCGATTCGGGTCCCGCAGCATGTAGATTTCCCGCATTCCACCTTGCTTTTTTCCCCGGGTCGATGTGGGTCGACCCTGCTTGCCAAGGTTATCCGGGCGATGGGGATCGCGTCCTTTTCGGAGCCCGATTTTTACTCGCAGGCTGCCATCAATGCAAGCCGCGCCGACTCCATGAAATCGGAGGACAGGCATTTACTTGAGATTGCGCGGAAGTTTCTAATATCGCCTTGGATAAGGTCGCCGCATCCCATAATATTGAAAATGCGTTCGCACGCCAACCGCGCCCCACTCGCCCTCCTCCCTGATCAGGGCGATCCGCCCAAGGTGCTGTTCCTGATGCGCCGCTTTGAGCCTTGGTGCGAATCGCGAATGCGAGCGTTCTCCAGTACCTTGCAAGATAATATTGGTTTGTATCACATCGCTTTAAACGCGCTGCTGCAGTTGCAAAAAAACACTCGCTGCCTGTTGCTTGATTACGACGACATGAATGGGAAGTCGCTGGATTGGGCGAATCGTCTTGCCAGCTTCCTCGGCTGCTCTTTCTACAAAAGCGCTGTCGAAGATGTGCTGCGTCAAGATTCGCAGGCAGGTACGCCACTTTCCAAAGATCGACTCGCCGGAGATTTGCCGACGGAGTTGCGTGAAGAGATAGTGAGGGTATGGCGCCAGCGCGCCCCCAGGAATTTGCTTTCCGAGGTCGGCTTGGCTCATTACGGAAGTGTCTGATGTTTCTGGAGAAATTAATCCAGCATGCAAGCGACCAGCCAGACGCCGAGGCAATCGCAGACGCTACCGGCAGCTTGAGTTATCGAGCGCTTGCTGATGCCGTCACATCAACTGCGGCGGCACTCCAACAAGCTGGCGTGTCAAATGCCTCCATCGTCGGTCTGGCAATCGCGGACGAAGCAGAAAATTTGGTGGCGACGCTTGCGTTGCTAGCCATAGGCGCAAGCCAAATCAATATCGCCAGGCACGATACACACGCAGATATCGTCGCATTGATCCGACACATCGGCATTACGGTCATGCTTGCCGAGAAGGGGCGATCGATTTCAGAATGCCGGTGTATCGACTGGCCATTAGAGCGCGAACCGGCGCCACTGATGTCGCGTGTATCTGATCGAATCCCTCGCGTTTATCTGTCGACGACCGGAACGACTGGAGTGCGTCGACTTATCGCCTTATCCGAACACCAGTTGTCGCAACAAGCTCTGCGCCATCCTGAATATGCTGGCGAACGATTATTACGGCTCGCACCGATAGAATTCAATACATCGAAACGGCATCGCCTGTACTGCGTATGGCAAGGCGGGACAAATCTATTCTGCTCCAGTACTACATCTGAGCAACTGATCGAATTCGTAGAGCGGTTCCGAGTTACTTGTCTGGATCTGTCAAGAATGCATTTGGCCGATCTTGTCCGTGCTCACGGGAGATCTCGATTGGCAGGCGTGAAGATTCGTCCGGGCGGCGGGCCAGTGCCTAAATCCCTGCGAGCGCTTGTCAAGCAGCAGGTATCACCGCACCTGTGCGTCCGCTATGCAACAACAGAAACGGGGGCAATCGCGATGACTGCACCCGGCGACGAAGACAGCGACAATCTCTGCGGCTTTCCTCTGCGAGGCGTCCACATAGAAATTCTCAACCAACGTGGCCAGCGATGCCTCCCTGATGAGCACGGAGCAGTGAGGGTAAAAACCGAGGGAATGGTGGCCAATTATTATTTAGGCACCGAAGCCTTCTCGGGCAAAGGCTGGCACGAAGGCTGGTTTTATCCAGGCGACGTTGGCTGGGTAGATGCACAAGGACGCCTGCACATATTGGGACGCACTGATGACCTGATCAACTTGAATGGCATCAAGATAGCACCGGACGAGATCGAAGCCGCATTGTGTTCGGAGGACGGTGTAAATGGTGTTGCCGCCTTTGGAATTTCTTCTGCCGTGCATGGTCAGTTGCCTGTTGCGATATTAGAAATGGACAAAGCACAGTCGGTGTCTCTCGAAATTTTGCTACAGAGGATGCGCGAGAAGCTCGGGGTGCGGGCTCCCCGGAAATTACGGGTGGTGGCCTCGATTCCACGTAATGAACAGGGCAAGATCGTGCGGCGTGATTTGCCCGCACTTTGGAAGAAGATGGATAAGCATGATTAATCAGTATCGCAGCAAAGTGGTTCAAGCAATCGAGGCAAGCGGGATACCCGCTGCAAGACTTTCTTGCGTCAAAGATTACCGAGCAGGCGGTGCCGATGTTCGGCTCGACGAAATGGAGATCGATAGTCTGGCATTCATGGAGCTATGCATCTGGTGGGAGCTGAATTACGAGGTTTCCCTTGCGCCTGAACAGGTTCGCGGCGCTGGGTCGCTGGATGGTATTGCAAGATTGCTTGAGCAGAATTCATGATCCGCTTATACGAGAGGCTCACACAACACTGCACGACGGTGAATCAGCTGAATCGTGTGCATATCGCGCTTGAAAATCGCATGGTTCCATTGGGATTGCATGCACTAATCCAGTCAGCGGCCTCCGGGGAAGGAGTCTGGCGCGACCGATGGTCTGCTGAGCGACAGCGTTGGATCGCCGGTTTACAGTCGATATTTGTTCGAAGCGGCATTGCGGAACTCCAAACCTTTCGTCGCCGCTGTCGCGCGCCCGGGCTAGTCCTTTATGCCGATAACAAACCACACTCGGCAGACAAGCGGCTGCTGGTCTGCTTTACCGGAATTGCCGGACGACTGATGATCCCGCTGCCCGTGTTTTTGCAGCACGTTGATGCGAAGTCGACTGACGTGATTCTGCTGCGATATCCCAAACCCGAAGGTTACCGACATGGCATGCCGGGTATCGCGAGTGGGTTTGTCGATCTGTTCAAGACCCTGCCCCGATATTTTCCAGCAGGTCCTTACCGGCAGCGGGCGGCGCTTGGCGTGAGTGGCGGCGCCATCCCGGCAGTATTGCTCGGCATGTCCTCGCAGTTTGATATGGTGCTGGCGTTCGGAATTGGCAATCCCGACGATGACAGATGGAGCAGTATTCTCAAAGGTGACATCGTCCAGATGATCAAAGGCTTGGCGCCAGAGAGACAGCGGTTTACGAGAGTGACATTGGTGCATGGCAAAGATGATTACGCTGATCGTGCAGCCGTCAATATTCTTGCGCCAAAATTATCGGCACGCACCGTGGCGATCGGGCAGAAAGACGCGGTGGTTGGCCATGCTTGTGTGCGGCCTATCGTGATGTCCGGGCAGTTCAAGTCGTTTTTGGAACGCGAGCTATGGGAATCAGGCGAGTCGCCTCCAATGGCGACTGACGGAATTACGAATCCACGCCCTGCACAAAGGGGGCATGCGCAACGCGCGCAATTGCCTGCACTCACAGGCCCACGCTATTTTGGTATTGGATTCAACAAAACAGGCACAACATCGCTAGGGCGCTGCTTTGACGAATTAGGTCTAGGGCCCGTTGCGGAACCTCGATCGCCGTACATGAATTTTATTGAGTTGTCTCGAGCAATCCTAATTGACGAGAATTTTGAGCCAGCACTTCAAGTGGCGAGACACTTTAGATCATTTCAAGATCGCCCATGGAACGTCTGGGATATGTACCGCCGACTCGACAAGTCATTCCCGGGCAGCTATTTCATACTCACCGAACGTGATCCTGATAAATGGTGGAATTCCGTGGAACGCTGGCTGACCAGAACCCATTCGCGCGATCAGCCTAAATTGCAGAGATACCTGCGACATTTACGCGTTGAAAAGCTGTCTAAGGAAGGATTTGTCAGTGCGTATCTGGCTTATAACAACGCAGTGAAGAAATATTTTGAAGGCAGCGATAATTTGCTGGTAATTGATTTCGAAAAAGGACACGGATGGACGGAATTGTGCAGGTTTTTAAAGAAGCCCATCCCTGAGACTCCCCTACCGCACGCAAACAAACAAAGAACTATTCAATCGGCCTGATCTTTCGGCTTATATAAAGCGCAGCTATACATCTTAAATTTAGAAACCATCCCGGAAGATTGAAATAAGCAGCCGTTTGGTTATCCAACGGACATGACTTTCTTTCCAGAGGGTGAAACAATGAGTTCTCAACATGACGGTGGTCGGCACTGACCTGTCCTGAGATTTTCGTGCCATCCGGAATTTGAGAAGATAGCTCCCAGCATGGAGGGAGCCATGAAGAAGAACCGATACAGCGACGAGCAAATCGTCCGGATTTTGCGGGAAGCGGACAAG
>JACCDX011421814.1_pt1 | contig 18064 bp, 8 predicted proteins | sample 7449681 | NCBI WGS metagenome assembly JACCDX01 (sample SAMN15323450, study PRJNA562643) | freshwater metagenome | isolation source: river surface water | place: USA:Blue River Watershed | collected 2017-08-18
CAATCCTTTCTTCGTTGTGACCATCACCACACCATTCGCGGCACGAGCACCATATAGGGCTGTAGAGGCTGCATCCTTTAACACAGTAATGGACTGAATATCGTCATTGTTTAGATTCGCAATACTGGCTGAATAGGGAACACCGTCCACGACATACAATGGATCATTCGAAGAAGAAATCGAACCGAAACCACGAATACGCACCGCTGGAGATGAGCCTGGCTGGCCTCCCGTCGAAGTAGTCGTCACACCGGCTGCAATACCTTCTAAGGCTTGGCCAATATTGGTAATCGGACGTACACCTAATTTTTCTGCTCCGATGGACGCAGAAGAACCTGTAAATGATGCCTTTTTCGCTGTACCAAAGGTAGTAACGATAACTTCATCGAGTTGAGATGTGTTTGATTGAAGTGAAATGTTAACAACTGAACGGTTTCCAACACGAACTTCTTGCGACGCGTAGCCTACTGAGCTAACCACAAGAACTGCTGAAGGTGCTACAGATAGTTTAAATCAACCATCAGCATCGGTTGTTGTACCCTTTGTTGTCCCTTTAATCGCGATATTCACGCCAGGTAATGTAGAACCATCTTCCGTGGTTACTTTTCCTGAGATCACTCGATCTTGTGCTAGCAAGGGGACTATTGCGCTAAGCCACAAGAAAATACTGACTAGTAAAGTTTTTTTCATAATGTCTTTAGTTTAAACAAATAATGGACAAATAATAATTTGGCAAATTAATTGACTGCAATTCTTGTAACAATTAATTCATATAAATTGTTTTTATAATGGTCATAAAAAATAGGCAGCCTTTTTAGGGCCGCCTATTAAAATTATCCGTAAGAAATCTTACTTACCGATACTTGGGTTTGTTTGAACCTCAACTAAAGGAATACCAAAGATATAACGTGGGTCAGATGGCTGAATGATTGCACCTGCACCGAACGAGTTCAAAGGCTCGCCACGACGTAACACGTCATTGGCACGGAATCCTTCTCCCAATAATTCAATACGACGCTCAATCAAGATTGCACTTACAACTTCTGCCTTAGTAGCTAACGATGGAAACACATATGAAGCATCTGAACGCGCGTGCACCGCACGTAAGATGGCTGTCGCACGTGTTAAGTTACCTAACTCAGCCTCTGCTTCTGCTACGTTTAACAATACCTCTGCATAACGAATGTTAGGTACAAAATCCACGAATGGAGCAACACCGCTAAACTTAGTCAATGATGGTGCATTCGCAACGGCTGTTCTTGGAACAGTCAATTTAGTCTTACGATCATCATTAGCACCAAACTGAGGGTGGTTGTAAATACCCGTTGGACCTGGATTCAATGTATATTCTACGTTACCCGCATTCCAGTAAAAACCTAATTGGTTTTGCGTTCCTGGAGCATTTGTCGCATCCATTGGGAAAGATAAAACCGATTCAGTTGATGTATATGGAGCCTTAAACACGTTACTAACATCTGCTTGTAGCGCATGAGCTACACGTGTGGTCGAACGGAAAGGTGCAGCAGCAGAAACAATTTTATTGCTTTCTGTGATTACTGCAGCATAATCTCCCATGGCCAACAATACACGTACTTTCAACGCGACAGCTGTATTTTTGTGTGCACGTGTTGTGTTCAACAAGGCAGTACCATATGAATCTGGCAATTCTGCTTCTGCTTCATTCAAATCCTTTAATACTTGTGCATACACTTGCGCTACAGAAGAACGAGCTAAATCGTTATTTGCAGAGGAAGACTCCCCTTTTAAACGTAAAGGCAAACCTGCTGATGCACCCTTGTCTAAGATATAAGGCTTAGCAAAGAATTGTACTAAAGAAAAATAAGTCAATGCACGCAAAAACTTAGCCTCACCACGGTAATTCGCGGCTAATACAGGAGTAACCGCCGTTGGATTAGCCGTTAAACCCTCTAAAAACAAGTTGACACGGTTAATTGTCAAATACCCTTGAATCCAGAAGTTGGCAATATACGAATCCGAAGGATCTTGATTTCCTTGATACGTTCCATACCCTGTTACACCGTTTGTTGTCCGGTTAATCCACTCCTCACCACGGATATCATTATAAATCAAATAACGACCACCGAATAAACTTCCGCTTTTCGCAGAACCATACAAACCATTTACCTGAGAAAGAACACGTGCAGGCGTATTGAATACGGTTGCATCTGATAAATCCAATTCAGGAACTGCATTAAGGAATTCCTTATTGCAAGAAGAAACAGTCATCGCTAATGCGATAGACAAGATTCCTATTTTTGTTGTGAATAATTTCATTTTATATCTGCGTTAAAATTATAGACCAATGTTGATACCAAAAGTAAATGCACGTCCTTGAGGAATTGAGTTACGCTCAATACCAGAAGCCAAGTTCGAATCACCATTTGATGAAATTTCAGGGTCAACACCTAAGTAAGGAGTGAACAACAATAAGTTGGTTCCTTGTGCATACACACGAATAGATGAAATTCCCATCGATGATAAGTTCGTAGGGATTTTATATCCAAGTGTCGCTGTTTGCAAACGTAAGAAATCCCCTTTTTGTACATTGGAATCATTCAAGAAAGCTGAACCGTTTGAAATATTATCCCCATAGATTGCACGTGGTATTTCAGTGATTTGACCTGGTGTCTTCCATGAATTCAATACATCTACTGAATTGTTCCATACACGCTGGTCACGAAGACCTGCTTGTGAACCATTGTAAATGTAATTACCACCTGAGAATGTAAAGTTCATACCCAAATCAAATCCTTTGTAACGGAATGTGTTGTTGAAACCACCATAGAATGTAGGCAACGTATTACCTAAAACTTGTTGCTGGTTTGAAGGCGAAACTGTAGGCTTACCATCTAAGGTTGTCCATGCATTGGCTCCACCTAAGTGTAAGTATTGTACTTTAGTACCATCACGTGTGATGAAGATACGTCGACCATTCTCTGGATTAACACCAGCAGTCTTCACACCATAAATTTGTGCTGCAGAATAACCTACTTTAGTAATACTTGTCGTCTCTAAACCTGATGTAGCAGTCAAAATTGGCGTATTTGCATCAACCAATGATGTTACCATGTTTTCGTTCGTTGCAAAGTTTACGTTCGTCGTCCAAACAAATCCATTTTTATCAATTGGCGTTGCTGTAACAGCTAATTCATATCCTTTGTTGTACATCGAACCTACGTTTGCCAAGATTGAGTTTCCTGGAATACCTTTAGAAGGTGACTGAGGTACGTTCAAAATCAAGTTATCAATATCCTTGTAGTAGTAGTTTGCTTCTACTTGAACACGATCATTTAAGAAGCTAACATCCAAACCAATGTTTGTTTGTGTAGATGTCTCCCATTTCAAGTCCTTGTTTCCAGCTTGGTTAAACGCTAACGTTGGCGCTGCACCATATAAACTAGACGCAAATGTTGAATAAGAACCGTAAGCATTCGGTACGTTACCGTTACCTACTTTACCATAACTAGCTTTTAAACGCAAGTTTGAGATCTTGTTTCCTAGGTTCATGCTCTTGAAGAATTTCTCTTCTGATACAGTCCAACCTAAAGAAGCTCCACCGAAATCACCCCAACGGTTTTCAGAAGATAATGCTGAGTTACCATCACGACGAACGTTTGCACTAAAGAAATACTTGTTTGCGTAGTTGTACGAGAAGCTAGTAAAATATGCTTCATAAGCCACTTGTGAAATACCGTTACCAGCCGCTAAATTCGTTCCATAGTTTCCTTGGAAATCTGTAAAGAAGAAGTCAGCTAAACCTTGACGTTGTGCACCCCAATTTAACACACGTGTTTTCTGAACGTCAGAACCTGCCACAATAGAGATATTGTGCTTCTCAGCAAATATCTTGTTGTATTGCACCGTGTTAATTAAGTTCCAGTTATCTGAACGTGCTGTGTTATTATACGCATCACCACTTACTGACCAGCCATCACCATTGAATGGGTTGAAGAAACGAATGTTCTCAGTATTACGACGATCCCAAGAATAACTTGTTTTCGCAGTTAAGCCTTCCGCCAAGCGGAATTCAGCGCCTAAATTAGCGATCAAACGTGTATTTTCAGATGTAATCTTATCCAAATCACGTACAACAGCTGGGTTAGGGAACTGTGCTGGCAATAAGTTGTTTAAACGACCAATTGTGTTGTTTTCCAAATTGTATGAACCATCTGGTAAACGTGCAGGCAAGTTAGGTACTTGCGCTACTGCAATACGACCTAAACCTGATGTATTAAATGCACCACCTGCATTCGAACCTGACATCGGAGCCTTGTTAAAGGTATTCGAGTAGTTGAAGTTGGCAGTCAATTTCAACCATTTCGTTGCTTGGTGATCCATATTGAAACGACCTGAACGACGTTGGAAGCTATTGCTTTTCAAGAAACCATCTTGATCTGAGTAACCTGCAGAGAAATAGTAGCTTGTTTTTTCGTTACCACCATTGATAGACAAGTTGTGGTTTTGCGAGAATGATGTTTGGTATACTTCTTTATACCAATCTGTATCGATTAATGAACCATCTGCATTGTAAGAAGGCAAGAATGATTGATTCAGTGCATTACGCTGAGAAGCTGCTACTGCATTTGGATTTAATGCTAATGCATTAGCAATTGCACCGTTTTTGTGCAACATGTATTGTTCCGCATTTAATACATCTGGAAGACGTACTGCTTGTGAAACACCTGCCCAAGATTCAATCGAAACTTTTGCTTTTCCTGACTTACCGCGCTTGGTTGTGATCAACAAAACACCAGCACCCGCACGAGATCCGTAGATCGCAGCTGAAGCCGCATCTTTCAAGATATCGATTGACTCAATGTCAGATGGGTTAATATCTGCCAATGGGTTGTTGGTCGTTGAGTTAGCCGAAACGTTATCCGTAGAAATTGGAATACCGTCAATAACAACTAAAGGAAAAGAGCTCAATGATAATGAACTCAAACCACGTACACGAATCACAGGGGGGTTATTTAACAAACCGTTTGGTTGTGTAATGTTAACACCAGCTGCTTGACCTGTCAAACCTTGTGAGAAAGATTGTACCGGACGCTCTGCGATTGAAGCTGCTTTTACTGAAGAAGCAGCACCTGTAAACTCTTGACGCTTTCTGGTTCCGTAACCTACGACAACTACCTCAGACAACTGCGTGTTATCTACTTGCAATTGCACATCGATCACTCCACGCGTACCTACTGCTACGGATTGTGAGCTAAAGCCAACGAACGAGAACACTAATGAAGCGCCGTCGCTAACTGAAATTTTGTAAGAACCGTCAGCAGCCGTTGTTGTTCCTTTAGAAGAACCTTTGGCACTAACGCTTACGCCCGGAAGACCGCTCCCGTCCTCAGACGAAGTGACTTTACCGGTAACTTGCCTTGTTTGGGCGAATAATGTGCTTACTACAGCCATCATCAACACCCAGGATAGTACTAGTTTTTTCATGTTGTTTAGTTTAATGAATGAATTAGAATCCGAAATTTACTACCGAAACTTCAAAAACCAACTATTTGTTTATAATTATTCTACCAGACCACGAGTAAACAATAGAAAATTTGGCAAAAATAGGGTGAACCCGAAGTTGATGCGCTATTGATTTTCCCATACGTACGCGCGTACAAACATCGAAGGCTGTCCTTGGGAAAGAACAGCCTTCGATAGGTAAGATTAAACAAACTGTATTATGGTCTTGTATCCCAGAATACTTTAGATAACATGTTAGATTTTTGTTTAAAATTAGTATTGGAACTAACCTCTGAATCAGGATAGAACAAAGAGCGAGGAATACCGCCTGTCATGGCTGCAACGCTCGCGTCAACTGCTCTAAGCGCAGGATAGCCTGTACGTCTCCAATCGTTCCATGGCTCTACAGCCACACCATAATTCGCAACATACTTCTCCGTGATAATTTTTTCAATATTCCCCTCTAACGAAGTTGCATTCAAATTACCGTGCGCAGCAATATATGCATTTTGATCTGCAGCGCTTACGCCCACCATGCTCATGGATGCTCTGATGCCTTCTCTAAAGAAACCTTCCGCTGCACTTACACCTGCACCATATCGTAAGGCATGCTCTGCACGGATAAAGTTATACTCTGCAAAAGTTAATAGACGAATCGGTGCTGCACCGGTATAGGTATTATTATATGCTGCGGCTGCAACAATAGCACCTGAAGCATTCACACTCGTAGCAGGAATGGCAGATTTCAAGTTTCCACGCAAGAATGTATGCAAGCGAGAATAAGCAAATGACTGACCATCTACTGGGCTAGCCCCTCTGTAGTTCCCTGAACCAAAAGGGAAGTCAGTAAAGTAGAATGGTCTTCTTGGATCTGCAGTAGCATTCATCATGTCTACAAGCGTCTTATTCGGGAAAAACTGATCTGGTCTTGAAATCTCAAACTGATGGATTGAGTTTTGAGACGAAACCGCGTCTACAAAGCTCATTTGGAAATTATCCGCATTCGAACTTAAGAAGATCGCATTACTTGAAACAAGGGCATCCAATTTAGATTTAGCAAAAGCAGGATCCTTAGCTGAATAATGTAAAAACAAACGCAGCTTCAACGTATTGGCTAAGCGCTCCCATCGCGTACGGTTACCCAAAAATATCGTCTCATCATTTCCTGGACTCAAGGCGGATGTAGTTGCCTTCACATCAGCGATACCCTGATCAATTAACTCAATGACTTTAGTGTAAATAACTTCATCATCATCAAGCTTCGGCTGATTAATCTCGGGTGCTTTAAATGCTTCCGAATAGGGTAAGTCACCCCACATGTCAACTGCCTGAGAATATACGTATGCCTTTAAAATACGGGCAACACCACGGTAGTGTGGGCTTTTCTCGCTATTGGCAATGATATATTCGATATCTGCTAACTGCCCAGCAAATAAAGACGCGTATAAATTGTTCACGTCAGTAGGCTGAATTAAATATCTAGCATATTCACGTGATTGCGTACCTGCCGCTCCTTGCCCAGCAAATTGCTGCGCAATCAGGGAAGTAAAACGATGCATATCGCTACCACCTCTAAAGCCTACGTTAACGGTTACACTCGTTAGCACTTGAGAGATTGGTGCGGAAGTTGGCGAGTTAGGACTAACATTGATGTCCAAATAACTGTCGCAAGAGCTTGTAACCACAAAAACAGCGGCTACCAAACTCATTGATATATATCTGATAATTTTCATATGCTTATTAATATTTATGATTAAAAAGTAGCTCGTAAGAAGAAACCATAATTTCTACTTTGAGGTAAACCATTTGCCTCAAAACCTTGTGAATTTGTCACACCCGTCGCATTGGTCTCTGGATCAAAATGCGGGAAGTTTGGTGCGTACAACCATAGGTTTCGACCATTAAGTCCTAGCTCCATCTTACCGATTGGCGTTTTGGCCAATACTTTACTTGGCACCGTGTATGAAATAGAAGCCTCACGTAGTCGTAACCAAGAACCATCAAATACATAGGATTCTCCCGTACCAAAATTGTAGATATTACTCCAATAATCTTGCGCTGTAACTGCAATGTTATTCGGCTGACCATTCGCCAAAGTACCATCAATAATATACGGCTTAGCTAAGTCACCATTGGCAGTGAATCGGTCAAATTCAGCCGTTTCTTTTGCCGTACCACTACGATACAAGTCACCAATATTACGTGAATACACATCGCCACCTTTACGGATATCAATCAAGAAATTGAAATTGAAATTCTTGTAACGAATGTTGTTCGTGATACCAGCTGTCCAGTCCGGATTCGTATTACCAATAGCACCTTGTAAAGGACTCAACGATGTTAAACCATTTGCACCAATCAATTTCTTGCCATCTGGTGCTCTATTAAATACAGAACCAAATAATAAACCATAAGGTTGACCTGCATATAGACGTGTACCAGGCGTAGTGAAACCACCTAATTGGATAAATTCAACACCTTTTGCTAACGACTCAACAATTGGATCTAGTGTAGTAAAGTTGGCTGAGATATCCCATGAACCGTTGCTTGTTTGTAAAGGTGTACCCGTAATTAACAATTCAAAACCTTTTTGCTTCAATGAACCGGCATTTCTGTTCTGTGAAGTAAAACCGGTAGATGGACCTACTGGTACAGCAAAAATCAAGTCTGTGGACAAGGTGTTGAAATAATTCATTTCAATGCCCAATCTGTTCTTGAAAAACTTAGCTTCTAAGCCAATTTCTCTTGACGTCGTAAACTCAGGTCCCAAGTTCGGGTCAGCCTGCGTGTTGCTCAAGGTACGTCCACCTAAGTTATTGTAAGGGAAGTTGATCACTGGACCGAAACCATCACTAGCTCCTGCTAAAAGGAACAAGGTGTTAGTTGCATAGGTACCTGCCTCTTTACCTACTTTAGCATAGTTTCCGGATAATTTCAAGAAACTTAACACATTCGACTTCAATGCAGGGAAAGCCTCTGTCGCGATGAAACTACCCGCAATAGATGGATAAAAATATGAATTCTGACCTTTACCAAACGTAGAAGAATAATCATTTCTACCTGTAAAACTCAAGTTAGCATAACCTTTGTAGCTAAAGTTAAACTCCCCGAAAATACCAACTAATCTTCTGTTTGATGTTTGATTAAATGCTGTTACGACCGAAGCATTGGAAATATTCTTTAGATCTCTAATCGCGAGATTCCTACCCGTTGTACTCATGAAAGTAGATCTACTATCAACAATCTCATTTCCGATATTGAAGTCCAACTTCAAATCATCCGTAATATTTTTATTACCAATGATCTGGAAATAGGAGTTCATATCACGCTGCGTTAGCGAGCTATTCGCTATACCTCCTGTACCACCAGCAGATGTATTTGCTCCACCACGTGCACCAATTTGGTCATAACCCGCTGTACCATAGGCAGATGCGTCAACACCTAAGCGATAATTAATCGCTAACCAAGGCTTTAGGTAATATTTCAAGGCAACATTACCGATTACACGATCCAACTCATCATTGAATGTGTTATTTTTCAACGTCCAATATGGGTTATCTGTGTTATCAAAAAATACCTGATTTCCAGTAGCAGGATCTTCGAATGGAATTCCTGATAAATCATAGTTTCTTGGCATAAACCATGATCTAAAGAACGGGTTCGAAAGTTGGTTACCAATTTGTGATCTTTCTGAAACAGACGTAATGTATTGTGCAGAAACACTAGCAGATAATTTCTCCGACACCTGAGAGTTTGCATTCAAGGTAAAGTTGTTTCTATTCAGCGAGTTGCTGCTTAGTATACCTTTTTCTTGCAAATTTCCGTATGAGAATCTAAACGCTGATTTATCTGTTCCACCCTGAAAACTAAGGTTATTCTGCATATTAAATCCTTGTTGGAAAATATCTTTCACGTTATTCGGATAAGCCGTTAAGTTCTCTTGCTTACCAAACGCGTTTGTAACTGTTTGGCCGGCAATTTTAGGTCCCCAAGAAAGATTACTAATCGGGTTATAAGTACCTCTAACAGATCCTTGCGCATATTCATTTTGATACTCAGGCATTCTGTTTACTTCCACTACGTTGTACGAGGAGTTAAAAACCACGCTATTTTTCTGACCCGTCTTACCTTTTTTCGTAGTAATCAAGATTGCTCCATTGGCAGCTCTTGAACCATAAAGTGCAGCTGCTGCTGGACCTTTCAGGATGGACATGTTCTCAATATCTTCTTGGTTAATATCTATCGCTCTATTTGAATTGGAAACACCATTTTGCAATGCGTTAGAACCTCCACCGTTGTCGATTGGCACACCATCGACCACAAATAAGGGTTGGTTTGAACCTGTAAACGTCGTAAAACCACGAATAAAAATGGCCGTGGATGATCCCACCATACCATTGGAAGAAGCAATACGCACACCGGCTACCTTCGCAGCAAGCGCATTCACGGGGTTCGTTGTTCTACCTACCGTCAATTGCTCGTTCGTAATCGTTGATGTAGCATAACCTAATGATTTCTTATCGCGTAGGACTCCACCCGCTGTTACGACAACCTCATTCAGTAATTTAGAGTCTACCTCTAAAATTACATTAAGTGAATTCGCGTTACCTACAGGAATCGTTTTGTTAAGGAAACCAACCGAAGAGAATACTAACGACGCACCATTTCCTACCGAAATTTTGTAGGTTCCGTCTGCCGATGTTGTTGTTCCTGTTGTGGTCCCTTTGATACTGACACTGACACCCGGAATTGTACTCCCATCCTCAGATGAAGTAACTTTACCGGTAACTTGCCTTGTTTGAGCGAATAATGTACTGACTACAGTCATCATTAACACCCAGGAGAGTACTAGTTTTTTCATGTTGTTTAGTTTAATGAATATTAATTCGAAAAATAGTATTCATACGCCAAAACCCCATGTATTAATGATAAATCTTCTTTATAAGCTTCATAAAACAAAATATTATTTGGCAAAAAAAAGGGCAACCCAATGGGCTGCCCTTTTCGTACTCACGTTACAATTAACTAGTTTTTATCCCAGAATAATTTTGTTGTGACAACATCACCGCCAATTGCCGAAGCAGCAGCCGTGTAGTTCTTACCATTCAATGTCTGCTCCGTATTTGGATACGTTAGACGTGTAGGAAAACCAGACTTCGCGTTCACAGGAGCCGTGATCTTCGGTTGGTCTAAACGACGAACTTCAGTCCATGTCTCATACGGACGGTTATATAAAGCAATCCATTTTTGCGTTCCAATTTTTTGCTTCCAATCACCTGCAGCGGTAGCATATGCTACTTCAGGTTGTGCTAAATAAGCAGCAGCCTGAGCAGCTGTACCACCCCAATAAAGGATAGAAGCTGTAATTGCGTTATTGTAATGCGACTCAGCTGAACCAGCTACTGTAAATCCTCTTTCTTTGGCTTCCGCACGTAAGAATTCAGTTTCTACATAATCCGCTAATACATAAGGTGCATCTGCAGCAATTACTTTCGCACCAGCGCGAGAGAAGTCCACATACGTATTTACTTTACCTACAATTCCACCAGCATATTTACCTCCATTGTTTGTAGAGAAATATAATCCGGTACGTGGATCATTCCAGCCTAACAATTTATCCCTCAAATCTTTCGCAGCGATGTAATCTGGACGACCACCTAAAACGATGCCCACGTGAATTGGATTTTGGTTAGGAGAAGCTGTTAAATAGGTAAACAAGCCATTATCAGCAGCTGCTGAAATAGCACCCGCATCAGAAGCTTCCGCAGCAGCTTTTGCTGCAGCACCATCTACATCAGCTAACACCATACCTAACTTGAAACGTAAGGTATTGCCAAACTTAGCCCACTTAGACACATTGCCTTTGTAAACCACATCTTCCGATGCTGTAAAGGCAGCAGCTGATGGATCAAGTTTAGCGATGGATGCGTTTAAACGTGTCAACAAGCTAGCTGAAACTGTTTTTGCATCATCATATACTGGGAACAATTGTGTGGCATCAAGTGCTTGTGTATACGGAACGTTACCGAATGTATTCACTAGGATACTAAATGTATAGACTTCCATGATATCTAAGATGGCTAATTTATTCGCCTTTTCCTTAGGTAACAACGTTGCGTCTGCGTTTATCAAACGAGCAGATTCACGTAAATCAGCTAATACATCGCGGTACATACCATTCCACCATGAATTGGGAATCGCACGTGTTGCGAAATCGTATTGTGCTTCATCTTGATATACGGCCATAGCCCATTGGCTAGTCGTAAAACGGAACACGTTAACGTTCACACTGGCAGTAGCTAAGTTGCCCGCAAGCGACTTAACTGCATTTGAAAACAAGGTCGGTGCTGGAATAGCAGCCGGCTTTTTTGTTTCCACATTTAGTGAGGCTAAATCCTCTGTACAAGCTGATGCAAGAAACAAAAGCGGTACAAAAACTAAAAATATTCTTTTCATCTGTATCTTAATATTTAGGATGATTAAAACAATAATTTCACGTTAAAACCAACGGAACGAGTTGTTGGATACGCACCTGATTGATATCCCTGCAAGTTACCTGCAGATAAATTCTCCTCAGGATCTGAATAAGGAATGTTCTTGTGAATAAGCCACAAGTTGCGTCCGAAAACAGATAAATCTACTCCCTTCACGCCACCTAACTTAGCTACAATTGCACGTGGCAATGAATACGTTAAGTCAGCCTCACGCAATTTTACAAACGATGCATCGTAAATGAACGCATGCTGTGGATTACGGTAATATCCGAAGATACCATAGTCATTACCTACACGCTTGGTGTTTTTAGAACCATCCGCTAAAACACCTGGTACGATAACACCGCCACCATCTGCTAAATCATTACGTGAAGGCTTGCCTAAATCATTGAGCAATGCTGATTCCGCTAACACACCTGTTGCAGCTCCATAATATTGATCCAACGAGAAGATAGAACCTCCAGCTTTCACATCAATCAAGAAACTAAATGTTACATTCTTGTAACGGAATGAGTTGTTTACACCACCGATCCAATCCGGATTAACATTACCGATGTTGTTCGTCGTCGTTGTCGTCATGTCATAGTATCCATTAGCCTTCACTAATTTCTCACCATTCACAAACTTCCATGTTCTACCTTTCAAAATACCGTAAGGCTCACCCACAGTTGCGTTTAACGTAACACCACCTTGGAAAGAGGCCAACTGTAAGTTTTGGCTTTCATTGTAAAGACTTAATACTTTATTGCGGTTACGTGTAAAGTTTACGTTTACGTTCCAAGAGAAATCTGGAGTTTTGATTGGATTTGCGTAAACGCTAACCTCAAAACCTTTGTTCTCTATATTACCCGCATTAACAAACGTTGAATTATAACCTGTTGCTGTAGAAACGGCTGCTGGCAAAATTTGATCTAACGTGTTTGTGTGGTAGTAAGTCAAATCAAATCCAAAACGGTTTTGCATGAATGCCATTTCCAAACCAATCTCCTTCGAAATCGTTTGCTCTGGCTTCAAACCTGGATTGTTTTGCGTTCCCGGTACTGAGAATAAAATAGTCGAACCGAAAGGTGCCGGTTGATCATATACGTTTTTGATTGATCCCCAAGGAGCATCATTACCTACCGTTGCATAGTTCGCACGCAATTTACCTGAAGTTAACCAAGGCAAATCTTCTAAGTGATGTGAGAATAACCAGCTAGCTGAACCTGCATAATATAAATACGCATTGTTTTCAACTGGCAAGGTAGACGATTTGTCTTGACGTACCGTTCCATCTAGTGTTAAGAAGTCTTTGTAAGTCAACGTCGCTCCTCCAAAAAGACCAAACACTTCACGTGGATTGTAATTTTCAGAAGGTGCAGAAACCGTACCTTTAGAGTTTGCAATTGAATACAAACCTGGAACGATCAAACCACCATTCGTTGCCGCAAAAATTGAACGGTTTAACGACTTACGTAAGTTTAAACCCGCTAACGCTTTCAAATTAATGTCAGCGGTTAAATTCTTATCAAAGTTTGAGATTAAATCATAGTTAATTTCCTCAAAGTGACGATCATAACGAGTATATTCCGGGATATCCGTAGAACCTACAGCAATACGCTCCTCTTGGAATTCATCATATGAATCCATGGTAATACGTCCTAAGATATTTAAATAATCGGTAGGCTTATAATTCAACATCGCATTACCAAACACACGTGTACGTGTATCATTCTGATAATTCTGGTAACGAGTCCAATAGTAGTTATCTGTATAAATAGGCTTCAAACCTGCAGCTGATGAAGGATCAGACCAGTTCCACGTAACGTTCTTGTTATTACGGAAATATGCATCTTTTTGCTCCATAATATCTACGTTCGTTTGATACCACTGACGGAAATTTTGATTCACGTTCAATCCATCATAACCCGTACCGTAACGACCTAAACCAGAAACAACTGAGAAGTTAGACGTAGCCGAAGCAACTAACTTAGGTGTAATCTGATACGTACCTGAAATGTTCATGATGTTCTTAATCACCGATGAATTCGGCAATGTACCACGATCTTCATTACGCGTATATCCTAATTTGAAAGATCCCTTATCCGTTGCGCCATCTAATGCAATATTTGTATTGTTAGAAATCGCAGTCTCATAGAATTTTTCAGGGGTATTCGCCGCAGCTGACCAAGGCTTCGCTTTTTGGTAGTTAGGACCAGCAGGATCAAAAGCATCCCAGTGATAAACCATACGCCCATCAAATTTAGTACCGTATGAAGCATCTTCCGAAGTAGGTACAACCAAATCATCTACACCATCACCATTTGCATCAAAATAGAAGAAACCGTCTTTTTGATATGGATCAGAATAACCAGCACCATATTGGTTTTGGTATTTAGGGAAAGTTGTTTTGTCAATTGTTCCAACAGACAAACCTGAGTTGATTGTCAAACCTAAACCTTTCTTCGCTTTCTTCGTCGTAATCATGATCACGCCATTCGATGCACGAGAACCATAAAGTGCCGTAGCCGCAGCTCCCTTCAATACCGTCATTGACTCAATATCATCCGGGTTAATATCTGCCGCAGCATTACCGTAATCATATCCCCCACGACCTGTACGCTGGTTCGTTGAGTTTGTCACCGAGTTATCTATAGGTACACCATCCACAACAAACATGGCTTGGTTATTACCTGTCAGCGACTTAGATCCACGAATAACAACGTTCGTCGAACCACCGATTGAGTTACCTTGTGTAATTTGAACACCCGATACCTTACCAGATAATTGAGAGAATGCGTTACCTGAACGGACACGCGTTAACTCATCTCCCTTAATTTGCTGCGCAGCATAAGGCAATGAGTTTTTTGTACGGGTTAAACCCAAGGCAGTAACAACAACTTCGTTTAATTCAGAAGCATCAGATGCCAATACAACGTTAATAGCTGTTTGACTGCCTACTGAAATTGTTTGTTGCTTATATCCGACAAAGCCGAATACCAATACTGCACCGTCACCTACTGAAATCTTATAAGATCCATCGGCGCCAGTTGTTGTACCACGAGCGGTACCTTTCAAGCTGACACTAACTCCTGGCAGAGCAGCACCATCTTCTGATGAAGTAACTTTACCAGTTACCTGTCTTGTTTGAGCAAATAATGAACTGCAAACAGTCATTACCATTACCCAAATGAGTAAGAGTTTTTTCATGTTGATTAATTTAATTAATGAAAAATATAAATTATAGTTATGCAAGTTAGAAATTTTCTTTTTGCGACCAAAGAAAATTCTGAAAAAGGAATGTTCGACCTATAGAAACCAAGATGAAATCCAATAAAGCCAAATCTGTTCTTAACTTTTCCACTAAATAAACAATCTGAATCCATTAGAATACTTGCCATAATTTAAGCATGGCGAAACACCCGTAAAAAAGAAAGGGGGTAAGCTTTCGCTTACCCCCTTTCTTCCGTCATAAGAATGACTAAAGGATTACTTCCAACTTGGATTTTGAACCAAATTAGGATTTGCATTCGTCAACGTCTCCGTGATAGGGAATGTCCACTCACGTGAAGTAGGCGTTAATGAACATCTATCTACTGGAGATTGTGCAGGAATTCCGCATGTACTTCCTCTTTGTAAGGTTCTAGATGTACGCTTCAAGTCAAAGAAACGATGGCCTTCGCCTACAAACTCTCTTCTTCTTTCATCAGCGATGGCATTCACCAACGTAGCTCCTGTTAGATCTTCATTGACATACCCGCTGATTCTAGCTGCACGGACTGCGTTCAAATCACGCATCGCTAAAGCATCTTGAGGCGTGCTTGAACGTGCATACGCTTCAGCTCTGATCAAGTATAACTCAGCTGTTTTCATGGCAACAAAATTCGCATTACCGTTTGAAACACCACCTTTACCTCTGTACTTCGTTAAAGCTAATGCCTGAGGAACTTCCGTAGTTCTGTTCACATTCGCAAAATAAGCACTGTAACGGATGTCATTGCTACGAATCAAACCTGTTGTACCGGCAATCGTTGCGATTTCCAACGCTGGGCGGAAATAACTTCTGTTATTCGTTGCGAAGAAAGCAAGGAAGGATGGTCCACTTTGACCTGCATCAAATTGTACGTTCCAGATGATCTCACCTGCTGCAGCTTCCGTATACATACCGCTAAAGGTAGCTTGGTTGTTAACTAGCGCCGGTGCAATAGCGATACCTGCCGTGGCAGAAGCGATTGCATCTGCATACAAACCTGCATAAAGCGAAACACGTGCTTTCAATAAATGAACAGCTGCTAAACCCATTTTAGGACGAATGACTGCAAATCCTTGATTTACATTTTTGTCGATATCCGCTAAAAGAGTTTGTGCTGCATTAATGTCTGCAAACAATTCATCATAGTATACTTTGTTTGATAATCTGACTGGCTTTGCATCAGCAGAAATCTCAAACGTTTTGCTATAATTCAACGCTAACGTTGTCGTGCTATTGCGATCATAATTCTCTGCAAAATATCTGAAAAGATCAAAATGCGCCATAGCTCTAATCGCATGTGCTTGACCTTTGATACGATTTGCCGTCTTTTTGTTCGCTGGCGTCGTAAACTTATCTACATCACGCAATACAATGTTAGCTACAGAAATTACCTTGTAACCTGCATTGTAGATATTCGTGATTTGAGCCGTATTTTGCTGAAACTGGAAATTTGACATATCTCTCGAGTTTGGCAAGGTTTGAATTGTTTCATACAAGTTATCACTTAACACATCGGGCATAATTCCCAAACCGCTACCGGTACCACTACCAGATCCATAGTAATCATTGGCTCTGAAGTTTGCATAGGCACCGTCAAGTACCTGCTCTAATTGACCCATGCTAGATGGGTTATTCACAGCGTCCAAAGTAAATTCTGGCGCGAGATTAACAAAACTGTCTTGGCAGCTTTGCAACGTAAATGCAGCGATTAATACCAATGCTGAGGTACGTTTGAATATTTTAGTTATCATAATATCTAAGTGTTTAATAATTAAAACCCAATGCTTAAACCAAATGTAGTTTGTACCAATGAAGGATACTGAGCACCTGTTAATGAAGTACCTGTAGCCTCTGGATCAAAACCTCTAAATTTAGTAATCGTAAATAGGTTTTGTCCTTGAACAAAAACACGTGCGGATCTAACTTTAATCTTCTTTAAAGTGTTCGCATTAAACGTGTAACCTAATGTTACGTTACGAAGTCTCCAGAAACTAGCATCATCAATTAATCGAGATGTTTGTGATCTGTATGGGTTTCCTGGTCTTGGAACATCCGTGATTTTATTCGTTGGCGTCCACTCATTAAGCACAGAAATATGCATATTATCCCAATAGTAAGTCGGGTTAATGATGTTATTCAAATCATTATTATACATCTCTCTGCCTAAGAAGAAGTTGGCCTGAGCACTTAAATCAAATCCTGCATACGAAAGTCTAGTAGTCAAACCACCGAACAATGGTGCATCAGACGTACCATACTTGATTTTATCCGCTACGTTAAATGTCTGTGTTTTTGTACCATCTAACTTCGTGTACAATGCATTTCCTGTTTCAGGATCAACACCCGCAAAAGGAACCAAGAACAACGTATTGATTGGGCTTCCTTTCGATAATACCGTCACACCAGCAATTACGTTATCCTGAGGTAATGCCACAATTTCGTTTTTGTTGTATGAGATATTACCACCAATGTTCCATGTGAATGATCCAGTTTTGATGATGTCTGCATTTAACGAAAATTCAATACCTTGGTTTTGAACCTCACCAAAGTTACTTTGGATCGATGTGAAACCACCTGCAGAAGGATCTACCGGAAGGTTATAGAATTGATCCGTTGTATTTCTAGTATACACCTCAACCGTACCATTGATTCTATTTTTCAAGACAGAAAAGTCAACACCAATATTAGCTGTTGAGTTGATCTCCCATGTTAAACTTGGGTTACCCGGTACACTTGGTGACCATGCTCCCACACCTGCGTATGAAGTTCTTCCGAATTGTGGAATTGGATACAAATCAGCACCGTTGTTACCTGTTGTACCATAACTCGCTCTAAACTTAAGGCTAGAGATAAAGGC
>JACCDX010851136.1_pt1 | contig 18057 bp, 19 predicted proteins | sample 7449681 | NCBI WGS metagenome assembly JACCDX01 (sample SAMN15323450, study PRJNA562643) | freshwater metagenome | isolation source: river surface water | place: USA:Blue River Watershed | collected 2017-08-18
ACGGTTTCGCAATCCGTTACGGCTACATCACCGCTCCAGAGGGCGTTGACGTATTCCTAGTTGCTCCAAAGGGCCCAGGTCACTTGGTTCGCCGCGAGTACGAGGGTGGCCGTGGTGTTCCAAACCTTATCGCCGTTCACCAGAACGCAACCGGCTCGGCTTTCGAGCTAGGTCTTTCATACTCAAAGGCAATCGGTGGTACCCGTGCGGGCACCATCAAGACCACCTTTGCAGAAGAGACCGAGACCGACCTATTCGGTGAGCAGGCTGTTCTATGTGGTGGCGCTTCACAGCTAATCCAGTACGGTTTCGAAACTCTAACCGAGGCCGGTTACCAGCCAGAGGTTGCTTACTTCGAGGTTCTACACGAACTGAAGCTAATCGTTGACCTAATGTACGAGGGTGGCATTGCTAAGCAGCGTTGGTCAGTTTCTGACACCGCTGAGTACGGTGACTACATCTCAGGCCCACGCGTTATTGGCCCAGAGGTTAAGGACCGCATGCGCGATGTTCTCACCGACATCCAGGACGGCACCTTCGCAAAGCGTTTCGTTGCTGACCAGGACGCAGGTGCACCTGAGTTCCTAGCGCTACGCGCTAAGGGCGAGGCTCACCCAATCGAGGCAGTTGGCCGCACCCTGCGCAAGCTGTTCTCATGGATCAAGAACTCAGACGACTACCAGGAAGGTAACGCAGCTCGCTAAATTGAGCTCGTTCCGGTAGGAATCAAAAAGACCCCGCATCGAAAGGTGCGGGGTCTTTTCTTTACCTCCCAGAGCTCTTTTAGGAACCCTAAACTAGTTCAATCGATTGGTTTTCACTGAGGGGAATACAAGTGCAAGCAGCGGATCTGACTAAGCACGAACACCGCTGGTTTTTGTGGACCACATTGGCAACGCTTGCCGCCTTTACAGCGATTGCAACTGATCTTTATCTTCCGGCGTTTCCCCAAGTAGCAGAGCAATTCGGGGTAGACACCCAAGGTGTTCAGTTCACTCTCACGTCTTTTTTTGCCGGCATGGCAGTAGGGCAATTAATTTGGGGTCCTTACTCAGACAGGCACGGGCGCAAACCCGCGGTCATCCTGGGTATCGTGCTGTTTATTGTGGCGTCGGTGGCCTGCATTTTCGCCCCAAACCTTTGGGTTTTAGTGGTTGCCAGGTTCATTCAGGCTTTCGGTGGTTCGGTTACCATGCTTAGCAGCCGGGCAATTGTTAGAGACATCTACACCGGCACTGACATGGCTCGCACAATGTCTGCTGTTATGACCATCTTTATGGCTGCGCCGATTCTTGCGCCAAGCCTGGGCGCAATAATTTTGAGCTTTGGCTCATGGCAGTGGGTCTTTGCTGCCCTGGCACTTTTCGGTGTGCTCGCCGGCCTCAACTTCTTGAGAATGCCTGAGACCTTGGCATCCGAGAACCGCGTGCAGCACAGTCTAAAAGAGGTGCTGCAAAACTACTTGGAGATTTCCAAGAATCGTGAGTTTAGGCTTGCCATTATGCAGGTGGGTAGTCAAACCCTAATGCTCTTCGCTTACGTCACGATGATTCCGTCGGTAATGATGCTGACGCTTGGGCTGACGGCTACCGAATTTGGTTTGGTGTTTGGGGCCAATGCTGTGGGTTTGATTCTTGGCTCCCAGGTGAATTTTCGCGTGCTAAAAAGAGTGCCGGTGGCGGTTGCTCTCAAGTGGTTTGTGATCACTCAGGCCAGTGGGGCATTTTTGCTGCTCATTTTGGCTAACCTAGTGCCAAGTGTTTGGGTCATTGTGCCGATTTTGATGGTGACAATCGGTGTGGGTTCATCAATTGCTGGAAACAGTTCTACTCTGGCGCTCGCACCATTCAGTTCAGGCGCTGCTCAGGCGTCAGGCATGGTTGGCATTGTCCAGAGTGTTGCAGCTGCCTTGGTTTCGTTCATCCTTTCCTTGGTACCGGGCGAGCCGCTGCTCAAAATGACTGTAACGATGGCCGTGATTGGTGTGCTCGCTATTACGGTTCTGTTTATTCGCGAGCGCGAATCCGGCGCCCAATAGCCCACAGCGAAGTCCCAGCAATCTCCCAGCCAAACCCCAAAGATACCCCAGGGGGTATAGTGTAGGTTTGGAATCGAAAGGAGATTTTGCCATGAAAACTTCAACAAAAATCTCTGCACTAGTTTTGGTATTTGGGCTTGGTGTAACCGGGTGCTCGTCTAGCGCAAACCCAGCTACAACCCCGCCCAGCGCAAGCGCAATCACCGAGGTTCCCGCTACCGGCGCAAACCCGGAGGCATCTTCACCTGAGGTGCCGAGCGAGGCACCAACGGCGGCAGAAATTTCACAAATGTCAGACGCAGAAATTGCCTGGGAGGCCTTGATGGGTGTCGACGGCGAGTATGCGGCAGCCGCAAGTTATCAGGCTGTGATCGACGAGTACGGGCCGGTGGAACCCTACACAACTATTCTCGAAGCGGAAAACCGCCACATAAATGCCCTGATTAGACAGCTTGAAAGCATGGGTGTTGACGTTCCTGAGAACCCATATCTAGGCAAAATTTCTGCACCTGCCGACCTGACCGCTGCAGCAAAGGCTTGGGCTGAGGGTGAAGTTCTAAATGTCGAAATGTATGACCGATTGTTGGCAGAGGTCGACGGCGACAGTCTCACTAGAGTGCTAACTAACTTGCGTCGCGCGTCTTTGGAATCGCACCTACCAACCTTTCAGTTGGCTGCAGACAACGGTGGGGTGCTGAGCGCCGATCAAATGACTAACCACTAGACACAGATACCCCTAGGGGTATACAATAATTGCAACAATTCTTTTAGGAGGAAACTATGTGTTCACCAGCTCTTTGCTCAAACTGCAACAAGGTCACTTGGACTGGTTGTGGCGGTCACATTGAAGAGGCTCTAGAGGGTGTTCCTCAGGAGCAGCGCTGCACCTGCAACGACTAATTTTTGTTAGTTCGGTCTAACCGCCGGCTAGGGAATAAGGGTCAACTCCACTAAGGGGTTGCCCTTTACTTCTTTAACAAAGTCGGTGTCTTCACGCTGCCAGGCCAGGGCAGTGGCAAATTGCACGTTGACCTCGCGACCCAAAATGTCTTCTGCTTTTGCGGCAGCCCTAGCTGCCTCAATGCGGCTAACGTTGCCGATCAGAAGTAAGTCAACCTCTTTGGGGGTTGCCGCGGTTTGTCGGGATAGTCTGGCAGCCCAGACGCCAAACAGGTAGGCGTGGTCAATGCCATCGAGCCCCAAAAGCAGCGGTGGAAGCACGGCCGCTGGCCCGTAGCTGAATGCCACGATTTGACTCACGGAATCGAATAGTAGGTGCAGGCGGTTGGCCTGAATCAACCTGGCTCGACCTACTGTCTTCTGAATCACCAATTGACCATCCAGTAGCCGGTCTACCTCGCGCATGGCAGTCGGCAAGCTGGTGCCGGCAAATTCGGCAAGGTGAGTGATGGTGAAGAATTCATCGGGGTTCATGAAAAGCTCGGCCAAAATAAGTCCTTGGGCATCACTTTTTAGAAGCGGCGATAGCTTTGCAGCAGCAACTTTCATAGAGATAATTGTAAGTGCAGTTTTATGAAAGTTAGAAAGTATCATTTTGAAAAACTCGGCCCTACACTTATTTCTGTTGCCTAATTCAAGGCGCTAAAACTACAAGGATGATGAATTGACTAAGCCAGTTGTTCTAATTGCAGAAGAGCTTTCTCCAGCAACCGTTGAGGCCTTGGGCCCAGATTTTGACGTAGTGAACGTAGACGGCACCGACCGCCCGGCGTTGCTAGCCGCATTGGCTAAAGCCGATGCAATATTGGTTCGTTCAGCCACCCAGGTTGACGCCGAGGCAATTGCCGCAGCCCCTCAGCTAAAGGTCGTGGCTCGTGCCGGTGTTGGTCTAGACAACGTTGACATCAAGGCCGCTACCGCCGCCGGTGTCATGGTGGTCAACGCTCCAACCTCTAACGTGGTTTCGGCAGCCGAACTTGCGATTGCACAAATGCTTGGTCTGGCTCGCCACATTCCAGACGCCAACCAGTCGCTAAAGGCTGGGGAGTGGAAGCGCTCACAGTTCACCGGTGCTGAGCTGTACGAGAAGACAGTTGGAATCGTAGGCCTTGGCCGTATTGGTGGATTGGTTGCGCAGCGTCTAGCCGGCTTTGGCGTTGAGCTAATCGGCTACGACCCATACATCACCCCGGCCCGTGCAGAGCAGATGGGTGTCAAGCTAGCCACTCTGGACGAGCTCATGCAAAAGTCTGACTTCATCACGATTCACATTCCAAAGACCCCAGAGACCACCGGAATGATCTCTACCGAGCAGTTCAAGATTGCTAAGCCAAACTTGCGAATCGTCAACTGTTCACGCGGTGGGATCATAGATGAAGCTGCGCTGTTCGAGGCTCTGAGCACCAACCAGATTGCTGGCGCCGGCCTAGACGTGTTCGTCACCGAGCCGCCAAAGGACAACCCGCTTTTGGGCCTAAAGAATATCTTGGTCACCCCGCACCTTGGCGCCTCAACCGATGAGGCTCAGGAGAAGGCCGGTATCTCTGTGGCTAAGTCGGTTCGCCTGGCCTTGGCTGGCGACCTAGTGCCTGACGCTGTAAACGTGGCCGGTGGCAACATCGATGCTTCAGTTAAGCCGGGCATCAACCTAATCGAGAAGCTAGGCCAGGTGCTGTTTGGTATCTCTGGCGGAAATGTTTCGGCAATTGAGGTAGAGATTCGCGGAGAGATCGCAGTTCACGATGTTTCAGTGCTGAAGCTTGCCGGTCTAAAGGGTTTCTTCCAGAACGCCGTTACCGAGCAGGTTTCTTATGTCAACGCGCCACTTATGGCTGAGCAGCGTGGCATTGACGTCAAGCTAACCGTTGACACCAACTCTGACGAGTACCGCAACGTGACCACCATCAAGGCCACCCTGTCTGATGGCACTACCGCTTCTGTGTCGGGCACCGTGATTGGCCCTAAGCTGCACCAGAAGATTGTGAACATCAACGGCTACGACGTTGAGCTTGGTCTTGCTGAGCACCTAGTGCTAATGGTCTACTCAGACCGCCCAGGCATCGTTGCTGTTTACGGCAAGGCTTTTGCCGACGCCAACATCAACATTGCTGCCATGCAGATTGCCCGCCAGCAAAAGGGTGGCAAGGCTCTGTCTGTTATCACTGTTGACTCACCGGTTGCAGCCGATGTCCTTGAGGGCGTTCGGGTTGCCATTGAGGCAGATGTCATGAAGGCCATCGACATTCAGGCCTAATTTGATTAATCAAAAACCCGAGTCGCGATTGCGGCTCGGGTTTTTTATTTGATGCTTAGTTTCCAGATCTGGCTAGGGCATCCATTCCCGCCCGCCAAGTGATAAACCCACCATCAAGGTTTCTAACCTTCATGCCGTGAGCTTTCAAAATCTGGGTCGCTGTGTGACCTCGCTGGCCAACGGCACAGTGAACAATCACATCTTCTGCCTGGATTTGGTGCAGGTGATCGCGAAGCTCATTTACATCGATGTTGACGGCGCCAGGAATGCTGGCAAAGTCATGCTCACCCTTGGTACGCACGTCAATTAATTGAGCCCCGTTTGCCATTGCGCTAGTCAGCTCGTGCCACTGAACGGTAGGTGTATTGCCGGTGATTACGTTGTTTCCAACATAGCCAGCTTGGTTAATGGCGTCTTTGGCCGAGCCAAACTGCGGGGCATAAGCCAACTCAAGATCCATAAGGTCATCTACCGTCAGCCCAGCGTAAATTGCGGTTGCCAAGACATCGATTCGCTTGTCAACGCCGTCTTCGCCGGTGCCCTGGCCGCCAAGAATCTTGCCGGTTTCTGGGTCAAACAGCACCTTGAGAGAAACTCGCTTTGACCCTGGGTAGTAGCCGGCGTGGTTGCTTGGGTGCAGGTGAATAATGCTGTGTGCAATGCCGGCACGCTTGGCGGTTTTTTCGGTGAGGCCGGTCACTGCGGCTACAAAGCCAAACGCCCCAATGATAGCTGTGGCTACAGCTGGGTGTGCCTTGGTTTTGATTCCGGCAATAGCATCAGCAACTAGACGCCCGTGGCGGTTAGCCAAGTTTGCTAGCGGCACTAGCATTTGGTCTCCGGTAAGTTCCCCGTGTTTTTCAACTGCATCGCCAGCGGCATAGATGTTCTCGTCGCTGGTGCGCTGCTGGTCGTCAACCCACAGACCGCCGGTTGCGCCAATCTTTAGGCCAGCTTCTCGCGCAAGCGAGTTATCCGGTGAAACGCCCGCGGCCGAGAACACCAGTGCTGCAGGCAAGCTGCGACCGTCGGCAAGAAGCACGGCGTCTTGCGTGACTTCAACCGGCTCAGTGCCAAGTTCAAGTTTGACTCCGTTGGCTACCAAGCGCGCTTGCAGGGGCTCGATAACCTCTGGGTCAAACTGGCTAAGAACCGAGGTGCCACGTTGCACAATGGTGGTCTCAATGCCCAAGTGAGTCAGGTTTTCAGCGAGTTCAATGCCAATAAAACCGGCACCCAGAATCACAGCTTGCTTGCCAAGGTTTGCTTGGGCTGCAGCCTTCACCTGATCGGCGTCAACCACGTTGCGCAGGCTCATGGCACGATCGATGCCCGGAATGTTCAACTTGCGAGGTTTTGCACCGGTAGAAATCACCAGCTTGTCGTAGGTGTCGGTTGAGGTCTCACCGGTGGCAAAATTCAAAACGGTTACAGTCTTGGCTGCTTTATCGATCGCTGTGACCATGGTGTTGACCTGCACATCAATTCTGAAACGCGCCCACAGCGACTCTGGTGTTTGCAAGAGCAACAGTTCACGCTTGGCAATTACATCGCTCACAAAGTAAGGCAGGCCACAGTTGGCGTAACTTACGTGCTCGCCCATTTCGTAAACGGTTATTTCAGCGTCTTCGCGCAGGCGGCGCAAGCGGGTGGCCGCTGACATGCCTCCGGCTACACCACCGATAATGATGACCTTCATGGTTGCTCCTGGTTGATTCAAAGGTGTTTGCAGTGGTTATTTAGACATGCTCAGGCCTTGGCGGCGCCAGTTGGCAGTGCCTCCCGAGACGTTGGTCACTTTGTAGCCTTTGCCGGCCAGAAAAGTAGCGGCCTGCGCGGAACGTGCACCGCTTTGGCAGATCACTAAGATTTCGCGCTCAAGCGGAAGATCACTCAAGCGGTTTGGAATTGAGCCGAGGGGAATGTGCTTGGCACCGGCGGCATGGCCACCTTTGTATTCGTGGCTTTCGCGCACATCTACCAATAGTGCGCCCTCTAGCTGCAGTTCTTTGGCGCGGGCTGGTGCGACGGTTTCAAATTTCTTCTTGAATAGGTTGCCGAAAAGGCCCATTTTGATTCCTTTTTCTAAGTTTTTTTGGGGGGGGTGTTTAGCTAAGCCGGCAAGGCGGAATTTTCGGCTTAGGCCAAAGACATGAATGCTTTTTCTAGGGTCTCACGGTTGGCCTGACCTTGAGGATCATTGCCACACTTTGCCATGCCGGTAGAAATAATCGTGAACCCGGCGCGGGTGAGTGCGGTGCTTGCTGCTGAGAGCTGGGTTAGAAGTTCAGTGCAGTCTCTACCTTCATCCAGCATCTTTACGATGCCGCCAATTTGACCCTGCACTCGCACGAGGCGGTCGCGGGCTGCTTTTAGTTCTGCGGGTTCAATCTGCATGGTTCTCCTCGGCTTGACCTGTTTCTATTCTTAGCATACCCTAGGGGGTATACAAATTGCCAGCAATTTTCATCGACGGAGATTCAAATGAAGAAAAACTTGTTCAAGGTACTCGCTACCCTTGTAGTAGCGCTTTTCGCTACTTTCTCACTATCCGCTTGCAGCAGCCAAGGACCAATTGACATGTCATCAGTATCAGCAGTAATCGATGTTCGTACCCCAGCCGAGACCGCCGATGGTTACCTTGAGGGTGCCATTTTGATTGACTGGCAGGGCCCTGACTTTGCCACCGAAATTGAGAAGCTGGACAAGGCTGCCAACTACGTGGTTTACTGCCGCTCAGGTAACCGCGCAGGTCAGGCTATCGAGGCCATGAAGGATCTCGGTTTCACCGGCACCCTTACCAACGCTGGCGGTCTTGACGACGCAGCGGCTTCAACCAACTTGCCAATCGTTTTCTAAGCGGGTTCACGATGCCTCTGGATGCCAACTACTGGAATCAAAAATTTGATGTTCCAGAGTACATCTACACCAAAGAGGTAAACCGCTTCGTAAAAGAATTTTGTGAGCACCTGCCTGCCGGCAAGATGATTGATCTTGCTGGTGGGGAGGGCCGCAACTCGGTCTGGTTTGCCGAACGAGGTTGGCAGGCCGAAAACATCGATTTCTCTAAGGCTGCGCTAACCAAGGCACTTGCCTTCGCCGAAGAGCGCGGAGTTTCCGAAAAATATTTTGCGCACATAGCCAATGCCACCGGTTTTGAATCGGTGTTGACCCCGGTTGATCTGGGCGTCATTGCGTATCTGCAGATTGAGAACCAAGACCTATTTGATGCCATGGACACATTGGTCGACAACATCAAGCCAGGTGGCCACCTGTTTGGGGTTTGGCACGCGCGTGAAAACCTAGTCGAGGGTTTTGGGGGCCCTCAGGACCCAAAGATTTTGCCTACGGCCAATGAGGTTCGCGAATTCCTGAACACGCTGCCACTTGAGATTGAAACTTTAGAAAACCGCGATGGACAGGTGCAAACCCGTGAAGGGCTCAAGCCGTCTACCACACTCGTTCTTATGGCCAAGCGCCTAAAGTAAAGCCCGCAAGCAGTAAACTCAAGGTATCAACTGCCCTGGGAGCTTCAATTGACGCGTGAATACAAGATTGCCGTAATCGGTGGGGATGGCATTGGGCCAGAAGTCACCAAGATTGCTTTGGAAGCAATGAACCGAGCCACTGTTGGATCGGGCGTTTCTTTCAAGACCACCGAATTTGACCTCGGCGCCCGCCGCTATCTGGCCAACGGTGAAACCCTAACCGATGCCGACATGGATTCACTCAAGCAGCACGACGCTATTTTGCTTGGTGCAATCGGTGACCCAAAGGTGCCATCAGGTGTGCTTGAGCGCCAGCTTCTTTTGAAACTCAGATTCTCTTTTGACCACTTTGTTAACCTTCGCCCTACCAAGATTTACCCTGGTGTGGTTAGCCCGTTGGCAGACCCGGGCAAAGTTGACTTTGTGGTGGTCCGAGAAGGCACCGAGGGACCATATGTGGGTAACGGCGGAGCGATTCGCGTGGGTACCCCAGCTGAGGTTGCCAACGAAGTTTCGGTAAACACCGCCTACGGTGTAGAGCGTTTGGTGCGGTACGCCTTTGAATTAGCGGCAACCCGCGAACGCAAGAAGCTCACACTGGTGCACAAACATAACGTGTTGGTTCACGCCGGTTGGTTGTGGCAGCGCACAGTAAACAAGGTTGCCGAAGAGTACCCAAGCGTCAGCCACGACTACCTGCACATCGATGCAGCCACCATTTTTATGGTCACCGATCCAGAGCGGTTTGACGTTATCGTCACCGACAACTTGTTTGGCGACATCATCACCGATCTAGCCGCTGCTATTGGTGGTGGAATTGGTTTGGGCGCATCTGGAAACATCAACCCAACCGGTGAGTTCCCAAGCATGTTTGAGCCGGTACACGGTTCAGCACCTGACATTGCCGGCAAAAACCTTGCCGACCCAACCGCCGCAATCCTGTCAGCGGCACTGTTGCTAAACCACCTAAACAATCCGGTGGCGGCTGCACGAATTGAAAAAGCCGTTGCGGCAGACCTCGCAACTCGCGGCAACCAAAAGCGTTCAACCACCGAGGTAGCAGAGAGCATTTTCGCCCTCCTCTAAACCGCAAGGATTCAAGAAAGTAGCAGATCATGGCCGATCTAAAGTTTGAAGTCACTCGTAACCCAAACCCAAAGCCAGACGCCGAGCGCGAGGCAATTCTTGCGGCTCCGGTTTTTGGTGCCAACCTAACTGACCACCAGGTGGTCATTGTTTGGGAGAAGGGTAAGGGGTGGCACTCAGCAGAGGTGATTCCTTACGGCCCGATCATGATGGACCCATCGGCGGCTGTGCTGCACTACGGTCAGGAAATCTTTGAGGGCATCAAGGCTTACCGTCACGCCGACGGCTCGATCTGGACTTTCCGACCAGAGGCAAATGGTGCGCGTTTGCAGAAGTCAGCTCACCGCATGGCCCTGCCAGAGTTGCCGGTAGAGCTGTTCATTGAGTCACTGCGTCAGCTAATTGCCGTTGACGGCGCGTGGGTTCCGCAGCCGGTTGACGAGAAGACTCTATACATTCGCCCGTTCGAGATCGCCGCTGAAAACTTCTTGGGTGTCCGAGCTGCGCACCGTGCCGAATACCGAGTAATCGCGTCTCCGGTTGGTCCTTACTTCACCGGCGGTCTAAAGCCAGTGTCCATCTGGATTGCCCTTGATTCAGCTCGCGCTGGCCGTCACGGTACCGGTGAAGCCAAGACCGGTGGAAACTACGCCGCGTCTCTATTGGCGCAGGGTGAGGGTTACGAAAACGGTTGCTCGCAAGTGATGTTCCTCGACGCAGAGTCAGCAACCTACATTGAAGAGCTTGGCGGCATGAACTTGTTCTTTGTTTACAAAGATGGCCACGTGGCAACGCCCGCACTTGACGGAACAATTCTTCACGGAATTACCCGTGCCTCAGTAATTCAGTTGATCAAAGACCGTGGCCTTGAGGTTCAAGAGCGCAAAATCACCCTCGATGAGGTTCGTGAGGGCATCAACGGTGGCGAAATCGTTGAGGTATTTGCCTGTGGTACCGCTGCGGTAATTACTCCAATCGGTCAGTTCAAGAGCCGTGAAGAGACTATTGGTTCTGAGACCAGCGAGCCTGGCCTGCTAACCGCCAGCCTTCGTGCTGAGCTAACCGGAATCCAGTACGGAACGGTTGAAGACCGCCACGGCTGGATGGTAAAGCTAGCCGACTAGTCAGCCATGCGTGTAGCCAGATTTAGCCTTAACGGAGAACCGAAGTTTGGCGTGCTCGATGGCCCTGAACTTGTGGTTCTAGCGGGGCACCCACTAGTCAACGGTTATGAAACCACGGGCGAGCGAGTGCCACTAAAAGAGGTAAAGCTTTTGGCGCCAATCATTCCGTCAAAGGTTGTTTGTATCGGCAAGAATTATGCAGATCATGCCGGTGAACTGGGGCTACAACTAAACCCAGACCCAACCATCTTTTTCAAGCCCTCTAGTGCCATCATCGGCCCCGGTGATCCAATTCAGATTCCCGCACAAAGTGACCGCATTGAGCTTGAAGTTGAGCTGACTGTAGTTATTGGGCAGATTGCCAAAAATGTCTCTGAAGAGAACGCGCTCGACTATGTTTGGGGTTTCACCGTAGCCAACGATGTGACGGCTCGCGATCTTCAATTCAGCGATGACCAGTGGGCTAGGTCAAAGGCGTTTGATAGTTTTTGCCCACTTGGGCCTTGGATCGAAACCGAATTTGTTCCAGATGGCCAAATTTTGGAAAGCCGCATTGATGGCGAAACCAAGCAGCAGGCATCGATTGATTTGATGCTTCACGACGTGCCAAAGATCATTTCGTACGTGAGTCAGAACATGACCTTGTTGCCAGGTGACATCATCTTGACTGGCACTCCAGCGGGAATCTCTCAGATTCACCGGGGTGAGATTGTGGAATGCGAGATCGAAGGCATTGGCACCCTATTAAACCCAGTGGTCTAGCCCCTAAGCCAAGAATTGTGCAATGCCAAAGTAAATTGGCACGCCAAGGGTGAGGTTAAACGGAAACGTGACCGCCAGACTTGAGGTAATTGCAAGACTCAAGTTAGCTTTGGGTAGTGCGATGCTGACAGCCGCTGGCGCAGCTATGTAAGAGGCGCTAGCTGCCAGTACCCCCAGCACCAATGAACCGCCCACAGACAGGCCAACTGCGGTCCCCGCTGCAACACCAATAGCGCCTGCCATTATTGGAAAAAGCACGCTGAAGGCAGTTAGTGCCAAACCGGTTTGCTTCAGGGCACCCGAACGATTGCCTGCGACAAAACCAAGGTGCAGCAAAAATAGAGCCAAGATACCTGGTTGCAGGTCAACAAAGAACGGCACCACTTTGGCAAATCCGCTCGGGCCCGAAATTGCACCCACCAGCATTCCTCCGGCCAATAGCAGGACGGTTTTCCCGAGCAGAATTTCCCGCAGGCTGTGCCACCAATTCGAGCTGCCTGCAGTGCCTCGGCTACCCAAAAAGATTCCAATAATCAAGCCAGGAATCTCCATGACGGTGAGTAGGGCCACTGCAAAAGGCTCGTACACAATTCCGCTGGTTTCCAAGAAAACCAAGGCGGCTGAAAAAGTTACCAAAGAGGTCGAGCCATAGTGGGCGGCAATCGAACCGCGGTCAACATCATCTAGTTTTCTGATGAGTTTGAGCGTAATAAATGCGAGAGTCGGAATCAGTGCACCAACTGCGATGGTCACCAGAATCGGGCCAAGTGCTGAACTGAGGTCCGACTCCCTCATGGCGACTCCGCCCTTGAGGCCAATGCCGAATAGCAAAAAGATAGATATCAGGGCATAGCTTGAATCGGGAATTCGGATGTCGCTCTTGATGCGAGCAGCCAAAAAGCCCAGGGCAAATACCAGCGCTGAAACAGAGGTTAGGTTCGACAGTGCAATATCCATGCTTGAAATTGTATACAGGAAAAAGAATTCAGGTAATTGGTTGCAAATTTTTACCACCTAATTGGTAAATTCAAAGCGTGAGTTGGACTTTTCTGAGTAATCATGGGCACGTGCTGGTCTACCTAGGTTCTTCCCCAGATGCGCGCCTCAAAGACATTGCCGAGGTTGTTGGCATTACCGAGCGATCTGCACACGGTATTTTGCAAGACCTCATCGATGGTGGCTACGTGACCAAGCTGAAAGCGGGCCGCCGCAACTCCTACGCTTTGAACCCCAACCTGGCGCTAAGGCACCCCGCCGAGGCCAACCACAGCATTGGCGAGCTCATCAATGTGTTTGCCTCGCCTAATATTGATAGCAAATGACTTCTTTAAACACCATCACAGCCCCCTTTACTGACGCCACTGGCGCCGATGTCAAGGTTCGTTTTTGCCCATCACCGACTGGCCTGCCGCACGTTGGTTTGATTCGCACCGCGCTCTTCAACTGGGCCTATGCTCGCCACACCGGCGGTAGCTTCTTGTTCCGCATCGAAGACACCGATGCCGAGCGTGACAGTGAAGAATCTTTCGAAATGATCCTTGATGCCCTTGGCTGGTTGGGTTTGAACTGGGATGAGGGTGTGAATGTTGGTGGCCCTGCTGAGCCATACCGCCAGTCTGAGCGCACTCACATTTACCAAGACATCATCGAGAAGCTGAAGGCTTCTGGACACATTTACGAAAGCTACCTAACCGGCGAGGAATTGGACGAACGCAACCGTGCCAACGGCCGTGCCGTTCAGCTGGGTTACGACAACTCAGAGCGTGAGCTTTCTGAAGAAGCCAAGGCTGCCTATCGCGCCGAGGGGCGTTCACCAGCACTTCGTTTGCGTGTGCCTGACGTTGACATCACCTTTACCGACCTAGTCCGCGGTGAAATTACCTTCCCGGCCGGTTCGTTCCCCGACTTTGTAGTCGTGCGCCCAAATGGTCAGCCGCTTTACACTTTGGTTAACCCGGTCGATGACGCGTTGATGGGTGTCACCCACGTGTTGCGCGGTGAAGATCTGCTCTCGTCTACTCCACGCCAGATTGCTCTCTACAACGCGCTTTTTGAAGCGGGTATTACTAACTTCATTCCTCAGTTTGGCCACCTGCCATACGTAATGGGTGAGGGTACCAAGAAGCTTTCCAAGCGCGACCCAGAGGCAAACCTCTTTCACCACCGTGACCGCGGCTTCATTCCAGAGGGTCTGCTCAACTACCTAGCTCTGTTGGGGTGGGGTCTAAGTGCCGACCAAGACATTTTCACCATGGACGAACTGGCTGCAGCTTTTGACGTGACCAACGTCAACCCAAACCCAGCACGCTTTGACCAAAAGAAGGCAGATGCCATCAACGCGGCTCACATTCGCTTGCTGGATGCCGAGGACTTCAAGGCTCGCCTAATGCCATACCTACAGAGTGCGGGTATCGTTGGGTCGTCGCTCAGCGCCGAAGAGCAGCGAATTCTTGATGCTGTTGCGCCACTGATCCAGGAGCGCCTAGTGGTTTTGGGCGAGGCCCCTGACCTAGTGAGCTTCTTGTTCAAAACCGCTGATCAAATTGTTGTTGAAGACGACGCCAAGGCTGGCCTGCCTGAAAACACCGTTGAGGTGCTTGAGGCTGGCGTTGCCGCTCTAGAGCCAATCGCCGAGGCCGACTTTAAGACCGAGACCGTTCAGGCGGCGCTGCAGGCCGCACTCATCGATGGGCTTGGCTTAAAGCCACGAGTTGCCTTTGGTCCGCTGCGAACCGCAATCTCAGGTCGCCGCATTTCACCACCGCTTTTTGAGTCAATGGAAATTCTTGGCAAGGCCGAGACAATCGCCCGTCTAAACGCGTTTGCTCGAGTGGCCTAAGCGGGCTAAGATTGTAAGTCGAGCCCACGGCTCGGTTCATACTCTGGGGTATGGTGTAATTGGCAACACGGAGGTTTCTGGTACCTTTGTTCTTGGTTCGAGTCCAGGTACCCCAGCTTTAAAAATGGCTCTTCTCAATGCGAGAAGGGCCATTTTTCTTTGCCTAGCCAGCCCTTCAGCCGGTCTAAAATATTCGGATGACCCCAGCCTCGGTAGCCGCACTGTCCCTGACCATAATTTACGTATTTGTGGCCTTGTTTCAGCTGGCCTTGGCTTTGGGCGCGCCAATGGGGGAGTACGCCTTTGGCGGTCAGAACCATGGCAAGCTTCCAGCTGGCTTTCGGGTTGCCAGCTCAGCATCGGTGTTGGTAAACCTTGCCATTGCTGGCCACTTTCTGGCGCAGACGGGGTTCATAAACACGCTCTTGCCCGCCGAGTTAAACACCTTGGCCAACTGGGGCCTGGTGGCGTTTGCCGCGGTTGGGTTGCTACTCAACACCATCACGCGCAGCAAAGCTGAGAAAAAAATGTGGGCTCCGGTGACCGCCCTGATTCTGGTTCTTTCAGTGATCGTTGCGGTAGCTGTCTAAACCTGGGTGCTCTCACCCGGCAAAAGGTAATCAAACTTTCCGCCGCCCTGTTCAGTAACCAACTGAATTCTTGAATTATTCAGGGTGTGGCCAACCTCGCTCAACAGCGCATTGTGGGTGGCAAAACTTCTAGCCGGTTTTACCGCGGCAATAAAGTCCATGACATCGCCAATTTTTAGCCAGGGCGCCGATGCTGGGCAGGCCAATAGTTCAACTTTGCAGTCGGGTTGGGTGTAACTATCGCCTGGGTAATAAAGCTTGCCGTTCACCAGTACGCCGCAGTTTTGGACCAAAGGAATTGACCGATGAATTTCTGCGTGTAGATCCCCGAAGAATTCCAAGGTGAATTCGCCCTCCGGGTAAAAGTCACCGTGCATAACGACCGTCAAATCAAGGTTTGGCCTCGATGCGCTGAGTCTTGCGCAAACCTCGGCCGGTGCGTAAACCTTAAGTCCCGGGTTTACCGCCACGATTCGGTCCAGTTGCTCTTCGTAGCAGTGGTCATCGTGAACGTGAGTAATTACGACCGCGCGAACGCCGGAAACCGCATCCATGGGGCGGGTGTAAAAACCCGGGTCAACGATGATTTTGTCTTGGCCCTCGGTAAGAACCAAGCACGCGTGCTCAAATTTTGTGATCAGCATGGTCTCATTCTGCCAAGGATATCGGCCGCCCGAGGCTAGGATTTGGAGGGCAAAGATTAGTCAGAGAGAGTAACCATGAATCAGGCGCAACCGGTTAGGGCAAGGCACGCAGTGGCATTGCTTAGGCCAAGGATTCTGCGCAATTATCTGATTCTGGCTTTGCCGCTTTCTGTTGCAATTTTTTTATTTGACCCAAGCCTAGGGGTAAATCTGGGATTCGAGGCAAGTGCATCGAGCATCGTGCTGATGATCACAGGTTTTCAACTGCTGTTGTGCCTAGGCCCGTTCTTTCGTCAGGCACGCGGCGAGTTGGCCGCGCGCAAGCCTTCGGGCGCGGTGCTAACTTCAGTTGCTGCCGTGGTTTTGTATGGAGTCAACTTGGCTTGGAGCGTGGGTGAGCTCTCGGGTGCACAACCTGATTCGGCCAGCACTTGGTGGCAGTTTGCTCTGGCAGTTTTGGCCATCCTGGCAGGTAACTGGTTGGTGACCAGAAAGTTTAAGAGACTGACTCAAGTGCGCAAATCACTGGCTGACCTGTTGCCTAAATTTGCCGCGGTTGCCGACGAACAGGTGTCAATCGACGAACTTCGAATCGGGTCAATTATTGATGTGCGACCTGGGCAGACCGTTCCAGCGGACGGCGTTGTGCTTGACGGCTCGGCTGACGTCAATGAGTTTGCCATCACCGGTTCATCGCAGTGGGTTTATAAAGCTGAAGGCGCAACCGTATGGGCCGGCAGTGTTTTGTCTGCAGATGCCCCAATCGGTCAGGGTGCTCTGCAGATTGAGGTTCAACGAGCCGGTTCTGCCACCGCGCTTGGTGCCCACCACGAGATGCTGCTTTCAGCTGAAGAGAAACCGTCTAAGTTGCAGCTTTTGCTCGATGAAGCGGCCGGGTGGCTTTTCTACCTAGCTGTTGTGGTGGCCGCAATCTTGCTTTCGGCAAGCCTGGCTATTGCTCCCGAGCAAATCGCACAGGCACTCACTGCGTTTGCCGCGATGCTATTGGTTTTCACTCCTCAGAATCTTCAACTGGTAGTTGGCCCAGTAATGGTGGGTGCTCTGAATCGCGCGGCCAAGAGTGGTTTGTTAGTTCAAGACCGTGTTGCGTTTGAGCGGCTCACCAAAGTTGACGCAATTGTCTTTGACAAGACCGGCACTCTCACCACTGCCGAGCGTTCTTTCGTGCGTGCTAGATTGGCGCACAATTCTCCGCTCAACAACATCGATGAGCTAATTGCGTTGGCAGCTGGCCTAGAGGTTTTTGCTCAGCATTCGGTAGCCTCACGAATTGTTGCCGAGGCCCGCATGAGGCGGCTCGAGATTCCAGAGATTCTGGATTTCCGTGTGATTCCCGGCATGGGTGTTACCGGCATTCTTGACGGTTCCAACATCAGCGTTGGTGGGGCGGGCCTGCTTACCGGCCGCAACATCGAGATTTTTGTGGGTGACCTGGTGTTGGCTGACCAAGCCAATTCGCAGGGCAACTCGGTGATTTTTGTAATTCGTGACGCCGAACTGCTTGGTTTCATCGAGCTCAGCGACATCATTCGTTCCAATGCGCACTCGGTAGTTACCCAACTGCATTTGCGTAAAAAGCGCGCGGTCTTGATCACCGGTGATGCTGTCGGTGTGGCAATTTTTGTAGCAAAGCAGCTCGGTATTGCCGAGGTCTATGGTGAGCTGGTGCCGCTGCAGAAGGCTAAAACCATCGATCACCTCAAAGCCGACGGTTCGTTGGTGGCAATGGTTGGCGACGCAGAACATGACCTTGAGTCATTGAGGCAGGCCGACATCGCGATCGTGGTGGGGGCTGACTCAGAGCACATGTCTGGCACCAATGGGCTGATTCTTACCACCGATAACCCAATGGCCGTCGTGCACGCAGTTGATCTTTCCACTCAGGCCGATCGGGCTATTCGATCAAACCTAATCTGGTTCACGGCTGCCGCACTTATCGCTTTGCTGTTTGCGACCGGCACTTTTTCCGGCGTTGGTGTGGCTGCAAGCCCGCTGTTATCGGTTCTGCTTGGGCTTGGCGCTGCTGGCGTCATGGGTCTAAACGCCGCAAAATTCCAGAAATAGCCTGCGCTGGGGGTGACTTTGCTCTCGAGTAGCATCGGCGCCAAACTTATGGCATAATTTTCAGGTTGCACAAAACGGTCCCATCGTTTAGCGGCCTAGGACACCGCCCTCTCACGGCGGCAGCAGGGGTTCAAATCCCCTTGGGATCACGAAATCTCCCTCTCGATGACTTGCTCTCGGGAGGGAG
>JACCDX010002944.1_pt1 | contig 18054 bp, 18 predicted proteins | sample 7449681 | NCBI WGS metagenome assembly JACCDX01 (sample SAMN15323450, study PRJNA562643) | freshwater metagenome | isolation source: river surface water | place: USA:Blue River Watershed | collected 2017-08-18
ACCTTGAAGATTCGGACCAACTGTTTCCATCCGCATATAATAACTTTGCCTATAAAGATTATAATGCCAAGAACTGGATTCGGTGTTATCGCACTGTTCTTGCTAATGGAGAACCAGTTTGTTTACCACTATAAGATAACCTGTTTTATTATTTTAATTGAAATAAATAAAGGGTTTTATTAACATCAGCTAGCAAGTCGTCCCTAATAGCTAATAAATCTGGATCTACAAATAATCTGTTTATATTTTCCAAGTATTTTCTTACCTGAATAAACAGTTTTTCCATTCCTTCATCTGATAAATACTCTTGGTCTATTTTTAAACTTGTTACAACTGGTTTAACTTTATAACGACCAATATATGTTTCTGCAAACCGGTCTATATGGGATTGGAGCGATTCGTCAAAACCATCAGATGCTTTATGACGGGCGAAGGAAGTAGTATTCAAATGATACATTTTATTTATTAATTGAACAGTAAATAGAAAGCGCATAACTTCATTTAAATTTTCTTGTACGGACATTATGAAATATATATATTAATTTAGAAAAATTTTAAAATTTCTATATGTTTTTTATTAAAAAATTGAAAGATTATTTATGTGTAATTAAACTAGCATAAAATTTAATGTTTTCTCGCTATGTTTTCCTCACTTCCAATAACCTTACCACCAAATCCGCCAAACTTTTCTTTTCATCGCAACCACAAAATACAAATTTACCGGTTGTTATAAAACAACCCAATGATAAATCTGACCCTGATTTAGGTTTGCTAATTAAAAAATATTTATCAAAAGACCTGACCAACCCTGCAAATAGTGCAAATGTTAAAATCATAAAGTATATTGACAAACTCGAAAAATTACCAAACGGGAAAAGTTTAAGTTTACACTTGAAGGGAAAAGAAATGGAAAATTTAATTTCCTATGTTAAAAATAATTTAAACCAAGAATTATCATATATTCTTTTTATTTCATGTAAGCAGTTTTATTCTTGGTTAAAAAACACACCAACAATAAAATAACTTGAAACTTAAACATCAATTTCTTTCGGTCGGGGGTTATTTTACAGCGAAGCGCTGTGGCTATTACTTTATTAAATAAAATAACTTGAAACTTAAACATCAATTTCTTTCGGTCGGGGGGTTATTTTACAGCGAAGCGCAGTGGCTATTGCTAAAGCAATAGTCGCACCATTTGAATAAACTCCTTATAGCCCATACGCTCTAAACATGTTACCACACACTTGTAAATAATTAAATATTTATCATAATTTAATAATAAATATTTAATGGTTTCCCATATACTAATTTTATTGTAATAATATTTTTATATTTTAATTCGATGATATAAAATAATTTATGATTATAATTTAATTACTTTTCTTGGTCTTCCTTTTTATAAACATCGAGAGTTCTAGCAGATGGGTCAACATATGTGTTAATCTCATAACCGGATGAATTCCATTTTGGTTGCCAGTACCCGGGTAAAATACTAACGCGTTTTTCTCCAAAGAATTCGCAAAATGTTTTCATGTAATAGTATGCTTCTTTGGTAGGACATTCCCATTTGTTTTCTTTAACAAATTCTTCATCAGACACAGCTTGATTAATAAAGTCTTGAATGATTTCAAACCATGATTTTTCCTTGGATGATACGCCATCACTAAATGCTTCTTTTTTCCTCCAAAGAACTTGGCCTGGAATAACATTAGTTCCATCAAATGCTTTTCTGAGCCACCATTTTTCTACACCTTTATAAGTTGGCATTCTCCAGTTGGAAGGAACTGACCAGTATTCTGCAATAAATTCAGGGTCTAATAATGCAATTCTTCCTTCTAATCCCCAACGACTAATACAACGGTCTGCACGACGTCCATCATACATATGAATATTTTTAACATACTCGTTTGCACATTTATGTAATGATTTACCATTTGGTGCATAGTAGTTGAACAAATATGATGAGCAAACTTCATCGGGACCTTCTCCAACTAGTACAACACGAGCATCTGTTTTTTCTCCGATGTGTTTACATACTAAATACTGACCCACTGATGCCCTGATAGAAGTTGTGTCCCAAGTTTCTGTTGTCCAAATTACATCACGGATTGCTTCTAAACCTTCTTCTGGAGTAAAAAATACTTCGGTATGATTTGAACCAATATGTTGAGCAACTTTACGAGCATACAATAAATCAGTACCTTCATTCATACCACAACAAAATGTTCTAATTGGATGTCCAAGTAATTTAGCACTAATGCCGGCAACAAGTGAAGAATCAACTCCACCAGATAACAAAAATGCAACAGGCCTGTCTGCTACTATACGGCGTTTAACTGAATTAACCACTGAATCACGTACTTGTTTTAATAGCTTTTCAGTTAATTCATTTTCAGCTTCTTTGTTATGATGTAAGCTATGTTCATTAATTGGTTCAACTTGATAAACTGTTTTAAAATCGTATTTGTCAGTTGACATAATTTTACCAAAATTATCAAAGTTAATTTCTAAAATGGTACCTGGTTCAAATTCATCAACCTGGTTATCAAAAGATCGCATTCCCTTAATCTCGGAACTAAATACAACCCCAGATGATGACGAAGTTGGGTTATGATAATATAAAGGTCTAATCCCTATGGAATCACGTCCTGCTACTACTTGTTTCAAGTTTTGTAATCGGTCAAATTCAAATAACAAGAAAGCAAATTCTCCTTTAACGTCATGTACAAATAATTCAGAAAATTTTTTAAGGTGGGTACGACCGTCAGGGTTGTATTTGGCGTATTTTAAGTAAAGCTGTGGAATGGTCATACAATCAGAGTTATTGTGAATGGGTAAGTTATGGTTTCTAATTAAATCTTTAAAATTATAAATTTCCCCATTACAAACAAAAATAATAGTACGGTCTCCATCTTCAATAATATAAGGTTGATTAGCATGAAAAGTTGGATCCATAATAGCTAATCGGTGGAATCCAACGGTGAGATTTTTAATGGTTTGAAAACTTGACATGTCAGGTCCTCTTGGTTTGATTTGCATAAAGTCATTAAATAGTTTAGCATAATCAGCAGTATTTGCAGTTAGTTCAATATAAGCCCAAATTCCACACATTAATAATTAATATATAATGAACAAATAGTCTTTAATTCAAATTTTAGCATTAGTTAATTTTAAAAGCCACGTTTAACACTTAAAAACTTTATATAAGCTTGTTATAATGAGTATTGAAGCAAACTTAAAAAAAATAGTTACAGTTGACACAACCGCTAAATTAAATCCACGTTCCCATACTATTTTTCGTTTAGATGGGGTTAATTTTTCCCGATACTTTAAAGAATTAGATTTAACAAAACCATATGATGATCGATTTACAAATGCAATGATTGAAACTGGTATAGAATGTTTTAATACATTGGCATTTTCACTTTGTTATGTTGGTTACGATGAAATAACATATTATTTAAAACCAGTAACAAAGGAAGAAGAAGATAATGGTTTTGAATATGATTACGGGGGACGAATTCAAAAAATGGTTTCTATGTTAGCAGGCAAGGCTTCAACTATATTTTATTCTAAAATATTAAAATACTGGAACCAAGAACAGCTACCAAAATATTTTCCATATTGGGAATGTAAAGTAACCCAGTATACTCAATTTGATGAAGTTATTGAAAATTTAAATGAACGTATTGTCTCAACATTAAAAAATTCCCGGGGATTATTTGTTTCAACTCATTTACCCGGTACTGAGTTATCTAGTAAAGAGGCCATTAAGAAAATCCAGTTGGAAAAACAAATTGATTTTAATTTTGAAGTATCTGGAAATAATAAAGTTGGCTGTATAATAACTTACATGTTGTCTGAATATGAACTTCCTGTTGATTGGTTTGATGAAATAAAACCAGTCCGATTTATTAAAAAAACTCCAGTATGCCAAAATATGGAACCACTTGATGTTGTCAATATTAAACAGGAATCTTTGTTATAAATTCCCACACTTATGAACAAAATCCAACCGATGTGCCATACAATAGTTTTTCCCACATCCGGTACAAAAATATTTATTAATGGTTGTTAGTTTACAAACACATCCTGTTTGTGAACATTTTGGTAGGGTTATCGGTTTGGTATAAACCTTGGCCGATTCGCCAGATTCAACCGATAAACTGGAGCATTTGTGTTTCCAGTCCAACCGATGGGAACAACAAAATACCCCAGAACATTTTGTACACTGGAACCTATTTTGTAATTCCAATCGTTCTAAACAATTAGGTTCCGCGCATGTTGGGAACTTATCCAAGTCTGTAAAACCTTTATTAACTAGCTGTGTCATTGTAATAAAATTAAAAATAATACATTTAATTTATATTATTTTCAATATTATATAAAATAATTTACTTCAAAAATTCCCATGGAAATTTTCTATAGCACATGTGAACCCACGCAAGCCCAGATAGCCCCATTACAGTACCGTTTAAATACATTGGGAATTTATTTTTCTGATTGTGCGAATACTTATTTAAACAATTCAATCCAGTAGCAAATAAGTAAATAGACCCAGCCAATCCACCAGCTAATACAATAGAATTTAATAATGTGTTGTTTTCACTCATTAGCAATTATATTAATTAACCAAGCCAATATTATCAAGTTATCAAGTTATCAATTTTTATACTTCAATTGAATCAGATAATTCAGAATCAGAACCATATTCTTCTTTGTTTATTAAAATCATTTTTTGACTCGGTATAATTGTTGGCGCAATACTTGTTAATTGTTTACGTATAATTCCTTTATTTAAGTCTTCTTCAAAGTTTTCTGCAGTGTCTGAATCAGAATCATAATAAAGTTGGTTCCATGTATTCATTACCATTTCTTTTTTATTATAACTTAGTAAATTTAATTGATTGATTAATTCTTTAATAAATTTACTATTTAAATCATAGCTTTTTATGTTTTTAATATTTATTAATTTTTCTTCAATTTCTTTTTGTTGACTTGGTTTAAATATTGTTTTAAACTTGTTATATAAAAATTCAAGATTATCTATTGCTTTTGTTATAACTTGATCAAAATAATATTTTTTACGATCTTTTTGTATGGTTTTTTCTTCAGCATTATATTTTGATAAATATTTACTTTCTAATGATGTTGAACAAAATGAATGATTGTTTGGAAGCCTTTCATTAAAATTTGCAAATTCAATAAATGTTAACAAACCTTCAACTTCTTTATTAAAAATTTTTCTTACTTCTTCATTTGTTAATTCTAAGCTTTCACTACCAATTTTATTTATCGTTATTTTGTTATTAATTGTACCAGAGTTTACATATTTATTATATATTTTTCCAGTAGCTTTAGTTTCTAGGTCTTTTTTTAACAATTCAAATTTACAATTAAAATCATTCTTAAGATCTGCAATGACATTTTTCATTTGACAATTATTTTGGTGTCTTTGCTTATTAAAGTTTGTTCCAAATTTTTTTAAACAATACATACACATAAATTCTTTTTTATCTTTATTAATATCATTGTTTGTTGTGGTATTGGTATTGGTATTGGTATTGGTTTCTGTTGGTAAATTAGTTTGTTTGTTTTTTTTAACTTTTTCTTTTCCGCACTTTAATTGATGCTTCCACAAGCCACTATTTGACATATATTCTTTATTACATTTAGTACATTTATAAATATTTTCCATATTATTTGTTTATTGATAATTAAAGACTTTTATTCTTTAACTATTTTTACAGTTTTATTTATCATTTTTGAGGAAATGGAAATTATCAATTGCAAATGTTTTTTATTATGGGTCAGTTAAAAAAACAGAAAAAAAATGCGTGTTGGAAATTGTGCTCTTTTGGAAATATGGAAAGAAAGAATAAGCGTACATAAATGAATATTTGTAATATTAATATTTAAACGTCTATATTATTATACATAGTTATTTATATAATTATTTATATGATGTAATAACAATCCTATTTCCATTTTTTGCTCCATAATATAAAGTCAAAATATTAAATGAGAAACTGGAAACTAGGAAATGGAAATGAAATAATTCCAATTTACAATGATTACGCAACAGAGTATTAACTTCCGTGCGCGCGCGCGAGACTTTATTTACTCCATTTCCATTTACATCATTTCCAATTTATCATTTAATATTTTAAGTTTATATTATGGAGCAATAAATGGAAATTGGAAGTATTATACATATAAAATGTATTATTATATATTATCATACTGGAAATATTTTAATGTTTTACATTGGAAATAAAAATAATTTAAAAATATCCAGTACATTTGATTTTTCCTTATTTCCAAAAGAGCATAATTTCCCATACGCATTTTTTTTAATTTTTTTAACAAAAATAAGTTTAATAAGTTTGTTAAAGAAATTGTTATTTTTAATATTTAATACAAATAATTGATTATTTTTTAACTAACATTTCGTAAATTATTCTTGATGTAAACCACCTCAAGTCATATACTTTGTTTCGTACATCCGATAATTTACAGATGTGAATTGACTGAATTTCGTTTAACCCATCGGAAGCTGTCTCAGTAACAACTCGTTCTTCCATATACTGCAAATAATTAAACTTATTTTCCTGGGTTTTCCATTTAATCAGCCCGGGTGCTACATTAACCAGCTTTAAAAATATCCATTCCAACCCAGCCAAGTTAATTAAATAAGACATTCCATACAATTCAACTCGTCTAATAATAATATCAGTTTTTACAATTTCAATAGCCAATTGGTTAATGAACTCAGTTGGTGTTTTTAAATTAAAAAATTCCTCTATCATTTCTCTAAGTGCGGTATGTAGGGTAGTAATGTCTTGTGGTTCCCATTTACCACCAAACCCCTCATACTCATTTGCTCTTTTTGGAATATTTGATTTACCAAGAAATACCACTTGGTCACCATTTATTATGTCGGAAATTAAAATTCCTCCAGCTTTTCCGACAGCTTCTTTAGGAAAATCTTTTGGTTCCATTAGTAATTTAGTAAAATTAAAACTTTGAATGGGTTTTAAATTAAAATTATCCAATTTACTTAAAGAATATTTCTTTGAGTTATGTGAATTGTTTCCTTAAATGGATATTTATCTGATTTATCCCAATAAGCCTTTGGTTGAATACTCATGGTTGTAGAATGGGGCTGAACACATGGGTCATCCAACCCAACTGGAAATGAGCAAAATCCATTGGAACCATTAAGTTTACAACAAACCCATTTACTGTCCGATTTGCTATACCTGATTTCACAACTGAGACAATAAGAATTACCCAAGCCCATAAAAACAGAATTATATGTCCAAGATGCAATATATGTTAATTTTCCACACCCAATACAATATAAAGGATATCCATCCCCATATGGTTCAGGGTCAATAGTAAAATTTTTTATAAATTCGGTTGACTTTCCTGATTCAACCTGATAATAACAAATAACCAATTCATTAGGTTTTTCTTGTTTAATTTTAAGTGAACCCAAATCAATTAAAATTTCCATTGAATTTTCTGACTTGACACGCACAAATCGGAAGTTTTTGTTTTGCATTGGACCTGCCAATACACCATGAGAATCAATTGATGTATATTTTTTTGTTGTGCCAATAATTTTATCCTCGTTATCAAGTAAATTTAGACCTAATATTAGTTTTCCAGTGTCACGATGAGACTGAACAAATATTAAAGATTGTGAGTAAAAATATGCCTTTGGCTTACCGTTTCTGGAATCATAATCAAATAAAACATTAGCCAATATAGATTTTATTGTTGATTTACCGGTTGGGTTAAAATATATAACTATCCCAATTGTTTTTAGATCAGTTGAATTAATCGAATTAGTCGAAAGTACAAACCCAACAAAAAATCTATTTGGCTGGGTATAGTCCGGAACCACAAAAATTTGATTAAAAATATCAAGTCTTGTATTAATTTGAATATGATAACCCGATTGTTTATTTGAATAAATAATATTTGGGTTTGGTTTTTTAACTAAAACTTCAAAATCATTAAAATCAGCTGAATTAGACAAGTAGTCCCATTCAATCAATTCAAATGATAAAGTTTGTGCAAGTGCAACCCATAAAAAATCAAAATTATTTGGGTTTTTATAAATTTCCATAATTAGTTCATTTTGATTCATTAAGTAAATTATAATTTATTTAATGGATAATAAAGTCAATATTTTTTTGTTAAAGTTTATTAGTTAGAATTATCTGAATAAATGGACTTTTTAAACTTAACCAAATTAAAACCAGCAATATCAAAGTTATTAACTTCCCCATTTAATGGGTTGTACAGAATCATTCGATTTACTTTAACTTCTTTTTTCTTTAACAAATAAGCATATAGCAATACTTGAGACATATTTGGTATTGTTGCAATTTCATTATAATTGGAAACAGACGATTTAATTTCTATAATTGTATCATCACAAAAAATATCAATTTCCCCTCGTACACTACCATGAGAAACCACATAATGAGTATGAATTTCTTTGGGTTTTATCCCATTAATGATTTTACAAATGCCTTTTTCCAATTCCAAATAATAATTAAATGCTAACTCGCTTACTAACAAGTCTCTATATGAAGTAAAATCAAAGTCCTTAGGTGCTTTCCATGTGGCAATATAAAATATATGGTCCAGTATATTTCTCCAATCGGTTTGTGGATCCACATATTCCAAATAAATTTTTTGTGGAAACTTTGTGTCCTTATGTATTATACCCATGTCAAATTTTTTAATTTTTTTGGGATAATTAATTTGAAGCATTTTTGCAACTAGAAAATCAATAAAATTACCAATGACTATTTTATGAGGTAATTTTTCAATGTGTCTGGGTATATCAAATGATTTATTCACACAGGTTCTTAGATTGCTTAATGAAGATATTTGCTCATAAACTCGAGAATACCCAATAAAACGCAAATAATTTTGTACATCGCGAGAAATTATTAAAGTAGGTTGAAACTTTTCAATTTTAACTCCACATCCGGTATATAGTTCCGAATTAATTTCCCGGAGTAGCGGACTAATTTGAACTTGAGATTCCGGATGTAAGTCCTCATGATAAGTCATAAACAAGTATTTTTTTGCTCTGGATGCGGCAACATAAAATAATCTACGTTCTTCGTCCATTTCTTCTAGTTCATCCAGGTAGTATTTTGGACGGACAGAAGGAAAATCTTTTGAGTTAACATCAATAATATACACATACTCCCATTCCAGCCCTTTGGCTCCATGAATAGTTGTCAAGTAAAGTACATTTTCTAAGTTGGTTTCCACTTCTTGATTCAAATATAAATCATTAATAAATTGTTCCAGAGATGAATTTTTCAAATAATTAAGTAGATTATATATATCAGCAACTTTACCTTCAACATTAGATTCTTTTTTAATAGTCCATAACTTTTCCAAATAATTAACTATAAAGCGAGCCTTATCAATATCTCGCTTAACTTTTTTCAAATAACAAACCGAATCATACAACTCAACTAGTCCGGAATAATTTGGATTACCAAGCTTTTCTTTATCAATATGAGCCTTAACTGCCCCTAACAAATCCCCTGTAGCTGAATCTAAAATCACATTAGCCTTTTTTATCCCGTACCCTGGATGTAAACTAATAATACGTTTCCAGTGGATTGAACTTTTAGGATTAATTAACAAAGTAATCCAAGCTAAAAAGTCCTTGATATGGGCTTTGTCTAATAGCGATAACCCAATATGTTTTACGGTGGGAATCTTATTTCCCATCAGGTGCAATTCAATTTCGTCCAACAGGGTATTTTTTCTAGCTAGGATAACCATATCTGAAAACTTGATTCCTTTAGCATTTTTTGCCATAATATCTTCCACAATCCATTTATACTGTTCTTTTTGAGACTTGAAGGCAAAAACACATGGGTTAAAACCGAATTTTTCTTGTTTGGATGTAACGGCTTTTTCAAATTGATTGGCATTATGAGATATAATGTCTTGACAAAAGTCCACAATAGAAGGTGTAGAACGATAGTTTTCAGCTAACAGGTACATTCGATGGGTTTTATTTGGATCATTAAATGTTTCGTTAAAGTTTAAAATATATTTAACAGAAGAACCTCTAAATGCATAAATAGCCTGAGCATCATCCCCCACTACCATAACTTTTGCTTTGGTTGATAGTTTTAATAAAATATAATTTTGGACTGGGTTAACATCTTGGTATTCATCAAAAAATACATATTTAATTTTATCCTTAAACATATTAGATTTTTCTTCATCTAAAAATTTACTAAACTGGATCATCAAGTCATTAAAATCAACCAAATGTTCCTTTTTCTTTTTGCTTTGATATAGTTTGTACACATATGCAAATTCCTTATGGTATTTTTCCAAGTTTGCTTTTTTTAATGCTTGTTTTAAATCAAATGGATAACATGTTGATGCCTGGTCAATAATCAATTGGATTTTATTTTTAATAATTCCCAATTCATCTTCTTCTAGTTGTTGCAAGGTTGGGTTTTCACTGATGATATCTCTTAGAAAGTCCTTTACGTCTTTTTCGTCTAGCACAGTATAATTGATGTCATTAAATTCTTGTAACACTTTATATCCCAACCCATGTAACGAACCCACATGATAAGGAATTTTATGGGGGAGAATTTTACCTAATCGATTCAACATTTCCATACCGGCTTTTTTAGTGAAGGTGATAAGAAGTGTTTCTTCTGGAGTTATTTCATTATTTAAAATCATTTTCACATACCGAGATATCAGAGTATGTGTTTTACCGGAACCAGGACATGCGACAACTAAAATATTATCTTCAGTTGCATTAACGATTTGTTCCTGTTGTTCACTTAATTTTAAATTTTCTAAAATTAAATTATCCGAAAAACTTGCTAGTTCTTTGTCTAATTCAATTAATTGGTTTTCAATACTAAATATTTTTTTTTGCTGTTCTAACAAGTTGGCTCTCAATTGATCCCGTTTAACAGTTAGTGCATCAACTGGATTAACGGGATTGGGCTGATTCGGCAAATTTGCAGGGTTCGAAACTGGTTCTGACTTTTTAGCCGTATTCATTTTACTATATAATAATATTCCAAGTAAATATTTCTTTATAGGTCAAATTTATAAATCCAGTTTAAAAAAGTTTAATATTAAAAAAATTGAAATTTTTAATATTATTAAATATTTATATAAAATTTTAATGGCTAATATTCAAGATAATTCATCTAATAATACCGGTAACCAGGCTGCTCCCATTGTTGGGGTTTTCAGATTTACTGATTTAAATGCAGTAATTAACAGCCTTAACTTTCCCGACAAAAACAGCGTTAACGAGTGTTTCTTTCAAGAAAATTTTAATCGCCTTCTCGATTTAATTAGAGGTAAAATGGTTCATGCGAACAGTACTAATTTGAATTGGTGTCGGGTTCTTACAGCAGATACTGCTAACTACAAACCCAATGTAGTTACTTCAGTCAAGTCATTTCTAACTAATAAGGGCTATGCTATTACGGAAATTGAGAATGCAGAAGGTGTTAACACTGGATGGAAACTTTCCTGGTAAAACTTTTCTTTTAGTATAATTTGTATAATTTTATAATAAAAAAATTGATTTATATTTGTTTTATTTAGGGTATTTCATTAATAATCTCTATGTCTAACAAATTACGTATTATTGTAGAAGGAAATATTGGCTCTGGAAAAACCACCTGTCTTGATAAATTAGAAGCGAATGAAAATTTTGAGGTAATTAGAGAGCCAGTTGATTTGTGGCTAAAAGTAACAGGGTCAGATGGTAAAAATTTACTACAAGAATTTTATGAAGAACCAACTAGATATGCCTACTTATTTCAAACAATGGTTTTCAAAACTCGACTCCAATCAATTGAACACGAACAAACCAAACCTGTTAGATTTTGTGAAAGATCAATTTGGACAGACCGACATGTATTTGGTAAATCATGTATTAATTCTGGTAAATTAAATGAACTTGAAACCAATTGTTATAAGTTTTGGTTTGATTGGCTTGAAGAAAAATTCTATGAAAAACCTCACGCGATTATTTATTTGAGATGTTCTCCAGACAAATGCTTTGAACGAATGCACCAACGTGCACGCCATGAAGAAGATGGTGTACCACTTGAGTATTTAAAAGAATTACATGATTATCACGAAGCTTGGATTAACAGTTGGACCCAAACTCCTGTTCTAATTATTGATAATGATGCGGATGATGATTGGGATAACATCATGAATCAAGTAAATCAATTTGTTGCACAAATTTCCGGAACCCAAGCAACAATCATGGAATGACAAAATTTTGTTATTAAGTGTTAGTTTATAAACAATCAACTTTATCACAATTAACTGGATTATTAATTATTTCTCGTGTTCTGTCTGGAAATTCTGTAAAAAGTCCATCCACGCTCAAACAACAAATATAATATAATTGTTCATCTGAAAAACTACCATTGAATTGAATACCAATATCAGAATCTGCTCGAAATGTCCACGGGTATACTTTTAGATTTGCATTATGTGCCATTTGAATTTTCTTTAAATTTAATTCTTTTTTATTAGGACCAATAGCATTAGCAAAAGCTGATACACGTGTTAAATATTCCTGATTCCAAATATCATTACTATCTGACAATAATACTAATGGAATATCTGTTTTATTATTCAGTGATTGCAAAGTATTTTCTTCAAAACATTGGATTATAATTGGGTGTTCTGGAAAACCAGATTTATTAGTGGAATTAAATATATCGTATCCAGCCAATTGGTCAAGTAACATAACATCCATATCAAATCCAGCAGATTCAAAATAAGATGGATGTTTTAGTTCGGGAAATATCCCATATAAAATTCCTGTTTTGTTGTATTCTGATTGAATCAAACTAATAATTTCATCAAGGGTTGGTATTTGAAATAACCCATTATATATTTGTGTTCTTTGCGGTAAACGTTGGTTCAATCCTAATTCTTTTAATTCTCCAATAGTAAAATCATTAACAAAATAACCAGTCAACATTTGACCATCGACTTCTTGAGTCCTTTTACGGTTGGAATATACGGGAAATGATGCAACATTAGTGGTATCATCAAGTAATAAATCATGTAATGCGACAAATACACCATCTTTAGAAAGACAAAGATCTGGTTCAATATAATTAGTATTTAAATCCATTGCTAATTGATATGCGGGAATAGAATGTTCTGGAATATATCCACTGGCACCTCTATGTGCAATAATTAAAGGTTTGGGACTTTCTTCCCAAATAGCATTTGCAATAGTAAATAAGAAAAAAAGCAAACGGGAAATCATTATATATTAATACCCATACAATAAATTTTTATGTGGGTTTTATTGTTTTTTTATAAAAGTTGATTATTTTATAAGTTAATGTAAATTATAAATTATCAAGTTATTAACATATAAAAATGGATGGAGAAGTTGGATATATTTATATAAGGGAACATGAAGCATATAATAATTATGCGGCTTGTAAATTAGGAAAAACCCAATGTATTCCAGAACGAGAAAACACGTATATTACGGGGGAAATAGTTAAAGGTACATTTACCTTGGTTTTTGAAGTTAATAATCAACAATTAGATTGGATCGAAAAAGTATTACAGGAAAATTTTAAAATTTATAATATTTATATTAATGGTGGAACAGAATTTTTTAAACTTGAAATTAAAGAACTAATTGAACCCTATTTTAAAGAAAAAAACATCCAATACAAAATATTAACTCAAGAAGAAATAAGTAATTTAAAAAGAAAATATAGAGAAACTAAACAAAAAGAATCTGGTATTCAAGAACCGGAAAATATTGTAAAGGAAGATAATACCGAGTATGATAAATATTTACAACAAGTTAAAACAACAAGTTTAAAATTATTAACATTAAAGAATTTTCCAAAAAAATTTTTGACATTTGAATTATGTATTGAAGCAATAAAAAAACTTGAAGAATATGATAATATGTCTTTTAGTAGGCTTTTAAAATTTATTCCAGATAATATTAAAATATATAATTTTTGGTTTGAGTGTGTAAAAATAAATGGTATGTGTTTGCAAAAAGTTCCGGAAGAACATAAAACATGTGAATTATGTATTGAATCAATTAAACATTTAAAACTTAATTGTTACGGTGTTTTTGGAAATTATAAATTTATACCAGATAATATTAAAAATTATAACTTTTGGTTAGAGTTCGTAAGAATTGACGGTATGTGTTTACGGGAAGTTCCTGAAAAACATAAAACGTGTGAGTTATGTATTGAATCAATTAAAAAATTAAAATATGATGGTATTTATGACGTTGATTGGCTTTTAAATTTTATTCCGAATAATATAAAAAACTATAATTTTTGGTTAGAATGTGTAAAAATTAAGGGTATGTATTTGTATAAAGTTCCAGAAAATTTAATTGACTATAATTTAATTTTTACAGCATTTAAAACAGATAGTGTTGAATTAGATTATAAAATAGAAAATTTTAAAAGTATTGAATTATGTGTTGATGCAATTAAAAATAATATGGGTTATTTACATTTTTTGTCTAATAAAATATTAAATTATAATTTTTGTTTGGGTGTCATTAAGGACGGTTGTGGTTTAGAAGATATACCGAAAAAATTTATTACTGAAGAACTGTGTTTAGAAGCCGTAAAAAAATATGGGTTTGACATAGAATTTGTTCCAAAAGAAATAATAACTATAGAATTATGTTTAACAGCCATTAAAGAAGGTTCAACTGTGTTATCATTTATTCCAGAAAAATTTAAAACAGATGAACTTTGTTTTGAAGCAGTTAAAATAGGCGGAGAAGATGCGTTAAAATGTTTACCTGTGCAATTTAAAACAGAAAAATTTTATGGAAAATGTATTGAATATGATAATAAACTAGCACAGTATATACCAAAAAAATTTAAAATATTAAAATAAAAAAGTTGATTTAAAAATTATTTTATAATTAAATATTAAGTATAATGTTTAATACTTTTTTCAAGTTATTATCTGTTGGAGCTTTATTCCTATCCTCTATTTTAATTTCTATAGTTCCTACCAATGCAAATGCTTATAATCCTACTCAACTAACCAATGGGGTTTGGTTGTCTGGTGCTGCTTATTGTGGCAAAGATAAATATCCCACTATGAAACTAGCAGGACCTGCAACTGGGTTCGTCTATAAATCCACTATTTATGATGCCAAAACTGATTTACAAGGTTTTATCGGTTTAATGGGCTCAACTAAATCTATTCATGTGGTATTACGTGGTTCTAGTTCAACCATGAATTGGTTAGATGATTTTGAAGTTCGACAAGTCCCATACACTACCTGGCCCGAATGCAACTGTGAAGTACACAATGGATTTTACAAGTCTGCTCTTGCTGTTACAAACAGCACAATTACCACCGTTAAATCTTTATTAAAATCAAATCCTGGTTATGATGTGTATGTCAACGGGCATTCTTTTGGTGCCGTTACCGCAGAATTAATTGCGATGGAACTAATTAAAAATAACATAATTTCTCACGTGTATAATTATGGTCAACCAAGAGGAGGTGATAAAACTTTTGCTGCCTTTGCTAATACAAAATTACCTAACTATTGGAGAACAACTCATAATAAAGATATGGTTCCACATACACCTCCAATAGAAGGTTTAAATTATTATCATTCTTGTGGTGAAATTTTTGAAGATGCATCAGGTGTTCTACATACTTGTAGTTCAACAGTATGTGAAGACCCCAAGTGTGCTGACCAATACGCGCTTTATCAAACAAATACTGATGACCACTCTTATTATTTAGCCCACCGAGTCAGCTGTGAGGCCAGTACAGTTGTTTAAACTTAAACCTTTAATTAAATCAAAATAATAATTTATTAATTGTTATTATTTTAATTTGTTTTTATCTTATGCTTATTTGTATTAGTATGTTTAGTAAATGTTAACTCAATAAACGTACCAAAATCACATTTTTCACAATAATATTTAAATTGGGTTTTTCTGTCTTCTTTGCTTTGATGATTATTTAGGTTGTGGGTTTTTAAATTATGTTCATTATCAGTTATATAATTACATGTAGAACATTTATAAACAATAGGTTCTGGAGCTTTGTCTTTTCTTATTTTTCTTTTACCTGTAATATGTAATTCCGAATTATTATGTTTTTTTAATGATGATAACAAATTTGTCTTATAATTGCATTTTTCACATATAAATTTATATTCTTGTTCAGCATTCATTTATTAATATAATATAATACTTTTTAAATAATTTATTTAAAAAAATTTAATAATAAAAAAATACTTTAAAAAATTTTAATAAAATATTTTTTTTTTAAAAATATTTAAAAAAATAATTTCTCATAAATATTATATAATGAGTAATGAAATTTACAAGTCAATAAATGATTTTTCAAATTATGAAGTTAGTAATTTCGGTAATGTTAGAAATAAAACAACAAAGCAAGTACTTAAACCTAGTATAAAATCTGGTTATTTATGTATTTCATTAGTTGATACTAATAATGAAAGAAAATTATTAAAAGTTCATAGACTAGTTGCATTGGCATTTATACCTAATCCAGAAAACAAAGAAACAGTTAATCATAAGGATCATAATAGAACGAATAATCAATCAGAAAACTTAGAGTGGGCAACAACAGCTGAACAAAATAATCATAGACGAAAATGTGATAAAAAAGTTAGAGAACTTATTTCTTCAAGAGCCGTTTGGCAAATAGATAAAGACACAAATGAAAAAATCCAATTATTTCAAACAATTAAATTTGCATCAGAATGGGTTTTTAATAATAATTTAACATCAGTAACTGAATTTAATGGAGGAAATAATATTAAAACAAAAATATGTGCGGTTACAAGAGGTAAAAGAATAACTGCTTTTGGATATAAATGGGAATATGATAATAGTAATGAAAATAAATATGAAAATGAAGAATGGAGAGATATTCCAAGTGATATAATTGATGGCACTAAAGGATATAAAATATCAAATTACGGAAGACTTAAAAATTCAACTGGTAAAATAACAGAAGGTTATAATCATGAAAGTGGTTATTTATGGGTATCAGCACCAAAACAATACTTACTTCATAGATTAGTAGCAAAAGTGTTTATTCCAAATCCTGATAATAAACAACAAGTCAATCATATTGATGGTAATAAAAAAAATGCACATGTAAATAATTTAGAATGGGTTACAAACCAAGAAAATTCACAACATGCACATGATAATTCTTTACAGCCAAATACTAAAAAGGTAATTCAATACGATTTAGAAATGAAACAACTGGAAATATTTAATTCACAAACAGACGCATCTAAAAAATTAAATATACCTAAAAAAAGTATTAGTGAATGTTGTTCAAATAAACGAAAATCAGTAGGTGGATTTATATTTAAAGTTGTAAATTAATTTGAAGTATTGCCATTGATTTAAAAAAAATTGAAAAAATATTAACTAAATATTATTAATATCAATATTATGTTGAATATTAATAACATTTACCAATTAACAATTTATACTTCTGGATTTATTTTGTTTGCACTAATGTTTCTTGGCAATTTTAAAAACATTAAATTATCCAATTGGTTTTATTTCATTAAAAGAGAGTCATTAGAAATTTGTACTGGTACTGATACTGATACTGATTCAGATTGTGAAAGCCCAGATGATTCAGAAGAGTCAACTCTCCAAGTTGGACCAGTTAGCCAATTTGTCCGTTTAAATCAAGAACTAACCGTCCCATCCAGCACAACTGGCAAAATTAGTGCAGGAATTAAAAAATCTCAATCACAAAGTAATATTTTTCACACACCTGCATTCAAGCAGGAAAAACTATTAACTTATTCTCACACATATGGAAATTTATCCAGATTGGTTCCTTCAAATTCGCAGGCTAGAATAATTTTGGAAGAACTAATTAAAAATAAAAATAACGGAATAATGGCTTGTTGTAATCCTCATTGTAAAAAACCAATAGATAATCCAGAACATTTTG
>JACCDX010076071.1_pt1 | contig 18044 bp, 9 predicted proteins | sample 7449681 | NCBI WGS metagenome assembly JACCDX01 (sample SAMN15323450, study PRJNA562643) | freshwater metagenome | isolation source: river surface water | place: USA:Blue River Watershed | collected 2017-08-18
CCTCAAAGAGGGCGTGCACGAGAAGGGCTTCGCGCACTACGTCGAAGTCACGTTCGACAAGATCCGCGACGGTTACGGCCGCTTGCTCGACAGCTCGTTGCAGAGCCGACCCTTCGTCTACGCCGTGTGGCTCGTCGTGGGCACCCTCGGCGTGCTCATGATCACGCAGTCGCCCGCGGAGCTCGCGCCGACGGAGGACCAAGGCGTCATCTTCGGCATCGTCGATGCACCCGCCAACGCGACCCTCGATCAAACCTCGAAGTTCACTGCGGCGGCCTACCACGACGTCTTCGCCAAGGTGCCGGAGAAGGACTTCGTCTTCCAACTCACCTTCGCCAACTCCGGTTTCGGCGGTCTCGTGCTGAAGCCCTGGAAGGAGCGCAAGCGCACGGTCTTCGAGGTCATGCCCGAGGTGCAGGCCGGCCTGCACAACATCCCCGGCATCCAGATGTTCCCAGTGACGCCGCCCGCGCTGCCCGGCGGCGGCCAGTTCCCGGTCGAATTCGTCATCGCGTCCACGGCCGAAGCGGAAGAGCTGCTCGGCTTCGCCCAGAAGATCCAGCAGGCGGCGATGCAGAGCGGCATGTTCGCCTTCCCGCCCATCATCGACCTCAAGATCGACCAGCCGCAGGCGGAGTTCCAGATCGACCGCAACAAGGTCGCGGACCTCGGCCTCAACCTCGCGCAGGTCGGTGCCGACGTCGGTGCGGCCGTCGGCGGCGCCTACGTCAACCGCTTCAACATCGAGGGTCGTTCCTACAAGGTCATCCCGCAGGTGGAGCGCATCGACCGTCTCAATCCGGACCAACTCCAGAACATCTACGTTACCGGTCCGGGCGGCCAGCTCGTCCCGCTCAGCACCGTCGCCACGATCACCAACAAGACCGTGCCGCGCTCGCTCAACCGCTTCCAGCAGCTCAACGCCGTGAAGATCTCGGGCGTCGCCATCCGTCCGCTCGACCAGGCGCTGCGCTTCCTCGAAGACGAGGCTGCCAAGATCCTCCCGAAGGGCTACGTCCTCGATTACACCGGCGAGTCGCGCCAGCTCCGCAAGGAAGGCGGCAACGCCAAGTTCTGGGGCACGATGGGACTCGCGGTCATCCTCATCTTCCTCGTGCTCGCGGCGCAGTTTAACAGCTTCCGCGATCCGTTCGTCATCTTGGCGGGCTCCGTGCCGCTGGCGCTCTTCGGCGCGGGCGTGTTCATGTTCCTCAAGATGCCGAACCCGAACATGCACTTCTGGACCGACAGCTGGACGACGACCTTCAACATCTACTCGCAGGTCGGTCTCGTCACCCTTGTCGGCCTGATCGCCAAGAACGGCATCCTCATCGTCGAGTTCGCCAACAAGCTCCAAGAGGACGGCAAATCCAAATACGACGCCGTGCACGAAGCCTCGCTCACCCGCCTGCGCCCCGTGCTCATGACCACCGTCGCCACCGTGGCCGGCCACTTCCCGCTCGTGCTCGTCACCGGCGCCGGCGCTGCCGCCCGCAATTCCATCGGTCTCGTTCTCGTCGGCGGCATGACCATCGGCACGCTCTTCACGCTGTTCGTCGTGCCGTCTCTCTACATGCTGTTTGCCAAGGACCACTCCAAGGACCGCCTCGCCGCCGCTCCGGCGCCGGCCCCCGCGAAATAATCTCACCATGAAACTCGCTCCGCTCGCTCTCTTCGCCGCCTCGCTCACTCTGGCGCAGCCGCTGCTCGCGCAGATGCCGGCCACGCCGTTCCAACCCGACGGCAAACCCGACGCCGGCTACATGGTGCCCGACGAACTCACGCTGAACTACGCGCTGACGTTCGCCCTCGACAACAACTTCGCCATCCGCGCCGCCAAGGAACGCCTCCGCCAGCAGGAAGGCATCCTCCTCGAGGTCCGCTCAGCCCAGTTGCCCAACGTCTCGGGCTCCGCGTCCTACTCCGACACGACGCAGCAGCTCGCGACCGGCACCGGCGACGAGCGCTCCTGGGCGATCAACATCACCGCGCGCCAGACGCTGTTCGCCGCCGGCGGCGTCCAAGCCTCGGTCGAGAGCCAGAAGCTCTCCCTCGAAGCCGCCACGCTCGCCCTCCAGGCCGTGATCGATGGCGCGCTGCTCGATGTGCGCACGAAGTTCTACAACGTCCTCGTCACCCGCGAGCGCATCAAGGTGCAGGAACAGAACGTCCAGCTTCTCGACCGCCAGCTCCAGGACGTGAAGAACCGCTACGAGGCGGGCACCGTTTCTAACTTCGAAGTGCTCCGCGCCGAAGTCGCCGTCGCCAACGCCAAGGTTCCCCTCATCACCGCGCGCAACGCCCACCGCCTCGCCATCGAGGAACTGCGTCAATCGCTCGGCTTCACCACGGCTGATTCCACCAACGTCGCCAAGGTTCCGAACTTCGTCGGCACGCTCGAGTTCGCGCCGGTCCAGGCCGACCTCCCGTCCGCGCTCGCCTCCGCGCAGGAGCGCCGCCCGGACCTCCTCCGACTCCGCCGCCTCGAGTCCGCTGCCGAGAAGGGCGTGCTCGCGCGCCGCTCGGCCTACTACCCGAATCTCTCGGCCTTCGCCTCCTACGACTGGCGCAAGCGCCCGGGTTACTCCGAGTTCGCCGCCTCGCGTGACGGCCTGACCGTCGGCCTTTCGTCCTCGTGGGCGATCTGGGACGGCAACGCCACCCGCGGCAAGGTCGCGCAGGCCAAATCGCTCCTCGAACAGGCCAAGCTGGCCCTCGAAGAGGCCGAGCTCTCCGTCCAAGTCGAGGTGCGCCGCGCGATCTCCTCGCTCCAGGAAGCCACCGAGCTCGCCGAAGCCTCCAAGAAAGTCGTCGAGCAGGCCGAGGAGGCCGTCCGCCTCGCCGATGCCCGCTACTCCGCCGGCACCGCCACGCAGCTCGACGTGCTCCAAGCCCGCACCGACCTCACCACCGCGCGCCTCAACCAGCTCCAAGCCTTCTACAGCTTCAACGTCGCCACGGCCAACCTGCGCCGCGCGATGGGTCTGCCCGACGAGGCCATCGCCACGACCGCGCGCCGCTGAGGCTTGGTTCGTTCCCGCTTCGCGCCGCGTTGTGACCCTCGCAACGCGGCTTTTTTTCGAATGATGGGCGCGCTCCGTGCGTCCAACTCCCCACTTCCCTTCGCCCTTCGATGAAGTTGGTCCGTCTTTCCCTCTCCGTGCTCGCGGTGCTCGCCCTCTTGGTGGCGCTCGTCGCGGCGGTGGCGTTCACGTCGCCGGTGCAACGCTGGGCGGTGCGGCGCGCGTTGGCCGGCCAACCCGGGCTCAACGTCCAGTTCACCCATCTCGCCGCCGGGCCCATGCGGGCCGAGGTGACCGATATCGTCGTCGAGCGCCGTGGTCTGCGGGTGCGCCTCCCGCGCGCGGAAGTGGAATACTCCCTCTGGCGCTACCTGTTGCATGCGCGGGTCGTCGTCACGCGGCTCTTCGCCTCCGGCGTCGAACTTGACCTCTCCAAAACCGCGGCTGCGCCGAGCGCGGGGCAGGCCGCCGGCGCTCCCGCCGCGGCGCCCGGCGCCATCGCGCAGATCCGGCTGCCGTGGGAGATCGTCGTCGGCACCGTCGACGTCACGGGCCACGTCCTGCTTCCCGGCACGACCGGCAAACCGACGATTCCGGTGAAATTCTCCCTCACCGGTGGCGGCATCGCGCCGGGCGAAGAGGGCGTGCTGCGTTTCCGGGCTGACTTCACCGACAGCGCGCCGGGCGCGCGCGTGACCGCGTTGCGGACCGCCGGCGAGCTCCGCGTGCGCGAGACGGACCGCCGCAACTTCGACCACGCCGACCTGCAGCTGACGATCGACGCCGAGGGCGCCCAGTTCTCCGCGCCGAGCCGGCTCCGGTTGAACGCCCGGCTCGACACCATCGCCACCGGCGCGAACTACACCCTCGCCATCGACACCCTCCAAGGCAGCGCCGTCGAGAACCTGCTCAGGCTCGAGGCGACCGCTCCCGTCAATGAACCGATCTTCACCGGCCGCTGGTCCGCCCACGCCCGCCGCGCGCAGGTCGAGCCTTTCTTCCTCGGTGACGCGCTGCCCCAGTTCACGCTCGCCGGGACCGGCACGTTCACGTTCCGCGCGGACAACGCGGACACTGCAGCACAGGGCGAACTGCAACTCTCCGCCGCCAACCTCGAAGCTCTCGACCCCGCCCTGCGCGCTCTGGGCGCGCTGAAGGTCGACGTGCGGTTCGACGCCGCGGCGGAACGCGCCGCCGTGCGCCTCAACCACCTGGCGCTCCGCGTCGAAGGCGAGCGCCCGGTCGCCACCTTGGAGATCAAGCGCGCCATCGCGTTCGAGCCGCGGACGCGCCGCGTGCAACTGGCCGTGGGCAACGACGAAGTCGGGCGCCTGCAGGTGCACGGTCTGCCGCTCGCCTGGGTGCGGCCGTGCGTCCATGGAGTGGATGTTTCCGGCGGACAGGTGACGGGCGAGTTCGTCGTCGCTGGCGGGGCGGGGGAACTGCAGGTGCGCACGGCCACGCCGTTGCGCGTGACCGGCCTGAATCTCGTGCGCGACGGCCGGCTCTGGCTCGACCGCGCGGACCTGAGCGCGTCGCCGTCCTTCTCGCTGCAACCGGAACGCGCCCAAGTCGCGTGGCGCGATTTTTTGCTCACCACCCCGGCGGGCGACCGTCTCCGCGCCGAGGTGGAAACGGAGGTCGCGCTCGGCCAGAAAGCGCCGCCGGTCGCCGTGCGCTTGAACGCCGACGCTGATTTGCCCCGTCTGCTCGCGCCCTTCGTGCCCGGGGGGGCGGTGCGCGGTCGCGTGGCGACGGACCTTTCCTTCACGCCGGGGCGCGTGGAGGTGCGGGCGTTTCGCGGCGAGATGCTCGATGCGGCCGGCCGCGCGCTGATCACCGCTGCGTCTTCGCGTGCGTTCGCGGTCGAGCTCCCGCGCCTGCTGCCGACAGCCGACGGCGCGGGGGAAGTTGAGATCGGTCGCCTGACCCACACCGAACTCGCGCTCGCCGAGTTGCCGATCGTGTCCGCGTTTCTACCGGTGACGGGGCAGGTGGCGGCCGGCGGATTCGTGGCGGCGGTGAAGGGCTCGCGTTTCTACCTGCGTCCGACCGCGCCGCTGCGGGTCAGCGGCCTGAGCTTCGGGCCGGCGGGGGGCGCGCTGATCGATCGCATCGCGGTGCAGACGACGCCGACGTTCGAGTATGGCGGCTTGTTGGATTGGAAGATCGCCGACGGTGCCACCGCGGTGCGCGATCGCACCGGGGCGACGCTCGGGGAATTCAACGCCGAGCTGGCGGCTTCGGCCCGCGGGCTCGGGGTGAATCTCAGTTTCAACGTCGACCTCGCGGTCGCCGGACGCCAGCCGGTCGCGGGTTCGCTCAGTCGCCTCAGTGCGGGCCGGGCCAGCGGGGAAGTGCGCGCGGCCGCGCTCGGCGGCGCGGCGCAGCTGGAGATCCGCTCGACCGTCAACGGTCTCGTCGCGCGCGAGGGCAACCAGACGCTGCCCATCGCGAACCTCAGCGCGCGCCTCACGCGCGAGGCCAGCGGCCGGCTCACGTTCGAGGCGCCGCTGCTGCTCGACCGCTCCGGCGTGCGCTCCGATCTGCGCGTCACCGCCAGCGGCGAGCCGCAGAACGGCGTCGTGAATTTCTCCGCGCGGGCCGCCTCCGCGCATCTCGAGCTCGGCGACGCGCTCGTTTTGGCGGGCCTGTTTTTGGGCGCCGATACTCCGGCGCCCGCCGCGGGCGAGGCTCCGGCGCCGCGGCGCGTCGACGTGCGGGCCCCGTGGGCGCGACTCCGCGGCGAAGCGCAGCTGGAGTTCAAGGAAGTCGTGCGCGGCAAAGATTGGACGATGCGCAACTTCACTGCGGTCGCGCAGGTGGAGCCCGAGAAAGTGGAACTCAAGAAAGCGGCCGCGACGTTCAACGAGAAGGGAGTGTTCGCCGCGCAGGGCTCGGCGGCTTTCCGCGGCGGAGCCCGGCCTTACGTGGTGGACGGTGATTTTTCCGTGACGGAGTTCGACGTCGGCGCGTTCCTCAAGGCGCTGGAGCCGGGCAAAGCGCCGGTCCTCGAGGGGATTTTCGCGCTGAAGGGCCATGTGACCGGCGACGGGGCGAATCTCGAGCAGGCGGCGACGCGGTTGCGCGGCGACCTCGAGTTGCAGGGACGTGCCGGTGTCTTCCGCGGTTTGCGCCGCACTTCCGACAAGCTCAGCGTCGCCACGAAGGCGGTGGAGTTGGGCGCGGTGCTGGGTTCGTTCCTCGGCGGCAAGGTCAAGGATGCCGCCGACAAGGTCGCGCCGCAGAGTTACCAGGTCGACCAGTTGGCGCAGGCGCTGAGCGAGATTGGTTACGACCAATTCATCCTGCGCGCGAAGCGCGATGAGCAGCTGAGCGTGACGGTCAACGAAGTCAGCCTGCTGTCACCCGACATCCATTTCACCGCGCGCGGCCAGCTCACGCATGTCGAGGGCAGGACATTGCTCGAGCAGCCGATGCGCCTGTCGTTCCAACTCGCGGCGCGCGGCAAGGTGGAGCAGACGCTCGGCAAGTTGCGTGCGCTCGATGGCACGAAGGACGACCTCGGCTACGCGCGGGCGAAAGACCTCGGGGCCATCGGCGGCACGCCGCTGCGTCCGCAGCCGGACGAGTTGTTCCAGAAGTTGGCCGAGTCGAAGCTGCTCGACCTCTTCAAGTGACCGCCGCGCTCAGCGCGCGGGATTGCCGCGGACGGTGACTTCGGGCGCCACGTCGCGCGTCACCACGCTCATGGCGCCGACCACGGCGCGGGCGCCGATCGTCACACCGGGCAGCACGAATGCCCGCGCGCCGACGAAGGCGCGTTCGCCGACTACGATCGGCGCGGTGAGCAGCGGCCACTCGGCGTCCTGCAGGTCGTGCGTGCCGGTGCACAGGTAAGCCTCTTGGGCGACCAACGATCCCGCGTGGAGCGTGATGCGGTCGAGCGAGTAAAGATTGGCGCGGTCACCGACGCAGGCGCGGTCGTGCAACTCGACGTTCCACGGCATCTGGAGGCGCGCGCGTTGGTGGACGAAGGGCGTGCCTTGGATCGTGGCCCCGAAGACGCGCAGGACGAGCAGGCGCCAAGGATTGAGGGGCTTCGGCGTCCACCGGCAGAGCAGCGGCCAGGCGAAATCCCAGGCGAGCATCGCGAGCCGACGGCTGACGCTCCACGGGGTGGAGCGGCCGGGAGCTTGGCGGCGGGCGAGGGGGGCGGCACTCATGCGAGCGCGCGCATCGTCAGCGGAAGCGCGCCGCGCGTCCAGCCTGCGTTCGGGCCGGCACGCCCGGGAAATCCTTGCACACCTCCTCGCAACAAATGCGCCGGTTCGTGGCTTTACCGGGGATCGGGGTGGGGTAGCCTGTGATCCCCAAACCCATCGGCGCGACCCGCCCCGGGTCGGCCTCAACAAAGGAGACCCAACTCTATGAATGGCTCGACTCCTGGAGATATCAGGAACTTCGCCATCGTGGGGCATGCTACAGCCGGCAAGACGACTCTTGCCGAAGCCATGCTGCTCTGCGGCGGTGCGATCAACCGGCTCGGCAGCGTCACGCTCGGCACGACGACCTCCGACTACCACGTCGGCGAACAACAACGCCACATCTCGATCCACGGCACGCCGCTGCACTGCGAGTGGCAGGGCAAGCGCTTCAATTTCATCGATACTCCCGGCTACCTCGATTTCGCCGGTGAGGCGATCCATGCGCTGCACGTCTCGGACTTCGCGCTGCTCGTCGTCAACGCCGGCCACGGCGTCGGCGTGGGCGCGGACCTGATGTGGGACTACGCGGGTCAGTTCGGCATCCCGCGCCTCATCGTCGTCAACGGCTTCGACAAGGAAAAATACGATTTCGACACCGTCCTGGCGGAGATCCGCGAGCACTTCGGCCAAGCGGTGTTCCCGCTGCAAGTGCCGATGGACCCGGGCCCGGGCTTTCACCAGGTCCTCGACGTCCTCCGCAGCGAGGTCTGCAGCTACGCGACCGACAAGTCCGGCAAATACCGCGAAGAGCCCGCGACCGGCGCGTGGAAGGACAAGGTCGACGCGCTCCACAAGGAGCTCATCGAGCACATCGCCGAGAGCGACGACACGTTGCTCCAGAAATTCTTCGACGAGGGCGGCCTCTCCGAGGAAGTCATGCGCACCGGCATCCACCCGGCGGTGCAGAACCAAGTCTTCATCCCGCTGCTCGTGACGTCGGCCGAGACCAACGTCGGCGTGGCGCGCCTGATGGACTTCATCGCGAAATACGGCTCGTCACCCGATGACCGTCAGACGGTCGGCGCCGTGGCGACCGACACCGGTTCGCCGTGCCTCGTGCGCCTCAACGGCGCCGAGCCCGTCGCCTACGTCTTCAAGACGCTCACCGACCCGCAGAGCGGCGACCTGTCGTTCTTTCGCGTCTACTCCGGCACGATCAAGGCCGGCTCCGAACTGCACAACAGCGACCGCCGCGTCGCCGAGCGCATCGGCCAGCTCTTCAAGCTCAACGGCAAGACCCGCACCCAGGTCGACGCGCTGCACGCCGGCGACATCGGCGCCGCGGTGAAGTTGAAGGACACGCACACCGGCAACACGCTGTGCGACGTGCGCCACGCGGTGACGCTGCCGAAGGTCACTTACCCGGTGCCCTACACGCAGGCCGCGCTGAAGCTCAACGCGCCCGGCGACGAAGAGAAGCTGGCCGCCGGCCTCGCTGCACTGCACGAGGAGGATCGGGCGTTCAACTACCACACGGACGCCGAGCTCCATCAGTTCATCATCTCGGCGCAGGGCGAGTTGCACCTCGAGGTGCTCTTCGAACGCCTGAAGCGCCGCTACAAGGTCGATGTCTCGCTGGAGCCGCCGAAGATCCGCTATCGCGAAACCATCCGCGGCAAGGGCGACGCGCGCTACCGCCACAAGAAGCAGACCGGCGGCGCCGGCCAGTTCGCCGAAGTGTGGCTCAAGGTCGAACCCGGCCCGCGCGACAGCGGCATCCAGTTCAGCGAGTCGCTCGTCGGCCAGGACGTCGACCGCGTCTTCGTGCCGTCCGTCGAGAAAGGCCTGAAGACCGCCGCGCTCGAGGGCATCCACGCGGGTTACCGCGTGACCGACGTGAAGATCGATTTCTACGGCGGCAAGATGCACCCGGTGGATTCGAAGGACATCGCCTTCCAGATCGCGGGCTACTTCGCGTTCCGCGAGGCGTTCGCGCAGGCCAAGCCGGTCTTGCTCGAGCCGATCCATGAACTCGAGATCAAGGTCCCGGAGGAGTTCGTCGGCCGCGTCGTCGGCGATCTTTCCGGGCGCCGCGGACGGATCCTCGGCATGGACGTCGCCGGTCGCCTCCAGATCATCAAGGCCACCGTGCCCGCCGCGCAGCTCTACCACTACGGCACCGTGCTGCGCTCGCTCACCGGCGGCCGCGGCATGCACGCCGAGAAGTTCAGCCACTACGAGGAGATGCCGGCCGATCAGGAGAAGAAGCACGTCGAGGAATACCAGAAGGCGCGCGCCGCCGGGCATTCCGCCAACGCGCATCACTGAGCCGCCGCTCCTGCGTGCAACGTTCTCCGAGGGCCGTCCGCTGCGACGGCCCTCGTCGCGTCCGGCACTCGGGACTGGCGAACTCGGCCCACCCGCGTAGCCTCGCGGCATGATCGCGGCCGTCCACTTCGAGAACTTCAAGGCGCTCCGCTCCGCTCGCGTGCAGCTGGCGCCGTTCAACCTCGTCATCGGTCCCAACGGCTCGGGGAAAACGAGCCTGATCCAGGCCTTGTTGCGGCTCCGCTCGCTGGCCGCGCTGCCGGCGACGCACACGCACGAGCTGAAGCACCCCGTCACCGGGGGCGCGCGCATCGAGTTCACGTTTCAGCCGCCGTTCGACGCCCTGCGCGTCACCGCCGCGTGCGCGCACGACGAGTTGGTCTGCGACACGTTGATCGTCGCGCATCCGCCCGGCGCCGATGGCGAGCGCGCGTGGGAGGCGCTGCGTGCGCGCCTGCGCACGATGCGCGGCTTTCTCTTCGACCACTACGCGATGGCCGTGCCGGCCAAACCTGCCGAGTGCCACGAACTCGCCTCGAACGCCGGCAACCTTGCCGCGGTCCTCGCGGATTGGCGGCAGAATTTTCCGGAGCGGCTGGCGCGGCTTGAAGCGGAGTTCAGCCGCATCGTCCCCGAGTTCAAGGGCCTCGAGTTCCACCGGCGCGACGAGGAATCCGTCGAGCTGATGGCGCGCGTGAACGGCGACCGCGTGCCGGCTGACTCGTTGTCGCAAGGCACGCTCTACCTCCTCGCCATCCTCGCGTTGGCATTCTCGCCCGAGCCGCCGGCCGTCGTCTGCCTGGAAGAAGCCGATCGCGGCATCCACCCGCGCATGCTGCGCGAGGTGCGCGATGCGCTGTATCGCTTGAGTTATCCCCATGAGTTCGGCGAGACGCGGGCGCCGGTGCAGGTCATCACGACGACGCACTCGCCTTACCTGCTCGATCTCTTCCGCGATCAGCCGGAGGAGGTGATTCTCGCCAACAAGCACGGTCGCGAGGCGCGCTTCGAAAAGCTTTCCGAGCGCGCCGACCTGCGCGAGCTGCTCGGCGAGTCGAGCCTCGGCGACCTCTGGTATAGCGGCATCCTCGGCGGCACTCCGGACGAGGCGTGAAACTCGCGATCCTCAGTGAATCCCCCGCGGACGAGGCGGCGCTGCGCGTGCTCGTCGGCTACGTGCTGGGGGAACCGTTCGAGATCGTGACGCCCTCCTTGCGCGCGCGGGGCTGGCCGTCGGTCGAGCAGGTGTTGCCGCCGATCTTGCGCCACTTGCATTTCAACACCGACGCGCGCGGACTCGTCGTGGTGGTCGATACGGACGATTCCCCGGTGCACACCGAGGCGCACGAAGTGCCGGGCTACCATCACCCGCTGTGTCGCTTGTGCCGGTTGCGGGCGGTGTTTCGCCGGACGATGAAGAATCTGCCGCCCGCCCGCGGCCGCACGGCGCCGTTGCGCGCCATCGGCGTCGCGGTGCCGGCGATCGAGGCATGGCTGCTCTGCGGCCAAGCGCCCGAGGTCACCGAGGCGGCGTGGATCGAGGGTCAGGAGAGGGGTGTTCCACCCTACACGCGCCGCGAACTGAAAGCGCGCGTCTACGGCACGACTCGCCCGTCACTGCCGCTCGAAATCGACCACGCGGTCGCGGCGGTGTCGCGCCATCGCGGTGACGTGCGCCGCTTGGAGAACGATTTTCCGCACGGCTTCGGCGCACTCGCCCGGGACCTGCGGACGTGGCGGGCTGACGCGCGGGTGAAGGGCTGACGCGCGGGTGAAGGGCTGACGCGCGGGTGAAGGGCTGACGCGCGCGGCGATGCCTGGCGTTTGACGTTCAAAATTAGGGACGCCGTGAGCTGGAATTTTGGCGGGGATTTCCGTCACCGCAGGCTTGCCGCGTCGCGAATCGCTGTCCCATCCTCGCCCGCTACCCCGGCATGAAGAACAACCCCCGTCTTTCGCTTGCGGTCCTGATGGGCGCGCAGGCCCAGGTGACCTTCAACGATTGTGCGGCGAAACTGATGCTGATTTCGCTCGTCCAGCAGCTCGCGCAGCGGGCCGGCTGGGACGCGAAACTGCTGGTCATCATCATCGGCGCGCTGCTGGTGGCGCCCTACGTGTTGTTCGGTCCGATCTGCGGCTGGTTGTCGGACCGTTTCTCGAAGCGCTCGGTGTTCAACGTCGCGCTCTTTTCGCAGGTGCTGGTGATGGGTCTGCTCATCGGCTCGGTCTGGCTGCACTCGCTGACCGGCGCGCTGGTGGCGTTCTTCCTCCTGTCCCTGCAGACCGCAGTGCTGGCGCCCGCCAAGCGCGGCATCATCCTCGAATACGCGGGCTCGGACCGCCTCTCGCGCTGGGTGGGCTACATGGAGATGGCCAACATCGCCGCGATCCTCGTCGGCTCGTTCGCGGGCGGCGCGTTGTTCTCGCACTGGTTCGCCGCGTCGGGTGACGCGTGGCTGGCCGCGCTCAACGTCTCGGCGCTGCTCGCCGTGCTGGCGGTGGCCGCGTGGGCGATCTTCCAAGTCACGGCGCCGACCCCGGCGCAGTCCGCGGAGCCGTTCTCGGCGGCGCTGTGGGTGCGGCATTTCACCGTGGCCGCGGAAGTCTGGCGCGACGCGCCGCTGTGGCGCACGGCGATGGGCATCTGCTTCTTCTACGCGGTGGGCAGCTACCTCACGGGCCTCGTGCCCCAGGTCGCCTTCGCGCACGAGCAGGGCGGCCCGCACACCGGCACGGTGCAGGGGATGATTTTCCTGATGTTCGGGGTCGGCGCCATTCTCGGCAACGTGATGGCGGGACACTTCTCGCGCCGCGGCATCGAGATGGGCCTGGCCCCGATCGGCGGCTTGTTGCTCGCGGGCTGCTTTGCGGCGTTGAGCATCGCGCATCCGCCGGCGAAGTTCTCCCTCCTCGAGGCCGAGTTCTGGCTCAGCCCCTACATCGCACTGCTGATCGGCGCGGGTTACGCGTCGGGCCTGTTCCTCGTGCCGCTCTACGCATTCATCCAGCAACGCGCCGGTGATCACCGTCGCGGCCGCATCCTCGCGGGCGTGAGCCTGCTCGACAGCACGGTGAGCTTGGCGGCGTTCGGCCTCTACACGCTGCTCGCGGCCGATGATTTGTTGGCGTTGGCGCCGCGCACGCAGTTCCTCGTGTTGGCGGGCATCACGGCGGTGATGGTGCTCTACGCGCTGTGGCACTTGCCGCACCAGACGGTGTGCACGGTGATGCGGTTCTTCGGTCCGATCTTCTACCGCGTGAAGGCGCGCGGGCAGCAGTATCTCCCGAGTTCGGGCGCGCTCGTGATCTGCAATCACCTGAGCTACGTCGACGCCGTGGTGCTGCAGTTGGCGTCGCCACGTCCGATCCGCTTCGTGGCGTTCGCCGGTCTGGCGAAGAGCCCGTTCCTGCGGTTCGTGTTCCGCGCCGCGGGCGTCATCCCGGTCGCGCCGGACAAGCCGATGAAGGGCATCCGCCTCGCGGTCGACGCCATCAAGGACGGCGAGCTCGTCTGCGTTTTCCCCGAGGGCGCCATCTCGCGCACGGGCCAGTTGATGTTGCTCAAGCGCGGCTTCGAAACCATCGCGCGCCAGGCCAACGCTCCGGTCGTGCCGGCGATCATCGACGGCCTGTGGGGCTCCGTGTTCTCCTTCGCGGGCAACAAGTATCTCTGGAAGTCGCCGCGCCTGATGCCGACGCACGTTTGCGTGCTCTTCGGCGAACCGATCGCGCCGGACAAGATCAACCTCGGCACCGCGCGCCGCGCCTTGCTCGATCTGGGCGAAACGGCCTTCCAGGAACGTCCGTCGCTCAAACGCCACGTGGCCCGCGAGTGCGTGCGCGCGCTGGCCAAGCGTCCGCGTCACGTCGAAGTCATCGACCGCACCGCCGATCGCCGCGCCGTCACCGCCGGGCAGTTGCTCGCCATCGCCGCCGCGCTCTCGCGCCACATCAAGAAGACCGTCCCCGAGCAGCGCGTGGGCATCGTCCTGCCGCCGGGCGCGGGCGCGCACATCGCCAACCTCGCCGTCGCCTGCGCGGGCAAGGTGCCGGTGAACCTGAACTTCACCGTCGGCCGCGCCGCCGTGGAGGCCGCGCTGCGCATCGGCGAGATCAAGACCGTGATCACGGCCGACGCGATGCGGGCGAAGATCCCCAATTTCCCGTTCCCCGAGAACACGCTCGATCTGAAGAAGACGATCGAGGCCGCGGGCGGGAAGAAGGCCATCTTGCCGTGGCTCATCGCGGCGTTCGTGCTGCCCAACCAGTGGATCGCCGACCTGCTCGGCCTGCCGCGCACGGGCGACAACGAGGAGGCCGGCCTGCTCTTCACCTCGGGCAGCTCCGGTGAACCGAAGGGCGTCGTGCTCACGCACCGCAACATCCTCTCGAACTGCGCGCAGATCTCGTCGCTCTCCATCTTGCCCGACACCGCGACGCTCATCGGCTGCCTGCCGGTGTTCCACTCGTTCGGCTTCACCGTGACGCTGTGGTATCCAATCCTCCGCGGCTGTCGCGTCGTGACGCTCCCGAGCCCGCTCGAGACGCGCAAGATCGTCGAGGCCATCCGCGACGAGAAGGCGACCGTCATGGTGGGCGCGCCGACGTTCATCCGGCCCTTCCTCAAGAAAGCGACGAAGGAAGAACTCGCCTCGCTCGACCTCGTCGTCACCGGCGCCGAGAAGCTGCCGATGGATCTCTACGACGCGTTCCTCGCGCAGTTCGGCATCGAGATCCTCCAAGGCTACGGCCTGACCGAGACCACGCCGGTCTCGAGCGTCAACCAGCACCACCCGCCGGTCACGACGTCCACCGCCGAGCATCAGGACGGCAAGCGCACCGGCTCCGTCGGCCGCCTGTTGCCGGGCATGACGGCGCGCATCGTCGATCCCGACACCGGCGAGGAACTGCCCATGTCGTCCACCGGCATGCTCTGGCTGAAGGGCCCGAACATTTTCGCCGGTTACCTCAAGGATCCCGAAAAAACGTCCGCCGCCATCAAGGCCGGGGGCTGGTTCATCACCGGCGACCTCGGGCGCATGGACGACGACGGCTTCGTCTACATCGAGGGCCGCCTCTCGCGCTTCTCCAAGATCGGCGGCGAAATGGTGCCGCACGGCACGATCGAGGCCCGCATCGCGGAGCTTTTCGGTTGGGACCAAAACGAAGGTCCGACAGTCGTCATCACCGGCGTGCCCGATCAGGCCAAGGGTGAGGCGCTCGTCATGCTCACGACCTTGGAAGTCACGGCCGAACAGGTCCGCGTGAAACTCCTCGAGGCTGGTCTACCCAACCTCTGGGTGCCGCGCATCATCCGGCGCGTGGACAAGATCCCGATGCTCGGCACCGGCAAGACCGACTTGAAGGGCTGCCGCACGCTCGCCATCGAACTCACGCAGGGCGAGACGGCTTGAGCCGCCGCCCGGCGTGACGGTCCCCGCGCTTGCGCGACCGGCGGGTAGCGGGTAGCGGTGTCGCTTCCATGAGCGAGAAGTTTGCCGCCGCCACCCGCCAATTGAAGCGCCGTCTCGGCGCCCGCGTCGACACGACCGATGCCGGCCGCCTCCGGGCGTCCTACGACAGCAGCAAAGTCTCCTTCCTGCCCGCCGCGGTCATCACGCCGCGCGCTGAGGCGGACATCGGCGTCGTCCTCGCGCTCGCCAACCGTCACCGCGTCCCCGTGACCGTGCGCGGCCGCGGCACGACGCTCATGGGCTCGGCGGCGCCGGTGCGCGGCGGCTGGGTGGTCGACATGCTGAAGCTCAACCGCATCGCGGTCGACGCCGAGGCCGGCCTCGCCACGGCGCAGGCGGGTGCGACGACGCAGGCGATCCAAGACGCCGCGGCGAAGCTCGGCTGGTTCTTCCCGCTCGATCCGTCGTCGAAGGCTTACTGCACGATCGGCGGCAACATCGCCTGCAACGCCGGCGGCATGCACGGCGGCAAATACGGCGTGACGCGCGACTTTGTCGTGGCGCTGCGCGGGTTCCTGCCGACCGGCGAATACGTGGAGTGGGGCACGGCGACGAAGAAGTTTTCCGCGGGCTTCAATCTCCGCGACCTCTGGATCGGCAGCGAAGGCATGCTCGGCATCGTGACCGGCGCCGTGCTCAAGCTCCTGCCACAGCCGGCGGCGCGTTGGACGGTGCTGACGTCGTTCCCCGACGAAGCGACGGCCATGCGCGCGGCGAAGGCGCTGTTCCGTCAGCGCGTGCAGCCGGCCATCTGCGAGTTCCTCGACCGCGAGAGTGTCGTCTGCGCCGAGCGCGCGATGAAGACCACGATCTTCCCCGGGCAGGCCGGGCGGCCGGTCATCTTGCTCGAGTTCGCCGGCGGCGTGGCGGAGTTGAAGGAACTCAAGCCCACCGTGCTCGCGTGGGCGCGCGCGGAGGCGACGGGCCACCGCGAGGCGCGCAGCCGCGAGGAGGCCGACCAACTCTGGGCCGTGCGGCGCAAGTGCTCCGGCGCGATGTTCGAACTCGGCGATTCGAAGCTGAACGAGGACATCGTCGTCCCGATGCGCAGCTACGAGAAGTTCGCGCGGTTCCTCGCGGGGCTGAAGCGCCGCTCGCGTCTCGCGATCCCGACGTTCGGGCATCTCGCCGATGGCAATCTCCACGTGAACATCATGTATCACCGCGCCGACGCCGCCGAGGCCCGCCGCGCGGAGAACGCTGTGCAGGAGTTGATGGAAACCGTCGTCGCGCTCGGCGGCGCGATCTCCGGCGAGCACGGCATCGGCTTGGCGAAGACGCCTTTTCTCCGCATCCAGCACTCGCCCGCGCAGGTGAAGGCGATGCAGGCGGTGAAGCGTGCGCTCGACCCGCGCGGCATCTGCAATCCGGGAAAGATGTTCGAGCCGGTGCGCATCTGGAAATTCACGAAGCTCCAGGTCTCGTTCCCGTGGGATCACAAATGACGGCGACCGGAGGACAGAAGACGGCGGACGGCGTGGTCGTGCGGGCCTACGCGCCGCGTGACGCGGAGGGCGTCGTCGCGCTGTGGCGCGCGTGCGGTCTGACGCGGCCGCAGAACGATCCGCACAAGGACATCGCGCGCAAACTGAAGGTGAATCCCGAGTGGTTTCTCGTCGCCGAGCGCGGCGGCGAGATCGTCGGCACCGTCATGGCGGGCTACGAAGGGCACCGCGGGTGGATCAACTACCTCGGCGTCGCGCCGGCTTGGCAGCGCGGCGGGCTGGGGCGACGGCTGATGGACGAGGCGGAAGCCCGGTTGCGCGCGGCCGGTTGTCCGAAAATCAATCTCCAGGTGCGTCCCGACAACCGTGTCGCGATCGCCTTCTACGAGCGGATCGGTTTCGCGGTCGAGGGGGCGATCAGCCTCGGCAAGCGCCTTGAGCGCGACTGAGCGCACGGCCCGGGTGACCGGCTGCGGGGCTCGCCCGGCGGGCCGGCCCGGGGGCTGAAAAACACCCGTCGCCTTGGCCAGCCCAAAACCACGGCTGTGGACAACTTTTCAGAGGGAAACGGGACGTTTTTACCATTGCCCCGCCAATCCGCGCCGACTCACTTTTTCGGTTTCCGCTCAATGCATCTCCGCGCGCTCAAGCTCCACGGGTTCAAAAGTTTTGCCGACAACACCACGCTGACGTTCCAACCGGGCGTCACCGCCATCGTCGGCCCCAACGGCTGCGGAAAATCGAACATCGCCGACTCCATCCGCTGGGTGCTCGGCGAGCAGAGCGCCAAGGCGCTCCGCGGCGGCAAGATGCAGGACGTCATTTTCGAGGGCGCGGACACGCGCAAGCCGTCGCAGATCTGCGAAGTCGCGCTGCAACTCACCGAGTGCGAGAAGGCGCTGGGCAGCGAGTTCCACGACATCGAGATCATGCGCCGCGTCCATCGCGACGGGCAGAGCGAGTATTTCTTCAACGGCCAGCCCTGCCGCCTGAAGGACATCCACAAGCTTTTCATGGACACCGGCATCGGCCGGACGAGTTACTCGATCATGGCGCAGGGCCAGATCGACCAGATCCTCTCGTCCAAGCCCGAGGAACGCCGCGTGGTGTTCGAGGAAGCGGCCGGCATCACGAAATACAAGGCGCAGCGCCGCGAGGCGATGAACAAGCTCGCACTCACCGAGCAAAACCTCGCCCGCGTCTCCGACGTCATCGCCGAAGTCGCCCGCCAGATCGGCTCGCTCCGCCGCCAGGCCGCGAAGGCCATGCGCTACAAGCGCCTCAGCTTCCGCCTCCGCCACCTCGCGCTCGCGCACGGCAATTACCAGTGGCGCCAGCTCACCACGACGCTCGCCGACCTCGATGGTCGCGTGGCCGCGCTCCGCGAGGCCGCCGATACCCGCCGCTCCTCGCTCGAGGAGCGCACCCGCTCGCTCGACGAGAAGAAGGCCGCCCGCAGCTCGCTCCACCAGCGCGTGCAGGACGCCCAGCAGGCCGTGTTCGACCTCAAGTCCCAGAAGGAAGCCGCCGAGAACGCCGCCAGCATGGCGCAGGTCAAGCGCACCGCCCTCGTCGAACGCCTCGACGCCGGCAAGGACGACCTCG
>JACCDX011078932.1_pt1 | contig 18042 bp, 13 predicted proteins | sample 7449681 | NCBI WGS metagenome assembly JACCDX01 (sample SAMN15323450, study PRJNA562643) | freshwater metagenome | isolation source: river surface water | place: USA:Blue River Watershed | collected 2017-08-18
GTAAAGATCAAAATCCGTTCAATAATCCGGATAAGAAGTTGACTCAATTAGAATACAATTACCGTTCGTATTCCCAAATTATTGAATTCAATAATAGCTTCTTTAAGTTATTGGCCAATGAATTTCAGCATCTTGATTACAAAGATTTGTATGAAAATCACAGTCATCAAAAAGTGAATTTTAAAACCGGAGGTTATGTTAATATTTCATTTCTTCCTGAAACGGCCGAATCGGAAGATGAAGCTTTGGACAAAACCGAAATGTATGTACAAGCTACTTTGGACACCATCAATACAGTGCTCGAAAAAGGCTTTGAATACAAAGATATTGTCGTCTTGACTCGCAAACGCGGACAAGGAATTGCGGTAGCCAATTATTTAACAGAACAAGGGGTTCCACTTTTGTCGTCTGAAACCTTGATGATTCAAAATGCGACCGAAGTCCGCTTTATTATTTATTTGCTAAAATATTTGAAAAATAGCTATGATATTGATGCTAAAGCCCATTTTTTACATTATTTGGCTTTACACGCTCAGGACCAACTACCAGTGCATGATTTTATTGCCAAAGGCAAAGAATTGGCTCAAGAAACCGAATTTGAAAACTGGTTGTTGCAATTTAACTTGGCTTTATCTTTTCAAAATCTCCGAAAAAAATCCTTATATGAAGCGGTAGAGATTATTGTGAGTAAGTTTCTCGACCCAGCGCTTCGTGCCTCTAGTTATGTGCAATATTTTCTAGATATTGTATTGGAAAGAGATATCCGCAATCAGGCGGGAGTGGCTGATTTTTTGGACTTTTGGAACAAAAGTGCCGAGAAATTCAGCATTCCATCTCCTGAAGGTACCAATGCAGTCCGAATTATGACCATCCACAAGTCGAAAGGATTGGAATTTCCAGTGGTCATTATGCCTTTTGCTGAGGAAGATTATAGTCGAAAGCCTAAAGATAAATTATGGTTGAATGCCGAGGAATCAACCGTGGGTTTGCCTAAGGTTTTGATTGACAATAGTAGTGCGGTAGAAGGATTTGGCGAAAATGCTCGGGGATTGTACACCATTAAAAAACAAGAAGAATTACTAGATAATATTAACGTGCTGTATGTTGCCTTAACACGAGCCGAAGAACAATTATACATTATTTCAAGTAAAAATCTGTCGAGCAAAGGCGAAGTGCCGAAGAATAATATGTGTGCTTTTTTTATCAATTATTTAATAGCTCAAGGAATATATAAAGAAGATACGTTGGAATATGAGTTGGGAAATTCAGCAAAATTATCCTCGCAAGAAAAACATGAAGATAGCTCTAAAATCATTCCTTTTGTGGCTGAAGTGCTGAATCCAAAGAATATCAAAATTGCACAACGAGAAGCAGTAATGTGGGGAACGCATCAACAAAAAGCTATTGAATACGGCAACGTGATTCATGAAATTTTATCATTCGTAAAAACTAAAAACGATGTTGATTTAGCCATTACTAAAGCCCTTGAAAACGGACTTATAGCACCAAGTCAAAAAGAGATAGTACTTCAAACAATTCTTGAAATTATAGAACATGACTCGTTAAAAAATCATTTTGCAGAAGGAAATCAAGTGTTGAATGAACAAACCATCATTCAAAAACAGGGGCGAATTATAAAACCGGATCGGATGGTCATTAATCCAAGTAACCAAGTTTTTCTTTTAGATTATAAAACGGGCGCTCCGAATTCAAAATATGAACAACAATTAGAAAATTACCAAAAAGCTATTGAAGATATCGGTTATAAGGTAGTTGAGAAAGTTTTAATTTATATTGGAAGTCAAATAGTTGTATGTAAATTATAGTGATAAGTAGGAATTTTTTGGATTTTGTATTTATTTTAAACAATAAATCAGGGAAGTATTGGTAGGTTAAAAACAAAACAAGTTGAATTTTATTCATAAATGTTTTGCTTTTCTAAAATATGATTCTATTTTTGTTAAGAAATATAAAATTGTTTGTTAAAATTATTAATTAAAAAATAACTATGAAACATCTTAACAAAATTATTATTGCTGTCGTATTGATTATGGGATTAAATATTCAAGCACAAGACAGTAAAAACCCTTGGGCAGTTTCTTTTGGAATAAATGCTTTGGATACTAAAACTAGTGCTGGAGGAGGGACAAACTGGCCAACAGGTACGTGGTTTGATGGACATTTTTCACAAGCGTTTTTGGTTAAAGACAACTGGAACATTTTGCCTGCTCTGACTTATGTTGGAGTAACAAGATATGTTGGGGATAATTTCTCTGTAGGGATATCAGGATCTTTGAATAAATTGTCAAAATATGTTACTCAAGCAGATTTTGGTTATAAAGTATCGAACCCTGGAAATCTCAAATATTACGGAATAGAAGGTTTAGTAAAATATAGTTTAAAATCAGCAATAAAATCTGAAAAAATTGAGCCTTCAGTTTCATTAGGTGTTGGTTATTCTGTTTTAGGAGATAATACCTATCAAACAGTTAGTCCAGGTATAGGAGTTGTGTATTGGGCAACAAATAATGTTGGGATAGAATATGCTTCAAAATATGTTAAGTCGTTTGAGGCTAGAGAAATCTTAGGTGCTGCAAATGCCCCTTCAATGTTTCAACATTCATTAGCATTAGTTGTTAAATTTGGAGAAAAATAATCTACATTATAATCACAAGAATTAATTATTAAAAAAAACACCGTAAATATATTTACGGTGTTTTTTTATTTTAAGGTTTTTATAAAATACAAAAATATAATTAATTGACCTTCAATTATTTGTATTTTTTTTGCGATTAATAATTTTGTTATTAGATATTTAGGTGCTACTTTTGTGTTAAATAACTAAATGTAATTTAAAAAATTAATTATGAAACATCTTAACAAAATTTTAGTTGCTGCAATGATGGTGATGGGTTTAAGCTCTCACGCACAAGATAGTAACAACCCATGGGCTATCTCTTTTGGAGTTAACGCCATTGACACTAAAACGAGTGCTGGTGGAGGCCATAATTGGCTAGATCGTCATTTCTCTCAACCATTTGCAGTAAAAGACAACTGGAACATCCTTCCTTCTATTACTTACATTGGAGTTTCTAAATATGTTGGGGATAACTTCTCTTTTGGAGTTTCTGGATCTTTAAATAAAGTAAGCAAATTTGTAAGTTTTAATCCAACTGCTTTGGGACATGATTCAAGAGGATATGTAGTTACTAATTCTGGAGATTTAATGTATTATGGAATTGATGCAACTGTAAAATACAGTTTCATGAATTTAATTAAGTCTAAAGTAATCGATCCATCTCTATCTCTTGGTGGTGGTTATTCATTCCTGGGAGACTCAAGCTATGGTACAGTTAATCCAGGTGCTGGCTTAATATTATGGTTCTCTGAAAATGTTGGTTTAGAATTAACTACAAAATACAAAAAATCATATGGAGAAAGAGAAACTGCTTCAATTCCTGATGCTCCTTCTTTCTTTCAACACTCTGCTGGTTTTATCTTTAAATTTGGAGGCAAAGACACTGATAAAGACGGAATCTATGACAAAGAAGATGCTTGTCCAGAAGTTGCTGGTTTAAAGCAATTCAACGGATGTCCAGATACAGATGGAGATGGAATCGTTGATGGAAGTGATGCATGTCCACAAGTTGCTGGTTTAGCTGCTTTGAATGGATGTCCAGATGCTGATGGTGATGGAATCACTGATGCAAATGATGCATGTCCAGAAGTTGCTGGTTTAGCTGCTTTGAAAGGATGCCCAGATGCTGATAAAGACGGAGTTGCTGACAAAGATGACAAATGTCCATCAGTTGCAGGTCCTAAAGAAAATGCAGGTTGTCCTTGGGCAGATACTGACAAAGACGGAGTTGCTGATAAAGATGACGAATGCCCTGAAGTAGCTGGTCCTGTTAGCAACAAAGGATGTCCTGAAGTAACTGCAGCAGTTATAGAAAGTGTTAAAGTTGAAGCTAAATCAATTTATTTTAACTCTGGTAAAGCTACTTTTAAATCAGAAGATGTGCCAGTTAAAATTGAGTCAATCTCTTCATTACTTAAACAATATCCAAATGCTAAATTCAGCATTGAAGGACATACAGATAGCGATGGTTCAGATGCTTTTAACCAAAAACTATCTCAAGAAAGAGCTGATGTAGTTAGAAATGCTTTAATCGAAAGAGGAATAAAAGCAGCTAACTTAACTGCGGTTGGTTATGGAGAAAGCAAACCAATTGCTTCTAACAAAACTGCTGCCGGAAAAGCTAAAAATAGAAGAACTGAAGTGGTATTACAAAAATAATATACTTAAATATTTTTTAGAAAACGCCCTGATTTATCAGGGCGTTTTTTTATTTTTATAGAATGACAAATTCTTCTTTTTTAGATAAGATTGCTGCGGTGCTAATAAATAACTATTCTGATAAATTATCGGATACAATTGTTATTCTGCCCAATAAAAGAGCTAAAGTTTTTTTGATTGAGGCCATAAAGAACCAGGTAAGCCAAACAGTGCTTTCGCCTGAAATAATTAGTATTGAAGATTTTATTCAAAATATTGCAGGAATTCGTTCTGTGGACGCAATCGAACAACTATTTGAATTTTACGAAGTGTATTTGTCTATTACGCCAAGTATCCAACAACAGTCTTTTGAATTGTTTGCCAATTGGGCCAAGACGCTCCTACAAGACTTTAATGAAATTGACCGCTACTTGTTAGAACCTTCTCATGTATTGTCTTATTTGAAAGATATTGAAGACATTAAAAAATGGGGAATTGAGGTTGAAGACAAAACACAATTACTCGAAAATTATATTGATTTTTGGAAGTTATTGCCCCAATATTATCAATCACTATACGATCACTTGCTTGCAAAAGGTATCGGATATCAAGGGTTAATTTATAGAGAGGCGGTCAAAAATTTAATTCATTTTTTGAATACTGTTCAAAACAAACAATTTGTTTTTGCTGGTTTCAATGCCTTAAATGCTGCCGAGGAAAAAATAGTTCAAGAACTCTTAGCTGTAGGTCAAGCCAAAATTTATTGGGATGCTGACCAGACGTTTCTCAACGACCCATATCACGATGCGGGACTATTTTTACGCCGATTTAAAGAAAATTGGAAGTATTATAAATCACATCCATTTGAATGGATAGTAAATGATTTTTCAGCTACCAAAAACATCCAAGTTGTTGGAACTCCAAAGTCGGTGGGACAGGCTAAAATTGCTGGAAGTATTTTGGAACAAACCATTTTGGAACATCCCGATAAAGCCTTAGATAAAGTCGCTGTAGTTTTAGGAGAAGAAAGTTTGTTGGTTCCTTTGTTGTATTCGTTACCGGCTTCGGTGGGTGCTTTGAATATTACTATGGGGTATTCGGCAAAGAATAATCCTGCCCAAATTTTGGTAGCCAAATTATTCAAGATGCACACTAATTCGTTGTCGAGAAACAACAAGGGATACGTGTTGTATTACAAGGAGGTTTTGGATATTTTGACACATCCGTTGGTGGAACCCTATGCGCAAACACGTGAATTAGTTAAACTCATCAATGAGAACAATTATACGTTCATTACGCACCAAAAACTAATGGATTTGAATCCGAATCCGAGTGAATTATTTTTATTGTTATTCAAAAAATGGGAGACGGGTGCTATTCCTGTTTTGGAAACTATTATTAGTTTGTTACAGACTTTGAAAAATAATTTAAGCAACGATAATGAAGAGGAAAAGATAACAAAAGCATTTGTTTTTGCTATTTTCAAAGTGATTAATAAATTGATTACGTACTATTCAAAACACCAACATATTGATAAAATTGAAACGCTATACGCCATTTACAAACAAGTGATAGATGTTGCTGAGGTTTCGTTTGAAGGAGAACCTCTAAACGGCTTGCAAATTATGGGCGTTTTAGAGAGTAGGGTTTTGGATTTTGATACGGTTATTGTCATGTCTATGAATGAAGGTAAATTTCCTGCGGGGAAATCGTCCAATTCCTTTATTCCGTATGATGTGAAACGGGAATTAGGTTTGCCAACGTTCAAAGAAAAAGATGCTATTTATACCTATCATTTCTACCATTTGCTGCAACGAGCGACTAACATTTATTTGTTATACAATACTGAAAGTGAAGGGATGGATGCTGGCGAAAGAAGTCGATTTATTACCCAGTTGGAGGTAGAAAGACAAGCCAATCACAATTTGACTCAAGAAATTTACAATGCGGTTTTGCCTGAAACAGCCTATCTGCCGATGGAAGTCCCGAAATCAGAAGCAGTTTTGTTACGATTGAGAGAAATTGCTGAGCAAGGTTTTTCTCCTTCGGCATTGACGAGTTACATCAGGAATCCGATTGATTTTTATTTCCAAAAAATTCTTCGCATTCGTGAAGTGGAGGAAGTGGAAGAAAGTATTGCTTTGAATACCTTAGGAACGATTATTCACGAAACCTTAAAAACGCTTTATGAACCTTTTATTGGAAGGTTGATTTCTGAATTTGATATACAAAATTGTTTTAAGCAAGTTGATACCGAAGTATTGAAACAATTCAAATTGGTATATAAAGAAGGCGAAATTAAGAAAGGACGCAATTTGTTAGCTTTTGAAGTGGCAAAACGCAATGTGTCGAACTTCTTGAAAGTCGAGTTGGAAACCATTAAATCGGGTGACCAAATCCAAATTATTGCTTTGGAACAAACATATCAAAGACTTTTAGAACATCCTAAATTACCTTTTCCGGTTTTGATTAAAGGAAATGTAGACCGAATCGAAAATCGTAACGGAACCGTCCGAATTATCGATTATAAAACAGGAAAAGTAGAAAAAGGAAGTGTTGCTTTGTCCAGTTGGGACGGTCTTACTGAGGAGATTAAAAATGATAAAATTATTCAGGTTTTAGCGTATGTTTTTATGTTTGAAAAGGAATCAAAAGGCTTGCCAATTGAAGCTGGAATCATATCCTTTAAAAATTTAAAAGCAGGATTCTTACCTTTCAATTTTAAATCAGGGAAAGAAGAAATTACTCAAATCAATGAAGATATTCTGAACAGTTATTTAGAACAAATAGTTGTGCTTCTTACTGAAATTTTAGACAAAACGATTCCGTTTATAGAAAAAGTAAATTAGGATTTTACGGATTTAAAAAACTGTAATAACTCTTCTTGTAATGCTTCTTGATTTTCAATGTGCGACATGTGTCCATCATGGAAGCTCAACAATTTAACTTGTGTATCTTCAATTTGTTCTTTCGTTTCTTCGTAATTTAAGACTGGATCTTTTTCCCCCAACACCAATACTTTAGGATAAGGGGTTAAATGCAATAAAACTTCTCGGTCCGCACGTATTTTCATACCTTCTAAAGAGGCTACAATACCTTGAAGAGGCGTTTTTAGGGCCTCTTGTTTTACGTTGTCAATAGCCTCCGAAAGACGTTCTCTGTTGTCTTCGCTAAATAAATTAGAAATGGATAACGAAATAAAATTTTGAAACGATTGTTTTACGGCTTTAATGGCGCGATCCCGATTGGTTTTACGTTCGTCACTATCGGCTCTGGAAGTTGAGTTTAATAACACTAGACCTTTTACCGCATCAGGATACAATTCGGCAAAAGCCAAAGCGACATACCCTCCCATAGAATGCCCTACGAGAATCGCTTTACGAAGACGTAATTCGGAGAGTACTTCGTGAACCGCATCGGCGTTGTTTTCCATAGAATGGACGTAGCCCATACATTCTGTTTCGCCATGACCCAATAAATCAATCGTGATGATTCGGAATTTTTTGCTCCACTCTGGGATAAAAGCGTTCCACATTTTTTTGTTTTCTAAAAAGCCATGCAATAAGACTACCGCCGTTCCTTTACCTTGGTCGGTGTAGCTGATACTGGTATTTTTGAAATGAAGTGTTTTGGTCATGCTTTTTAAAGAGGTGCAAAGTTAGTCTTAAGCGCTAAAGTTGTTGCAACACAGATTGAAGAAATTATTAAAATTTTATAAATTTCTTTAATCTGTGTAATAAATAGACTAGTTGTTTATGAGAATAAATAGCAACGGATTACGCGTTCATCAAACTTTCAATTTCATCCACTTCAATAGGAATATTGCGCATCAAGTTGAAAGGCGAACCCTTTTCTTGAATCACCACATTGTCCTCCAAACGAATACCAAAACCTTCTGCTGGGATATAAATTCCTGGTTCTACGGTGAATACCATATTGGCCTGCATTGGTTCAGTCAAAATTCCGTAATCATGAGTGTCCAATCCCATGTGGTGAGAGGTGCCGTGCATGAAATATTTTTTATAGGCTGGCCAATCTGGGTTTTCGTTTTGCACATCGGCTTTGTCAATCAAACCTAAACCTAATAGTTCAGAAGTCATTATTTTGCCTACTTCAATATGGTATTGTTTCCATAAAGTGCCTGGCGTTAGCATTTGGGTAGCTTCGTTTTTCACGCGCAAAACCGCATTGTAAACGGCTTTTTGTCTTTCAGTAAAACGACCCGAAACTGGAATGGTACGTGTCATATCACTCGAATAATTAGCGTATTCTGCTGCAACGTCTAGCAAAATCAAATCGCCGGCTTTACACACTTGATTGTTTTCGATATAGTGCAATACATTGGCATTATTTCCCGAAGCAATAATAGGCGTATAAGCAAAACCTTTGGAACGATTGCGAAGGAATTCGTGAGCAAATTCGGCCTCGATTTCATATTCGGTTACCTCAGGTTGAACAAAAGATAAGATTCTTCTAAATCCTTTTTCGGTAATGTCGCAGGCTTTTTGTATTAACTCCAATTCAATGTTTTCTTTTACTGAACGAAGGCGTTGTAATATCGGATTGCTTTTGGCTACGGTATGTGCAGGATACTTTTCTTTCCACCATTTTACAAAACGAGCCTCGCGAGTTTCGGTTTCTACTGTGGCGCGATAGTGTTCGTTGGTGTTAATGTAGATGGTTTCAGAATGTGTCATCAATTCAAACAACACTTTTTCAAAATCAGTTAACCAATACACGGTTTTAATTCCAGATACTTCAAAAGCACGTTCTTTGGTTAGCTTTTCGCCTTCCCAAACGGCAATATGTTCGTTGGTTTCTCTTAAGAAAAGCATTTCTCTTTGATGTTCGTAAGGTGCATCTGGAAAAAGCAACAAGATACTTTCTTCCTGATCTACACCACTCAAATAAAAGATGTCACGGTGCTGAGCAAAAGGCATCGTACTATCAGCACTGATAGGATATATGTCATTCGAATTGAAAACCGCTACGCTTTTTGGCTTCATTTGAGCCGTGAATTTAGCGCGGTTTTTTATAAATAAATTACGGTCTATTGGATGGTATTTCATACGAATTAGAATTTATTAGATTACAAATCTAATCAATCCATTTGTAATATCTAGCACCAATTAAATTTGGATTTTCATTTTCTATACAATCTAAAATCCATTCGCTTTTAGGAGTTCGAACACTTTGTTTTTGTTCTTTTTTATGCAGTTTTTCGTAAGTCGTAAAATCAATTTCATGGCTTTGTTCCAATGTTTCAAACAGTTGGGCTTTGGCTACAGCCAATTGCCAATCGGGCTGAATAGTCCCTTCAAAAACTTTGGATTTTGAGCCACTTCCGTAGGCTAAGAAACCAAATTTCTTTCCTGAAATTGGTGCGTTGGTATTGGTAAAATGCGCCAAAGTAGACAGGAATCCCATGAAAATGGAACCCGTGTATAAATTCCCAATTAGTGATGAAGCGATTTCGGCAGGCTGTAATTTTTGTGTTACAAAAGCACGGTATTCCTCTGATTTGCTGACTTCTTTCAATTTATTTTGGTAGTCAGCTGAAGATTCATTTTCTGAAAGAATTGGGGTATCGGCGTCTAGTGCATAAATTTCAGAAAGCATTCGGCGTCCTTGAAACGAATAAGGTAAGTGCATGATAATGCTTTCCCAAGTATCGTAAAGGGTCTCGCTAGTGTTTTTGATTTTTTTCAATGAAAAGTAAGCGTTGCGCGTACGATCCATATAACATTGATTGGAATATTGACCATCAAAAACGGGTTGGTCTTTGTGAATTTCAATTTCGGCTTCTAAATTGTCAAACCAAGCATCGTTGGAGTTATTGCCCGTGATGGCTTCTTTTGGAAGAGTTCTGTACGGTTTAAAGAAGTCAAAAACACCTTTGGTACTCGTTGCCCATTCGTTTTCAAATGCAATTATTTTAGGATTGGTAGTAACAAGCATCGCCAAGGCTCCCGCACCTTGGGTATATTCGCCTGTTGAATTCAAATCGTATTTAGCAAAATCAGTGGTGACCACAATGGCTTTTTTGGTAGGATTGAGTCGTACAAAATCCAAGCAGTTTTGTAACGCATCTACTCCACCAATACAGGCAAAAGTAAAATCGACTACATCGCAATGGGCCAAAATATTGTCTCCGAATTTTTGTTCCATCAAAGCAATTAAAAATGAGCTAATTGGTTTTGAGCTATCAATAGCACTTTCGGTACCTACATAAATTCTAGAAATTTCGTTAAGATTGATTTGGTATTCTAGTACTAATTTGGTCAGTGCATTGGCGCCAAAAACAACCGTATCTTGGTGAACATCTGGCAAGGTCATTTTGATCAATCCCAGTCCTTTTTCTAGTTTTTCGGGTTCGATATTTCGGGCATTTGCCAACGTTTTTATAGGTAAATGTAGTTGAGCAACGTCAAAAGCAATAGCGTCAATTCCTGTTTTCATCATTTTTATTTTGAATCAGTAAAATTAAAATTAGCCCTTCGATTAGCAATTATTTTAACATGATAAAATGAGGCTGCATGTTATTTTTACGGATTTTAGAATGAATCCAAATAAAAAATAGTAATTCGATAATTTTATCGAATTTTCACTGCTGATAAATAGGAATTTTTGATCCTGATTATTTTGGGAATTGTTTAAGTAAATTTAATTTCAAGACTTGATTATTAACGAATTATTAGGGTTTTTGCTAAAACACTTTAAAATCATTATAAATAACAACGAAAAGGTTGTAGTTGAATTCTATTTCTCCTATTTTTGTCTCACTATTTAATAAAAATTTATTCAAATTATTATGGCAAAATCTGCAATTCTAAAGTCATCTCTTGCAAAGAAATATTGGATGTCTTTTACAGGTTTATTTTTATGTTTGTTCCTGTCGGGGCATTTAGCAGGGAATCTTCAATTAATTTTTAGCGATGCATTACATTTCAATCAGTATGCGTTGTTTATGACGACTAACCCAGCCGTAAAAATTCTATCTTATCTTACTTACATTTCTATTCTATTCCACGCTATTGATGGAATTTTATTAACTGTTCAAAACAGAAAAGCAAGGCCTATTGGTTATGCAAAAACTGACGGTTCTTCAAGCTCATTTTCTTCAAGAAATATGGCCGTTTTAGGAACGATCATTTTGGTTTTTATTGTAACGCACATGGTCAACTTTTGGGCTGTAATGCATTTTGACAAAAACATGCCATTGCAAACTATATCTATAGGTCAAGCAGGACAACAACAAGAGTATTATTTGACTACTGATGGCGGATATCTTCCAAAAGCACAGGTAGATCAACAAATGATTAAAATTGAAAACAGAACGGAATTCTTCGATGCTGCTGCCAATGTTAAAATTAAAGAAGGATACAAAGATTTACACAAAATTACTGTAGCGTTCTTTAAAGATCCAAAAACAGGATTGATTGCCACCATTTTATATGTAATTGCAATGATTACTTTGGCATTTCATTTATTACACGGATTCCAAAGTGCATTCCAATCGTTAGGATTGAATAATCCAAAATACACTCCAGCAATCAAAAAATTCGGAGCGGCATTTGCAATTATTGTTCCTATTTTGTTTGCAATTATTCCAGTTTACATTCACTTTTTCTTAAAATAATCAACATCAGAAGATATTATGAAGTTAGATTCTAAAATACCAGAAGGTCACATTTCTCAGAAATGGACTGATTACAAAGACCATTTAAAATTAGTTGCGCCAAACAATAGACCAAAAATTGATATTATTGTAGTAGGAACTGGTTTAGCAGGAGCCTCTGCTGCCGCTTCCCTTGGAGAAATGGGATACAATGTAAAAGCATTTTGTTTCCAAGATTCACCACGTCGTGCGCACTCTATTGCAGCACAAGGGGGAATCAACGCAGCTAAAAACTATCAAAATGATGGTGATAGTACTTACAGATTATTTTACGATACCATTAAAGGTGGAGATTACAGAGCTCGTGAGGCTAACGTTCACCGTTTGGCTGAAGTTTCTGGAAATATTATTGACCAATGTGTGGCGCAAGGAGTTCCTTTTGCAAGAGACTACGGCGGATTGTTAGACAACCGTTCTTTTGGAGGAACACAAGTACAACGTACTTTTTATGCTGCAGGTCAAACAGGACAACAATTATTATTAGGAGCGTATTCTGCTTTGTCAAGACAAATTGGTTTAGGGCGTGTTGAAATGTACAACCGTCACGAAATGTTAGATTTGGTAAAAGTAGATGGAAAGGCTCGTGGAATCATTGCTCGTAACTTGGTTACAGGAGAAATTGAAAGACATTCCGCTCACGCAGTAGTAATTGCTTCCGGAGGATATGGAAACGTTTATTTCCTTTCTACAAATGCCATGGGAAGTAACGTAACAGCAGGTTGGAAAATACACAAACAAGGGGCTGCTTTTGCTAATCCATGTTATGTACAAATTCACCCAACATGTATTCCTGTTCACGGAACGAACCAATCTAAATTGACTTTGATGTCGGAGTCATTAAGAAACTCTGGACGTATTTGGGTTCCTAAGAAAAAAGAAGATGCGGAAGCGATTCGTGCAGGTAAATTAAAACCAACACAAATTGCCGAAGAAGATAGAGATTATTACTTAGAGCGTAAATATCCTGCATTTGGTAACTTAGTACCTCGTGATGTAGCTTCAAGAGCTGCAAAAGAGGTGTGTGACGAAGGTAGAGGTATTGAAGCTAATGATACCAATGAAGGTGTTTATTTGGATTTCTCTACTGAGATTCAAACCAAAGGAAAACAAGCGGCTTACGCCAAAGGGAATCATCATCCAACAGCAGAAGAAATAACTGCTTTAGGAAAACAATGGTTAGAAGAAAAGTACGGTAACTTGTTTACGATGTACCAAAAAATCACGGATGAGAATCCGTATGAAACCCCAATGAAAATTTATCCAGCGGTACACTATACGATGGGTGGTGTTTGGGTAGATTATAACTTACAATCTACTATTCCAGGTTGTTTCGTAGCAGGAGAAGCTAACTTCTCAGATCACGGAGCGAACCGTTTAGGAGCTTCGGCTTTGATGCAAGGTTTAGCAGACGGATATTTTGTATTGCCTTATACCATCTCTAATTATTTAGCGGATGATATTCGTACGGGTAAAATCTCAACTGATTTACCAGAATTTGCAGAAGCAGAAAATAGAGTGAAAGATACTATCAACAAATTCTTATCGAACAATGGTTCTAAATCAGTAGATCATTTCCACAAACGTTTGGGATTGATCATGTGGAACAAAGTAGGTATGGGTAGAAATGAAGCGGGATTAAAAGCAGCGATTGAAGAAATTGCAGCTTTGAAAGCTGAGTTTTTCAAAGAAGTGTATGTTCCAGGAAGTGCTGAAGAATTGAATCCAGAATTAGAGAAAGCACTTCGTGTGGCTGACTTTATTGACTTGGGTCAATTAATGGCAATGGATGCATTACAACGTAAAGAATCTTGTGGAGGTCACTTCCGTGAAGAATATCAAGATGCAGAAGGAGAAACACTGCGTGATGATGAAAACTTCTCATTTGTGGGCGCTTGGGAATATAAAGGTGATGACATCACTCAATCTGAGCTTCATAAAGAAGAATTGAAATACGAGTTTATCAAAATTGCAGCTAGAAATTATAAATAATAAAATTATGTCTTCAGCAAAAAACATCAATATAACCCTTAAAATTTGGCGTCAAAAAGACTCTAAAGCAAAAGGACAATTAGAAACCTACACTTTGAATGAGGTTTCTACGGCAAGTTCATTTTTGGAAATGTTAGACCAATTGAACGAGCAATTAATTAACGAAAGAAAAGAACCTATCGCATTTGATCACGACTGTCGTGAAGGAATTTGCGGAATGTGTTCGTTATTCATTAACGGACGCGCTCACGGACCAGATTCAGGAGTGACTACTTGTCAATTGCATATGCGTATGTTCAAGGATGGTGATACTATCTTTGTAGAACCATGGAGAAGTAGAGCGTTCCCTGTAATCAAAGATTTAGTGGTGGACAGAAGTTCTTTCGATAGAATTCAACAAGCGGGAGGTTTCGTATCTGTAAATACTTCAGGAAATACGATTGACGCTAATGCCACTCCAATTGCAAAAGATGATGCTGATAAAGCATTTGAAGCTGCAGCTTGTATTGGTTGTGGTGCGTGTGTAGCTACTTGTAAAAATGGTTCAGCGATGCTTTTCGTTGGAGCTAAAGTATCTCAATATGCATTATTACCACAAGGTAAGGTTGAAGCGACTAACCGTGTATTGAATATGGTTCGCCAAATGGACGAAGAAGGATTTGGTAACTGTACGAATACAGGAGCTTGTGAAATCGAATGTCCAAAAGGCATCTCTTTAGAGAATATCGCTCGTTTGAATAGAGAATATTTAGTAGCAAGCGTTAAGTAATCTACTATTCTTTTAAATAAAAAAACGCATTCCTTAATTGGGATGCGTTTTTTTATATAGCACTATTAAAATTTGTATTTTTATCCAATGAAGATAGCTTTAATCCAAATTCCTTTAGTCTGGGAAGACCCAAAATTGAATCGGGCCTATATTGAACAAAAAATCAATACTCTTGAATCGGATACTGATTTGGTTGTACTTCCCGAAATGTTTACCACTGGGTTTACTATGCAGCCGGAACGAGTTGCCGAGACCATGCAAGGCGAAACGGTAGTGTGGATGCAATCTTTGGCGAAAGCCAAAAACTGCGCAATTACAGGGAGCTTGGTAATCATTGAGGAAGGAAATTTTTACAATAGATTGCTATTTGTTTTCCCTTCGGGAGAAATACACTATTATAACAAACGACATTTGTTTACTCTTGCGGGAGAAGATAAAAGCTACACTAAAGGAAGTCAGAAGTTAATTATTGAATACAGAGGATGGAAAATTTGTCCGCTCATTTGCTATGATTTGCGTTTCCCAGTATTTGCCCGAAATGTGGAGCAATACGATCTGCTTTTATATATTGCGAATTGGCCTACTATTCGAATACAAGCTTGGGATACGTTACTCAAAGCGCGCGCGGTTGAAAATATGAGTTATACTATTGGTGTCAACAGAGTTGGGAAAGACGAAAAAGACTATGATTATTCTGGGCATTCTCAAGTAGTGGATTTTTTAGGTAATTATGCGATTGTACCACAAGAAACAGAAGGTGTTTTTTATGCTCAATTGGATAAAGAAGCCTTGCGACAAACCCGAACAAAATTAGGATTTTTGGATGATCAAGATACTTTTGAATGGAAATAGATTAACCAATTTAGTTTTGGTTTATTTTCTTTTGTTTTCTGCTTTCTTTTTTACCTTTTTCTTTTTCGGTTCAGGAGTGTAAGGAATACTCAGATCGAACGCTTGAACCACATCCCAATTGGCACGTACATCTACTTCTTTCGAAAAATAAATTACTTCTTCAGCATATTGTTTTGCTAAAAAATTACCAGGATCGTAGATGGTGTTTTTGTTGTCGTCATAAATCGCGCGCAACGTATATTTAGCGGGTTGTATTAGGTTGAAATTCAAACTCGTATTTTTGTCAGTGTATGCCGTAACTATAGCATCGCCTTTTTCGTTTGTTAATTCAACTATTACAGGAAAGCGTTTTACGTTTTGAAGATTCACAATTAAATTTCCGAAACTTTCTAAAGAGTTGGCGCTTATTTTAAAATCCAAACTGTCATTTGATTTTTCAAAAAAATCAGTTAAAGCGCCTGGAATTAATTTGAATTCGTATGCTTCTTCTGGCTCTCTTTTAAAATTCAAACGCAATAGCTGTTGAAACTCATCGTAATCAGTAGTAAAAGGAATAGGCTTTGATTTTTGGTTGACCAAACTCATTTTAGTTTTGTCCAATTTTATAATAGGAGTAGCGCTTTCTAACGTAAAAAAATCCTTCGGACTTAAACTTCCTTGTTGGGCAATTTTAATATTTAAAGTGTCTTTTTTTTGATCTTTTACTCTAAAAGTAAAATTCTTTTGGTACTTGTTTTGCGCAATTTCTATAGACAGCGAATCTGTTTTAATGGGTTTATACCAAACCTGTAGTGAATCTTTTTTAGGAAGTTGAGTAATAACAGAAGGCAAAATTTCACTTTTATTTTTCAACATAATTTTCGGTCTGTTTTCTTTTAATTTGACATTTCCTTCGTAGCCCAAAAGCAATCGGTTTCCTGAAGCTTGTGTAGGTTTGAATGCTTTAAAAGGGATGTTTTCTTTGAACAATTCGAGTTCGTAAACAGTGTCATTTGGAACAGAGATGAATTGTTTGTAAAATCCAATTTTGTCTTTTTTAGGGTCAAATTTATTGTTAGAATTGTAATCCTTCATCGCTACCAAAAGGTATTTTCCAGCTTTTAAATTTTCTAAGCGAAAGGTCTTTAAACTGTCCAAGGTATTGGTAACATAACGCGGCATTTGCTTGTACACAATCGAGTCGTTATAGTTTTTGTTGACGTCATACAACATTACCGAAACGAAGGACTCCACGTCTTTGAGGTACGCATCTTTTACTCTTCCGCCAATGGCTAAAGAATCAATAGTTTTTCCAGTTGAAAAAATGTATTTGAACTGATTGTAGGGATTGCCTTCGTTATTGTCAGCCATACTTTGCCCAAAGTTAAAACTGTAAGTAGTATTGTCCTGAAGGGTGTCATTAATTTTAATAGTGATGATTTTACTAGGGGTTACAGGCAAAATCAACGGCTCATTTTTTAGGGGAGGTGAAATAATGAGTTGCTTTCTCAAGTCTTTTAATTTGATGAATTCGTTAAAAGTTAGTTTGACGGTATTGGCTTTAAATTCAGTGCTAAAATTTTTAGGAAGACTTGCGGTTAAGACGGGTGCAATAGTGTCTTTTGCTCCGCCTGTAATGTTGCCTCTTTTGGCACAACTAGCCAAAATCAAGAGCAATAAAGCAGCGCTGTATTTTAAAAAGGTCTTCCCCATAACGAATTAAAAATTTGATGTCACAAAATAACAACTATATTTAATGGAATGGAAACTTTTTGTCGAAATATTATAGGGTTGGGATTCGGAAATTGGTTTAAAAATCTCTATTTTTAACCCATAATTGAAGTCAATACCATGAGAAAAATTGAACATATTGGAATAGCAGTAAAAGATTTAGATGTTTCTAACGCTCTTTTTGAAAAATTGTTTGGCGCACCCGCTTACAAAGCCGAAGTAGTGGAAAGTGAAGGCGTAACTACTTCTTTTTTTTTGAACGGACCCAATAAAATCGAATTGTTAGCAGCGACTAATCCGGATAGTCCAATAGCGAAGTTTATCGAGAAAAAAGGCGAAGGAATTCATCATATTGCGTTTGATGTGGAAGATATCGTGTCTGAGATTGTCCGACTCCAACAAGAAGGTTTTGTAGTATTGAACGAAACCCCAAAAAAAGGCGCCGATAATAAGTTAGTTGCCTTCTTGCACCCTAAAAGTACTAATGGTGTTTTAATCGAATTGTGTCAAGAGATTCCGTAATAGTACCCTCACAATCAATAGGTTTCTTGAAGGTCTAAATAGAATTAATTAGTTTTTTTAAAACTGCCTTAAAAATAGTTGTGGCAAATTAAAAATAGTAGTAATATTGCAGACTCTTAACCGGTCCTATAGCTCAGTTGGTTAGAGCACCTGACTCATAATCAGGTGGTCCCTGGTTCGAGCCCAGGTGGGACCACAGTCGTACCAATGACCTTAAATTCAGTTTTAAGGTCATTTTTTATTTTA
>JACCDX011793731.1_pt1 | contig 18042 bp, 18 predicted proteins | sample 7449681 | NCBI WGS metagenome assembly JACCDX01 (sample SAMN15323450, study PRJNA562643) | freshwater metagenome | isolation source: river surface water | place: USA:Blue River Watershed | collected 2017-08-18
AGAGTAAACCTTTCGAATCTTCAGCAGCTGGCAAATATCCAGCGCTCTTTAAGATCGAAATTGCATCGGTTGCTTCAAGGGAGGAGATGAGAACTTCTGGTGCAATTCTTCGAAGATTGAGAAGCTCTACTTTCTTATCTTTTAGAATCTGTGTGATGAGTGCGCTATCTTCACAGCGAATGAACGAAGAAGTATTGCCCACTCGCAACTTGCCATGTTTGCGAGAGATATCTCCGATCAAATACTCAAGAGGTTGAGGCACTGGAGTTTTAGAGGCTTTCTTAAGGAATGCAAGAATTTCATCTCCAGTCCTTCCATGATCTAGTCCCCTACGCAGTGATGCCTCTGTGAATCTAAAGACTGTTGCGGCCCCACGAGATTCGATATCGGCAATGATGTCGAGCTCTTGAGCAATTTCATGTTCCAAAGGTCCAGGTGCAATTGCAGTGTTGTCGCTCTGAATAAGAATGTGATCAACAGTCGCTGGAAGATCCTTATCGACAGATGCCAAATCACCGCCTTCGAGAAGTTCTAATCCATAGGTGGAGATGGCACCGTGACCTGTGAGCCCTAACCATTCGGCTTCACGAAGAGTCCACTCAATATATTCAGCGGGCACGCCACCTGTGCGACGATAGGGAAGATTCCACTGAACTGTGGCAGTTACGCTTTCAAGCGATGGCGCCCCAGCAGCATTAGCCTGAAGCACCTCAATAGTGGCTCTACGAATTGTTGCTGATGAACTTCTATCGAGCTCAGGTCCAAGCGGTGTCACGCTTTTGCTTCCATCGCGTCCAACTAGTCCGCTCATTCGTGAAGTAATCAACCAAGGTGCAACTAAGTTCTGCCATTTGATTGATGACGGTTGTGACAGCCAGGTATCAAAGAGTTGAGTAGGAAGAATTCGATCATCTGGATCTATTGCAAGTAGACCTGCCAAATAGGCAACTTCGGCGATAAAAGCAGCACACACCTCTTCAACACCTAAATGAAGTGCGAGATCACGCAAATCACGAACACCCAAGCCTCCCGCTTTAAGTGCAGATGCAGGCTGCTGTGCCCAGAAGTTCAAGACCTCTTCTGTCCAGCGAAGAAAAGTAGTGATATTTGAGATGGCTGCTTGTTGGTTTACTTTTGGCGAAACTTCTCTCATTGAGATTTCTGGTGGAGTAATGAAAAGTGTGCGGTGAACTTTTCCACCACGAAGGTGAAGAGCAGCTTCTCTGTGCAATACAACTGTCTGCTGATTTATAGGTGAGACAAAACCGTTCTCCAATAGCCAAGCAAGACCTGGTGTTGGCTTCTTTACATCCGTCACTGTGCCGCGAGGTGGCCCCCAAGTCATTGCATCGAGATTCTTCTGTGCAGCAGCTGGAGCACTTGCTAGATCTTTAAGTTTGAGTTTCTTTGGAGATGCGGGTCCGAGTCCAGCAATCTCATTCCCCAGGATTTCTCGAAGATTTGTAGGGAGACGATATCCGTCATTTGCGCCATAAATAAGGGCTCGATCAACGAGAGATGAAATAACGAATTTGGCAGCCTTATCGGTTGCAGAGATTATTTCTTTCTCTGAAAAAGGCTCTGGCAAAACTGCTGCAGCTTCAAGTACCTGAAGCTGCCACTTATTCAGTGAATCAACAGCTCTTACAAGACTTGGAACAGAGGATGCTCGCACGGCGAGAGTTGCGATATCTGCAGGAACAGGGGAGGTAAGTTCAGGGCGTGCCTCAAAGAGCGCTATCAGTGCATCATCACTGAGTGAACGCAGGTAATCTGCATAAGAGCGAATTTCCATAACTGCCCTACATTAGCGGGGTCTGGGGCAGTTAGCCAAAGGAGTTAGTTCGAACGACCTTTTCGCGGTACGAGGAGCGCTGCAATCGCAGCAAGGCGGCTCACAGCTGGACCTAGAAGTCGGTTGAGATAACGGGCCCTACGGAAGTCATGGATGGGCCACTGCTCAGCGAGAGCTTTCAATCGCAAAATAGCATCAGGATTAATAGCACAAGGATTTCCAACAGCCATCAGCAGTGGAAGATCGTTGTGGCTATCAGAATATGCAAAACACTCACCAAGAACATAACCATGTTCTTCAGCTAACTTGCGAACTGCGACCGCCTTCTCTGTTCCATGAAGAAGTTTGCCATCAAGTTCTCCTGTATAGATTCCATCTCGGATTACTACTCGACTCCCAACTGCTCCTGTTAGTCCAAGTCGCTCTGCCATGATGTTTGCTAAATCTTGAGGAGCTGCAGTCACTAACCATACATCTTCACCAGCCGCTAAGTGCGCTCTGGCAATTTCACATGTGCGCTCCCACAACTTAGGTGAAACAAATTCATCGTAAATTTCTTCACCCAATTTAAGAATATCTTCAACTTTATGTCCGCCGACGAAATCAGTAGCTGCCTTTTGAAAGCGATCAATGACTTCTTGCTTTTCGGTTCCTGTCATTCTGAATCGGAGATTGGCAACAACAAAACGAGAGATATCGGCTTTTGTGAAAAATCCACGCTGATACATGCCTCTTCCAAGAAAGTAGAGGCTCGACCCTCGCACGAGGGTGTTATCTACATCAAAGAAGGCTGCACGGTGTGAAGTGAGCGCCATGTCACTACAGTAACGACTAACCGGGGAGAAAGAGCAGCGAGCACGCTTTATGCTTAGGGCATGAGTTCTACTGTCCATGTCCTCCGCCACGGCGAAGTCGAAAATCCTCAGAAGATTCTCTATGGCCGTCAGCCTGGCTGGAAGCTTTCTGCTCGCGGTCAGGAGATGGCTGAAGTCCTGGGGGAATGGTCTAAGTCTGTAAACCTAGGTGCTTTGCATGTCTCTCCATTACAGCGTGCTCAAGAGACGGCAGCCCCCATTGCTCGCGCTCACTCAATCGAGATCCACACTGATGAGCGTTTGATTGAAGCAGCCAATATCTTTGAAGGAAAGCCATTTGGAATTGGAGATGGCGTACTTCGCCATCCATCGGCTTGGCGATATCTCTACAACCCATGGAAACCTTCATGGGGAGAGCCGTATGAAGACCAGATTAATCGAATGCTTGCGGCAGTCTTTGACGCAAAGAAAGCTGCTGGAGATAAAGACGCGATTGTTGTTTCTCACCAACTTCCAATTTGGATTCTCAGGAGTGCAATTGAAGGTCGTAGATTGATTCATGATCCGCGAAAGCGTGAATGCACACTTGCATCAGTAACTAGTTTGCACTTCAATGATCAAGGAATGATTGTTGGAACTTCTTATTCAGAGCCTGCACGCCATCTCTTGCCATGAAGAAATCTCTCCTCCTGCTTTCCGCACTCGTCTTCCTCACGGGATGTGGGAATAACGGAATTCAATCAGGGGGAGAAAGTTTCGTCGCTGGTAACGGCTCAACAACTTTTGTGAAGAGTGGGGAGAGAGTAGAGGCGCCATCTTTATCTGGGATGACTCTCTTGGGCGTCAATTACACACTGCCCAAAGATCAGGTGGCGGTAGTAAATGTTTGGGCATCATGGTGCTCCCCATGTCGAGCTGAAGAACCAACTCTTGCAGCACTTACTCGCAAATATCCTGATGTTAATTTCGTAGGAATTCTCACTCGAGATAATCTCGTGAATGCAGAGGCTTTTGTTCGCCGACAGAAAAGTCCTTATCCAACGCTGATTGATGACTCTGTCTTAATCGGTTTCAGAAAGTCCCTTCCTGCAAATGCGATTCCTTCAACAGTTGTTATTGATAAGAATGGGCGTGTGGCAGGTCGAATTTCAGGTGTTGTCACAATTGCTTCACTTTCTGAGCTACTCGACAAGGTGGTTGCAGAGTGATTGATTTCGTTGTCGAGCAACTCTTTAGCGGCACTCTCTTGGCCGCATTCCCTATTGCAGTTATAGCTGGTCTACTTTCATTCCTGTCACCTTGTGTCCTGCCATTAGTGCCTGGGTATCTTGCCTACGCAACTGGTTTTGCTACCACTCGCGGGAAAGTATTTCTTGGTTCACTTCTTTTCGTCGCAGGCTTCACATTTATCTTCGCTTCATACGGTTTGGCTTTCGGTGGCTTAGGAAGTGCCATCGCATCTCACGAAGATGTGATCACTAGGGTTCTTGGTTTCTTCACAATTGCCATGGGTGCAATCTTCTTAGGGCTTTTCCCTTTCGCTCCAACTTTTGCTCCACGCATCTCTACGGCCGGTGGATTAGCAGGAGCGCCGTTACTGGGATTTCTCTTTGGCTTAGGGTGGACGCCGTGTATTGGACCTGCTCTTGCAACAGTTCAAACTCTCGCATTCGATGAATCAAGCGCAACGAGAGGGGCCATCCTTTCTATTGGTTATAGCTTTGGACTTGGAGCACCTTTTATCCTCTCAGGACTCTTTCTTGATAAGAGTAAAGGCATCCGCTCGTATTTTGTTAAGAAAGGTTCACTCATCAGCAAAGTGGGTGGCGTTGTGCTCATTATTATTGGAATCGCTCAAGTCACTGGCATATGGGGTGATTGGATGATTTCACTTCGATCATTAATTTCAGAGTTTGCACCGGTGATTTGATGAGTAATATCGAAGTTCCAGAGCTGGGTTTAAAAGAGCTCCTTCGTTACGCATGGCGCCAACTCACCAGCATGCGAACTGCACTAATCCTTCTCATGATGCTCGGTGTTGCTGCTATCCCTGGTTCGATAATCCCTCAACGGAGCGCAAATCCAATAGCTGTTCAAGACTTTTTTGAGAAACATCCCGTTACGGCAAAGTGGTATGACCAACTATCTCTCTTTGATGTCTATGGATCGCCTTGGTTTAGTGCCATTTATATCTTGCTCTTTATCTCATTGATTGGTTGTGTACTTCCGCGCACACTTGAGCATTTTCATGCAATGCGAGCTCTCCCACCAGCAACTCCTAAGAATCTAGAAAGACTCGAGCAATACCAAAGCTTCCAGGGCGATGTTGAGGTTCTCACTATTGCTCAACAATGGTTTAAGAAGAAAAGATTTAGGGTCAGAGTCGAAGGCAGTAGCATCTCCGCCGAAAAGGGCTATTTGCGCGAGACGGGAAATCTGCTCTTCCATCTCTCACTCATTTTGATACTTCTTGGAATGAGCTTTGGCTCTCTCTTTGGTTTGAGAGGCGAAGCCATCGTCAATGTTGGGGAACGATTTATTAATGTTCCAACTAGTTATGACACTCTTGCTCTTGGCAAGTTAACAAAAGAATCTGATTTAACGCCATTTACAATTACCGCTGACTCGTTTGAAGCCGTTTATGATCCCAAGACCAACATCCCAAAGGACTACACACTGACTGTTACTACTTCTGTCGATGGTGTGACAAGAAAGCAGATTGTTAAGGTTAATAGCCCCCTTACATTTGGGAGCACTCGTGTCTATCTGCAGGCTAATGGATATTCCCCAATTGTGACCGTGAGAAATTCACTCGATGAAGTAATTTTTCAGGGACCTGTGGTCTTCTTGCCTCAAGATGGAAACTTAAGATCGATCGGTGCAATCAAAGTGCCAGAGGCTCAGCCTCAAATCGGTTTTGTCTCCTCATTGCTTCCGACTTATGCCCGTACTGAGACTCAAGGCGGAGTCTCTATTTATCCTGAACTTCTCAATCCAAAACTTCTATTTTCAATTTGGCGTGGTGATCTTGGTTTGGATACAGGTATCCCACAATCTGTTTATCGCATTGATACATCGACTATGGAGAAACTGGGACTTGGTTCTCTTAAAGTTGGAGAGACCTTTGACTACGAAGGCGGCTCCATTACTTTGGAGAAGATCATTCCGTGGGTTAATTTGCAGATAGTCGATGACAGAGGCAAGGGATTTGCGCTATCAGGGGCAATAGCTGCCGTTTTAGGGCTTCTCTCCTCCTTATATGGAAGACGCCGTCGCATCTGGATTCGAGTCACAGGTTCTCAAGTTGAAGTTGCAGCCCTAGCCAAGAACAATGCTCCTGGGCTTGAAGAAGAAGTAGCTCAATTTGTAGCCGATATAAAGGAGAGCAAATAATGGTCAACACATCATGGGCGTATGCATCGAATAACTTTGTATATGCAGCAATGGCTCTCTTCACTCTCTCATTCTTAGCTCACGCCTTTGAAACTGCTTCAGCTGTGACAACTCTGAGTAAGAAACTCGACTACAAGAGAGTAGAGAAGATATCTCGCGTTGCAACCGCATTTCTTATTCTTGGAACTCTTCTTCTTCTAGCGGGAATTGTTTCTCGTGGAATTTCTGCTGGCCACGCCCCTTGGGGAAATATGTATGAGTTCTCAATTACAGGAGCTTTCGCATTCTCTGCGGCCTATTTGGCGGCGCTGAGAAAGTATGACCTCCGCTGGCTGGGCTTGATCGTCTCTTTCTCAGTTCTGCTCACACTTGGAACTGCAATCACATTGCTTTATCGAAACAGTGCGCCTCTAGTGCCTGCGCTTAAATCCACTTGGCTGATCATCCATGTGACAACCGCGATTATTTCTGGCGGAGTCTTCTTGTTGGCAAATGCCATTGCAGGTGCTTATCTCTATTTAGAAAGATTTGAAGGTGGTGTCAGACCTGTCTGGGCTCTTCGTATTCCTTCACTTGAAACGCTCGATCAACTCTCATACCGACTCATCGCCTTCGTATTTCCACTCTGGACATTCTCTGTAATTGCAGGAGCTATTTGGGCAGAGAGTGCCTGGGGGCGATATTGGGGCTGGGATCCAAAAGAAACTTGGGCATTTATTACTTGGGTTGCATATGCGGCATATCTGCATGCACGAGTAACAGTTGGATGGCGCGGGCGCAGAGCTGCATGGCTCTGCATATTTGCAGGATCGACCTTCTTATTTAACTATGTCTATGTAAATGTGTGGGGAACAGGCAAACACACTTACTCAGGACTCAATAGCGAAGCGTAGTTTTACAAACCCTTAAGAAAATCTGGATCGTCATCTGGCGGCAGGATCTTTGGCTTTGGCTTCATAATGTTTGGCTTATTGCGTTGAAGCTTTCCATTGCGTCCTGCAACAAGATAGAAAATTGGACCAAAAGCTCCCAAGAAAAGGATTATGAGCAGCCAGCCCCACTTTGGAAATTTACGGAGTTGAGTTGCATCGCGCATAGCGCAATCGACAAAGGTGTAGAGGGTCAGCGCTGCTGAAAGAACAATGAGAAAGCCTTGGAGTTTGACCATGGCCTCATGATAGTACGAGAGCGATTGCCAGGAGAGCCGAGAATTGAAGTTGGAGCTGGGCAGTCTTTGCAAGAAGCGGAATCAAGTCTTTCCCCTGAGCCTGCCCGAGAGCACCCTTTGAAAGAGCAATTGCAGTCGGCAACGAGATCAAAGTAATTAGAAGTGAAGGCTCTGCAATCGCTAAAGCGGGCAGATAACCCAGACAGATAAGTGCAACAAAGAATCGGCGAGATCTGCGATCTCCTAAACGAACAGCAAGTGTGCGCTTGCCCGCAACTTCATCGAGAGCTCGATCTCGAATGTTATTGATGGCAAGAAGAGCGCAGGAGAATGCACCCATAGAAAAAGATGCCAAGAAAATGTCTAGAGTTACTTCTTCAGTCTGAACATAGAAACTTCCCACTGTGGCAACTACTCCAAAGAAGATAAAGACGAAGAGCTCACCTAGTCCTAAGTATCCATATGGATTTGAACCACCTGTGTATCCCCAAGCAGCAATGATCGCCGCAGCTCCAACAAGAATAAGAGCCCATGTTGTGGTTGCCGCAAGTGCCAGCCCTGCAACTGCTGCAATCCCAAAGGCAATAAAGGCAGCTCTCTTCACTTCAGTTGGAGTTGCAAGTCCAGCAGCAGTGATGCGCGTTGGCCCTACTCGATCTGCATCTGTGCCGCGAACTCCATCTGAATAATCATTTGCGTAATTCACGCCAATTTGCAATGCAAGACTCACAACTAGAGCAAGCAAAGCTTGGCGCAGATTGAAATCGCTTCCAGCAAGCGCTGATGCAACGAGAACAGGTGCAATTGCAGCGGGCAAGGTTTTTGGGCGAGCTCCAAGTACCCATACATTCATAGCTTTAGCCCTCCCGCGCTATCTGGTGTGCAAGAGCGCTTCTATCGACTTTTCCAATGCCTATTAATGGCAACTCAGAGCAATGAAGAAATCCTTTTGCCTTGGCAATATTGCCCAACTCTGCTTCAAGGATTCTTTGAATCTCTATCTCAATAGAATCATCAGAATTCACTAGAGCTATATGCAGAGCAGATCCCCATTCAGGATGAGGTGCTGTGAACGCTGCAAAAGTGAGCTGGGGGAAGCTCTGAGAGATAACTCGTTCGATAGATGAAAGGGAGAGATTTTCACCGCCACTTTGAAAGACATCGTCTATTCGACCTTCGACAATCAATCGATTTTCTTCAACTCTTCCCGCATCGCTTGTGTGATACCAGCCTTGGCTATCGACTAACTCCAGATCTATGTTGAGGTAGGAATGTGCGAGAGTTGATCCAGAGATTGAAATTTTCTTATCTTCACCAACTTTATATTCAACACCTTCAAGAGGAGTGCCGTTATAAATGCATCCGCCAGAAGTTTCTGTGGAACCATAACTTTCAACAACTTGTATTCCTGCGGCCTCAGCTTTCTCACGCAATTGGTGAGTAAGCGCTGCACCGCCCACGAGAACCTTCTTTGCTCCTTGAAGGTGATGGAGAAGATCCTCATCTCCATTAAGTGCTCGAAAGAGTTGTGTGGGAACGATGGCAGTGAAATCTGCTTTTGGATAAGTACCCTCGTGTCCAATTAAATTAAATGGAGTGGTTCCTAGTTCGAGTGAACGGATGAGGACATTAATTCCAGCGATGTGATTAAGTGGAAGAAGTAACGACCAGGTATTTCCAAACTCTGCACCAAGGAACTTATTGGAAGCTTTTGCAGAAGAAAGAAGCGAAGAAGCTGTCAGTCCAACTTCCTTTGAGACTCCACTGCTGCCAGTTGTAGTAACAATCAGAGAAATCCGACTTGCCACGGCCTCTGTTGAGACTGGGCTTAGTGCAAGGGCGGGACCATCTGATACGAGGGCCTTTGCTATACGAGCCATTAACTCGCCTAGGGACCATGATGGGTCGACTAGGCGAACTTCTCGTTGTGACGTTTGCTCCATTGCCCGCGTAGGCTATCGCCCGTAGTCGAAATTGGAGGAATCGTGAGCAAGCCTATTAAGCGTGATTTTGGTGACCGGACCATCCCTGCCTGGAAGGTGGCTCGTGGTGGCGAGAATTTCACTGATATCAAATATGAGGCAGCCGATGGAATGGCGAAGATTACGATCAACCGTCCTGAGGTCCGCAATGCTTTTCGTCCTCAGACAATTATCGAACTTAAAGAGGCATTTGATTTAGCACGCGACAACTCAGAGGTAGGCGTCATCATCTTTACAGGAGAAGGAACAGAGGCATTCTGTTCTGGTGGAGATATCAGTGTTCGTGGAGACGATGGTTATCTCGGCGATGATGCGCTCGCAGAGAAAGGCATGGGACGACTTAATGTGCTCGATCTTCAGGTACAGATTCGCCGCACACCAAAACCAGTAGTTGCGATGATTGCAGGGTGGGCAATCGGCGGAGGCCATGTTCTTCATGTCGTCTGCGATCTCTCGATTGCTGCTGATAATGCAAAGTTTGGTCAAACAGGTCCCATGGTTGGTTCATTCGACGGCGGTTACGGTTCAGGATTACTTGCTCGAAATGTCGGACAGAAGAAAGCTCGTGAAATTTGGTTCCTCACACGCCAATACGATGCACAAGAAGCGCTGGATATGGGACTTGTTAATACAGTTGTTCCACTTGCAGAACTCGAAGCAGAAACAGTTTCATGGTGTCGAGAGATGCTTCAAAACTCCCCAATGGCACTTCGACTTCTCAAGGCATCAATGAATGCTGCAGATGATGGACTTGCAGGAATCCAGCAGCTGGCAGGAGATGCAACACTTCTCTTCTACTTAAGTGAGGAAGGTCAAGAAGGTCGCGATGCATACAAGGAAAAGCGCAAACCAGATTTCGGAAAGTTTCCTAAGCGTCCATAATGTTTAAAACCCTTCTTGAATCAATGCGCGTTGTTGCGCTACCCATGAAGACACAGTTTCGCGGGATCACAATTCGAGAAGTTGCCCTTTTCCAAGGTGAATATGGTTGGGCTGAGTTCTCTCCATTTCTAGAGTATGGTGATGAAGAATCATCATGGTGGCTTGCATCTGCACTAGAAGCTGCAACAACACCACGCCCAGAGGCTCTACGAGATTCAATTCGAGTCAATGGCACCATCCCAGCAATTGCAGATGGAACTCTTCTTCGCCAGATAGTGGAGAGTTATCCTGGTTGCACTACATTTAAAATCAAGGTGGGAGATAACATCTCAGATGATCTCCTTCGTATTCAATTAGTAAAAGCTCTACGACCAGAGGCATCACTTCGACTAGATGTGAATGGTTTATGGAATGTTGATCAGGCGCTCACATATCTTCGTCAGATTTACGCTATTGCGCCAAATATTGAATATGTTGAGCAGCCGTGTGGAACAGTTGAGCAATTGCGAGAACTTAAATCTCGCGCCGACTTCCCACTACAAATTGCCGCTGATGAAGTTGTGCGAAAAGCAGCCGACCCATTCGAGGTAGATCTATCAGGCGCCGCCGATATTGTGATGCTCAAAGTTCAACCATTGGGTGGATTATTGCGCTCACATGCAATTGCAGCCCATCATGGATTGCCGACAGTTGTTTCTAGCGCACTTGAAAGTGCTGTGGGTATTACCTACGGACTATCCCTTGCCGCATCACTTCCGGAACTTGAATTCGCTTGTGGGTTAGCAACTGGCGCTCTCTTCTCCAAAGATGTGGCACATCTACCAATAAATGAAGGTGAGATTTCACTGAATCATCCAGATATCGACCTTACGGGGTTGGATGTGGCGGCAGAAAGATATGAATGGTGGAAGAATCGAGCCATGCGTTGCAATGAGATATTGGAAAATCGATGAGTCAATCAACTTCCCTTGCTCGCACAGTAGTCCGCCAAATTCTTGAGGCGGGAATTACTGATGTTGTTATATCGCCAGGCTCAAGAAACGCACCTCTTTCGATAGCTTTCTATCAAGCGAGCAAGCGAGGGTTGATAACGCTTCACACACGCATTGATGAACGCACAGCAGCGTTCTTTGCCTTAGGTATTGCTAAAGCTACGCAGCGAGCCGTGCCTGTTGTGTGCACAAGTGGAACAGCAGTTGCCAACTACCACCCTGCAATTCTTGAAGCTTCTCATTCGAATCAACCTTTACTTGTAATCACAGCAGATCGCCCAGCTGAATTACGCCGCACAGGCTCAAATCAAACTACTGAGCAGGCACGAATTTTCGGTAAGGCAGTTCGCTATTTCGCAGACATATCAGGAAGTGCTTATCCAATGGAGTTACCTCTTAACTCTCTCAAGAGTGGACCAGTGCATCTGAATCTTCAATTCACAGAGCCGCTTTCACCTGAAGATGACAGCACAGCGTGGCTAGATTCAATAGGCACCAAGCCTGTCCGTGAATTCACTCGTAAAGAGGCGGGGACATTTCACACAAAATCAACCCGAGGCGTATTGGTTATCGGCCATGATCGAGCTGGTCTTTCACTGGAATCTGTCACACAATTTTCACAATCACTTGGTTGGCCCGTAATTGCAGAAGATCCACTCTCATTTAAAGAAGCTCTGGCGCATGCAAGTATCTTTCTTACATCCTCACAAATTCTAGAAGAGTTGGCACCAGATACTGTTGTAGTAATTGGTCGCACAACTCTTTCTCGTTCTATCAATCGCCTCATTGCAACAGCTCGCAAAACAATAGTGATTGATCCTCGAATGCTCACAGTTGATTCAGATCGAGTTGCAGATCAGAAATTCACCGCTCTGCCAGATGTGCAAGCTCCTGCAGTCGACAGCGAATATGTGGAGCGATGGAATAAGTACTCTCAGAGAGCATCAAAGATGATTGCTGGAATAACGCAATGGTCCGAAGCTCTTGTTGCACGAGAGATTGCATCGGCGCTTCCAGATTCAACAACTCTCTTTATCTCATCATCTCGCCCCATAAGAGATATTGAGGGATTTGCCTCTGCTCGAACAGGCATAGAAACCTTTGCCAATCGTGGACTTGCAGGCATTGATGGAAATATCTCTACTGCACTAGGTATAGCCTCACAGCGCAAGAGCGCCATCGCCATCTTGGGTGATCTGAGTTTCTTGCATGACATCACAGGACTTATCCATCAAGAAGATATCAATCTCAAAATAGTTGTTATCGATAATAACGGCGGAGGAATCTTCTCAACACTGAGCCATCGTGGAGTTGAAGGCTTTGAAGAGGTATTTGGAACCCCTCATAATTTGAATTTGGTCGCCATCGCCTTAGCCTTTGGACTTTCAACCACCACTGTAAAGAACGAGGCAGAACTCAAAGAAGAAATTGCAAGGCCTGTTAATGGACTTTCACTTGTTGTCGTTCAAGTTCCTGATCGCGAGAGAAATGCCGATCATCTTCAGAAGATAATGAGCTCTGTCGAATCAATGTAGAGCAGAGCGCATCGCTGCAAATTTAGCGTTACTTTCTGCAAGTTCAACTTCAGGATTAGATCCTGCAACGATTCCACAGCCTGCAAAAATGCGGATTGAATTTTCTGTTATTTGACCTGAGCGAAGAGCTATACCTAACTCTCCATCACCGCGAGCATCAATCCAACCCACAGGACCTGCATACCGTCCGCGATTCATTCCCTCAATCTCATCAATGAGATCGAAGGCGATATTTCGTGGAGTTCCGCATACTGCTGCAGAGGGATGAAGACTTTTCAGTAGTGCAAAGGCATCAACATGATGCGTTGATTCAAGAAGAGCTCCCGTCACATCGGTGGCAAGATGCATCACATTGGCAAGGTGGAGCACAAAGGGCGCATCAGGCACATTGGTCGATGAGCAGAATGGCTCAAGTGCATCGGCAACCGAACGCACCGCATACTCATGCTCTTCTAAATCTTTTGAAGAGCGAGCAAGGGATGCTGCCAGTGCTAAATCTTTTGCATCATCGCCTGTGCGGGGAATGGTTCCTGCGAGAACGCGGGAGGTCACCATTCCTCTGGAAAGTCGAAGAAGTAACTCGGGGGTTGCACCAATGAGACCATCTGTTGCGAAGACCCATGTTGATGGATATCGCTCGCTGAGTTCGGACAAGATTGGTCTTGCATCAATTGCCGCACTAGTCGTAGCTGTGAGATCTCTCGCCAGCACAACTTTGTCGATCTCTCTATCTGCAATCTGAGATATGGCTCGAGAGACGCGCTCTTTCCATTGTGATTCACTCAGTGTTCCAGCACCCCATGTGAAGTGCTGACCTGTGTAAGAGGGAGCAACATCAGGAAGTTTTGGTTGAGCGATATCGCCGATCCATGTAATCCACGAGTTATCTCCCTTGCGACCAACAATCACTTGGGGGATTATCGCCACAGATTCTTCATTACGGTCAAAGCTAAATGAGGTGAAAAGAACTGGACCAGTTCCGCTTCCATGGACAGAGTTAGATATTGAGAATGTCTCTAATTGCTGATGCCACCATGTGCGAACTTGATCAAAACGATCTTTTCCACTGACACGAATCGATGCATATTCACCCCAACCGACAAGGCCTTCGCTGCCTCTCACCCATGAAAATTGCTCACCTTCAGGAAGCAACTGCAATAAAGGCAGATGGGAGCCAATGCGATTGGTTGTGACAGGGATGAGGGAAGACATTAGTTGTGCTTACTTATTCAGCGAGCGCGCAATCTTTCTCCACACAAGTGGAAGTGAAGTTGCCACGATTGCAATTTTGAGAGCTTCTCCCAGAATGAACGGTGTGAGACCAGCCGCAATAGTTGCAGACCATGAAAGATCTAGAGATGCATGTAGCCATAGCAGTCCGAATGTGAAGATGACTGCATCACCTAGCAAGAGAGCCGGGAATGATGTGACGAATTTCTGATCTGCTTTGCGATCTGCAAGGTATCCAAGGAGAAGGGAGGCAACGAGCATTCCGAAGAGATATCCGCCTGTGGCACCAAGTAGTCGATCAATTCCATGGTTGGCAGAAGTTGCAGATGGAGCAAAGATTGGAGCTCCTGCAATTCCCGCCAAGAGGTAGGTGGCGAATGTGGCTGCACCCATGCCAGCGCCATAGGTGGTGCCAATCAGGAGGACGGCCAATGTCTGACCTGTAACTGGAACTGGTGAACCTGGAACAGTGATGGAGATTTGAGCCATGGCAGCGATAAAGCCAACTCCACCCACAATAAAGAGTGCATGGGTAAGGGCAGTGCTGCGAGGTGCAACCGCTGTGCGAAGTGTGGCAACTGACATGTGGATCTCCTGGCCTTCTTAAGTTGTGGGCAAGCCTACTCTTGCGCCAGACTACCCACATGTCAGATAAGGGCTATCGAGCAAATCTCGATAAGAAGCCAGAGGAAGTCGCCGCGATGTTCGATGGCGTCGCAAAACGGTATGACCTCGTCAATGATCTGCTCAGCCTTGGACAAACTAAGAGATGGCGCAAGAAGGTCACATCCATCATCGCTCCCACAGCAGGGATGGAGATCTTGGATATGGCGGCAGGTCCTGGGGCCAGTTCGGAGCCGCTAGCCAAAGCTGGTGCCAAGGTCACCTCAGCTGATTTCTCCCACGGAATGCTCGATGCTGGCCGCAGACAGCGCCCCTACCTGAATTTTCAGTGGGCAGATGCCCTTAATCTCCCTTTTGGGGATAACTCCTTTGATCTCTACACAATCTCATTTGGGCTACGAAATACCCATAAGACGGAGAAGGCGCTCGCTGAGGCCCTTAGAGTGGTCCGCCCAGGTGGGCGATTGGTGATTGTGGAGTTCTCAACCCCCACATGGCGTCCGTTTCGTACCATTTATACCAATTACCTGATGGGCTCCCTCCCTTGGATCGCCCGCAAGACCAGCTCCAATCCAGATGCCTATGTCTATCTGGCTGAGTCAATCAAGGCTTGGCCCAATCAGGAGCAGCTCTCGGCGATCATCGTCTCCGTCGGTTGGAGTGATGTTGCAGTGACTAACCTGACGGGTGGAGTTGTCGCAGTTCACACCGCCCTCAAGCCGCTGTGATTTTACGAAATGGGGATAGCGCCTAGACTTACCTTTTGTGAGCGCTAACCCATATGTACCAATTCTCGTAATTTTCGCAATTGGATTTGGCTTCGCCGCCTTCTCAGTAGGCATCGCAGCTATCACAGGTCCAGCTCGTTACAACCGTGCCAAGCAAGAGGCATACGAATGCGGAATTGAGCCCTCACCCCAAGCGCTAGAAGGCGGTCGCTTCCCTGTGAAGTACTTCCTTACAGCAATGCTCTTTATCGTCTTCGATATTGAAATCGTATTCCTCTATCCATGGGCCGTCACATTCGATGCACTCGGATTATTCGGCCTTGTTGAGATGGGGATCTTTATCGCAACGGTATTCGTTGCCTATGCATACGTGTGGCGCCGTGGCGGATTGGAATGGGATTAATCCATGGGACTAGAAGATAAGTTACCTAGCGGAGTTCTTCTCTCAACAGTGGAAGGCCTTGCGGGTTATATGCGTAAGAGCTCTGTCTGGCCAGCAACATTTGGTCTTGCATGCTGTGCAATTGAAATGATGGCTCTGGGTTCTGCGCCGCAACACGATATCTCTCGATTTGGAATGGAGCGCTTTAGCGCATCACCACGCCAAGCAGATTTAATGATCGTTGCAGGTCGCGTCTCTCAGAAGATGGCACCCGTACTCCGTCAGATTTATGATCAAATGACAGCGCCAAAGTGGGTTATCGCAATGGGTGCATGTTCATCATCAGGTGGAATGTTTAATAACTATGCGATTGTGCAAGGCGTAGATCACATCGTTCCAGTTGATATTTATCTACCAGGTTGTCCACCACGCCCTGAGCAGTTGATGGATGCCATCATTAAATTGCATGAACAAATTTCAGATACAAAGCTTGGCGCAAACCGCGAAGCAGTCATAAAAGCCGTAGAAATCGCGGCTCTTAACGCTAAGCCAACGATCCAGCTCGGCAACCTTCCACACGAAGGGATCCTTGCTTAATGTCTTCTGATAACGGAATGTTTGGCGCACAAGGCACAGGAGATACATCAGGCTATGGTGGACTCGTTCACCAAGTAGTAAATCCCGGTTCAACAGAGCGTCCTTATGGTGGTTACTTTGATCAGGTTGCAGATGATCTCGAGCGTGCTTATCCTGATTTTGCGGATGCAATTACAAAGGTAGTTGTCGATCGCGGCGAACTCACATTACATGTGAAGAAAGAGCGCCTTGTTGAGGTCTGCCAAATTCTTCGCGACAAACTTCTCTTTGAAATGTGTCTTGGCGTCTCTGGTGCTCACTACCCAGAGCGAGCAGGATTTGAATTAGTAGCTCTCTATCCACTTCTATCGATGACTCGCAATCAGCGAATTCGATTAGAAGTCAGCACATCAGAGACAGATCCACACATTCCATCAGTTGTGAATGTCTGGGGTGGAAACAATTGGCATGAGCGTGAAACATTCGACATGTTTGGAATTATCTTTGATGGTCACCCAGGACTTACTCGTATTTTGATGCCAGATGACTGGGATGGACACCCACAGCGCAAGGACTATCCACTTGGTGGCATTGCTGTTGAGTACAAGGGTGCAACAACACCAGCTCCTTCAAACCGGAGGTCTTACAAGTGACATTCGATCCATACGCATCATCACGCGAAACCACTGAAGGAACTGTTTACTCAGTTACTGGTGGCGACTGGGATTCACTCATCTCCGAAATTGGTGAGTCAAAAGAAGAGCGCATCATCGTTAACATGGGTCCTCAGCACCCTTCTACACACGGTGTTTTGCGTCTAGTCCTTGAACTTGAAGGCGAAACTGTTACTGAAGTTCGTCCAGGAATTGGATATCTCCACACAGGTATTGAGAAGAATATGGAGTTCCGCAGCTGGACTCAAGGAACAACCTTTGCCACTCGCATGGACTACCTCTCTCCAATCTTTAACGAGACTGCATACTGTCTCGCAATTGAAAAGCTCCTCGGAATTACAAACGATATTCCAGAGCGTGCATCCATCATTCGTGTTTTGATGATGGAACTTAACCGCATCTCATCTCACATGGTCGCACTCGGCACGGGAGCTCTCGAACTCGGTGCAATGGGTCCAATGTTCTTTGCATTCCGTGAGAGAGAAGCCGTCCTCACCACTTTTGAAGCAATCACAGGTCTTCGTATGAATATGGCTTATGTGCGCCCAGGTGGCGTGCAGCAAGATCTTCCTGCAGGTATGACTACTCGTCTGCGTGAATTGGTGAAGGAACTTCGCAAGAACTTTAAGGATAACGAGAAGCTCTTAGTTGGAAACACAATCTGGATGAAGCGCACAGAGGGAATCGGATATCTCGATCTCGCAGGTTGCACAACTCTTGGAATTACTGGTCCTGTTCTTCGCTCTACAGGTCTTCCTTGGGATCTTCGTAAGATGCAGCCTTACTGTGGTTACGAGAATTACGAGTTCGATGTCATTACAGCTGACACATGTGATGTGTATGGCCGCTTCTTAATTCGAATGGCAGAACTTGAGCAGTCACTTCGCATTATTGAGCAAGCAATTGAAAAGCTCGATGCCACTGAAGGCCAACCAGTAATGGTTGCCGATAAGAAGATTGCATGGCCAGCTCAGCTTGCACTTGGTGCAGATGGACTTGGAAATTCACTAGATCACATCCGCGAAATCATGGGATCTTCCATGGAATCTCTCATCCACCACTTCAAGTTGGTAACAGAGGGTTTCCGAGTTCCAGCAGGTCAGGTCTATGTAGCAGTTGAATCACCTCGCGGTGAACTCGGCGCTCACATCATCTCCGATGGCGGTACTCGCCCATATCGCGTTCACTTCCGTGAACCATCCTTTAACAATCTTCAATCTACATCTGCAATGAGCGAAGGTGGAATGGTTGCCGACCTCATCGGCG
>JACCDX011877378.1_pt1 | contig 18041 bp, 26 predicted proteins | sample 7449681 | NCBI WGS metagenome assembly JACCDX01 (sample SAMN15323450, study PRJNA562643) | freshwater metagenome | isolation source: river surface water | place: USA:Blue River Watershed | collected 2017-08-18
AGACATTATCGAGGCCATGGAAGAAAAAATTGTCGGTATTGAAAAGGTCCTCTAATAAAGATTATGGGATGAGGGGATAAGGGGGGTAAGGGAAAACCTTTTTTATGATAGGTGAAAGGTCAGAATATGGCCCTGGACGGTAATATACAGATTGGCACCCATATTTACGCGAAGGTTCTTCTGTTTCTGAAATAAAGGGTGATAGATCCGTTCATGAAAGTGCTGAATGGCTTTTATACTGGGTCGGTGAATCTGTAAGAAGTTGTGACAGATATAAGTAAAGATCTGAATCCAGTGCGTCACGTCCAAATTGACTGCCAGGGCTGTCTGAATGTTAATCTGATTGTTCTGAAAACTCATGTAAATGGGCTTATACAAGAGATCATTTACAAGACTGTAGGTGTTCTGAACGGATTTTGAAAAGGCGATCATCTGGCGATCAATTGTGGGACCATACTGGTTGATGGTGGCCTTGTGGAAATGCTCTCGAAACTTTCCGCGATTCGACCACGACGGTGTGGTGTTCTTCAGATACGGAATTCCAAGGGCCGTACTGATTGCGTAGATCTGATCTTTGGTTGTTTCTAACAGGGGGCGCATAATGGTCACCCCATGCTGGATTTCTGCGATTTCCATTTTTGCCAGATTGTCCAGATGCTGTCCCTTCGAAATATTTGTCCAGATATTCTCCACAACGTCTTCTTGAATATGACCGAGCAGAACGTGGGGAGGGCTATTTGTCAGATTCGCACAGGCCTTATAGGTCAGAAATCGCAGATCACGTGTCATGGTCTCATAAAAGGCACGATCGATGTTTGTGCGACGGATATAGGGAATGCGATAGACATAAAGGGGGACGTCGAGGCGATAGCAGTATTCTTGGAGAAAATGATACTCTTCCTCAGACTCGGTGCGATTCCCATACAAGATATGAATGGCTTTCACCGGTGTTCCGTTGAGTTTCAGAAGGGCCGTCATCACCATCGAATCCACGCCTCCACTCAGACTCACAAAGACTGGCTCCTTGATTGTTTTGAGGGGGGAAGGGATGGCCGCCTGTTCCAGATTCTTTATCTGTCGAACCCATTCATCGGCGTTTTGATAGACTTCTGGATACGAATCACAAATGGTATCTGGATTATAGGGTTCAGAAATGTGTTGTACAAGGGACGGTGTAGAAAGCAGAATCGACGCAGAAATGGTTTCCAGCGTATAGGCCTTTTTGTAGGTGTCCATGTAAAACTTTTCCAATCTGGGAAACTCAGAAATCAGACGACCTTGGAGCCAGACAGTGTGGAGAAACTCGAAAATGGTATCATACTGTTGCGCATGTTTCAGTGCCATCAGACAAAACAGAATCTGGAATTCCGTGTAGTTTTTCATGGTAGGCAGATTGGCTTGGACAAGCGCTACAGCCTCCTTGCGCCGTTCTATGACAATTTCCTCCGTGATCGCACCGTATCTGGCAAAATGTCGTGACAGTTGGTCCAGGTAAATCACCTTTGATACAAGAGATTCTTCTTGATTCTTATAATCATAGGTGAAGTAAAGGTTGTAGAGGAGTGTATCGACCGTATGGTGCTTGTCTGGAGGGGTGATCCAATATTCTGGATGCGATTCCCAGAAGGCGTCCAGGGTAAGGATGGGGGAGGGCTCCATATATTTCTGATTCCTGTTTCTGATGATGTATTGAGGCTATTTGGGGGCAATTTTCCAGGGAGTTTGTGCGCAAAAAAAATGGTTGAAAGGGGATTTGAACCCCTGAGGCTTTCGCCATACGTTCTTAAGACGTACTCCTTCACCAGACTCGGACATTCAACCAGATGGTGATGAGGGGAATCGAACCCCTGACCTGCCGCTCATAAGACGGCTGCTCTAACCAACTGAGCTACATCACCGCCACACATTTGGACTAGGGGGTGTGGGGGATCAATTTTTTTCGCCGAGCGTTGCGGAAACGTTTTTCCTGTATAAAGATGTGTTTCTATAAGTTTATTATACTATGCCTTCTTTTGATTATATTACAGACGAACAGGGAGAACGAGTCTATGAAGATTCGGATGTCCAACTTGCCTACATCAATCTCGGACGTCTGAGCGACTTTGTTGGAAATTGTCAGATTAAGACCGATCTCGAATATACCAACATCTGCCAAAACGTAAGTGCCGATGGGAATGTGAATTCCAGCAGCGACTTTTTCATAAATCTTCTTGTGGGTGGATTCGAGTTTATGGGGGATATCGAGTTTCCATGGATTGGAAAGACCGGTGGGAAGATTGCCGGCTGGCTTCTGAGTGCCCTTGTCGATACCTGGCGGTCGGCTGCGCCACCCAATATCCAAGATATGTACAATAACGTGTGGAATGGCACCAAAGACTTTTACGATACCGTCAAACTCACGGTCGATGGATGGCGTGAAGGGCTGACTCCTACCGACGGACCAGGTCTCTGGGAAAAACCTTTTATATGCCCTAAGACTGGGGAAACGATGACTATTTCACAATTGGCAACTTGCGGATATCTTCCTGATAAAGAGACAGTTGAATTTGATAGTGGGGCCATTGCCATCGCCAATCAGGGCAAATACCTTATCAATAAGATTCTGGTGCCGTCTCGTTGGGCCTTCCGTGCGAACGGTGACGACAATTGGTGGAACTGCTATTACACACGCTGGAACGACTCGCATCCGTATGAGGGCCCTTTTTACGATGGCCTGACGGCCCAATACTTCTTTGGCGTCTATACCTCCTTTCCAGATTTGGACGTTGTGGATGCACAGACTGGGGCCGATCACTCCTTGTATTTCAGTCAAGAAAATACTGATATGTACGAACACAATTGGTTTTCGGATGACCGCCTCTATAAAGGCACCAAATACCGGCGCTGGAACCTGATCAACAAAAATAATGGAGGGACCGCACCAGACTCCTTTGTGGGGTATTTATTTACCGATGGCCCTGGGGGAGATGCGAAACACGGTGTGGCGAGTCATGGGGATGTCTTTCAAAATTGGGGGCTTCAGAAACAATAATTTAACTTGATTCTTCCGTTGCATATTTTGTGTCGGCCATTTCTTCCACCTTCTCAATGTGGAAATTGTCTTCATGCCGGCACTCAATCACCCCCAGCTCCTCTGGCCAACTCATATCCTTCTCCCAGGTAAGGTCCTTCGTCTCACGCGTAGGAAACTGGGCCGTGGTCCCCTCAAAGATCCCATCTTCAAAACTGTTCCCACACACATAGTCAATAATGTTCTCGCGATCTCCAAAAGGAGTCCGAATGTGGTACGAAGAAGCCGTATAGACGATGGTTCCGCCAGGAATGTAGGTGACCTTGTTCGACTTGATCGAGTCCTTGTCCAGAATCTCAGCAAGATACTGGAGGTATCGTGGCTTTCCGTTGTACATCGTTTCCGTCATAAAGGCGTCATACTCAGAGGGTGTAGGAGAAGCTTCCTCAGAATCGTAGTTGGTACGCTCAAAGTGGGTGTCAATGGAGATCTTGTACTGAGGCATCTTGTAAGATTGTTCGTGGGGTATCCAGTGTAGGAATTCTTTCCTAGGTATGTCAAAAAAAGGGACGGCCACCACGGCCAATTTTATTTTTGGAAGTCTGATTATTCTGGCGCAGGAATGATAATTGCTTTTGTATTATCTCCATCCCAAATAGAGCCATAACGTCTCAGGATTTCTAAAACCTTTGTAACTTTCTCACTTGAAATATTATGCTGTAAATAGCATTCTTTCTGCCCTTCTTTCATTCGTAAGTTTTCTTGACCATGATAAAAGATATAATTTATATCAGTACCATATGTATTTATAATTTCAGAAACCCCACAACTTGCAGAAATGGAGTAATTATGACGACAAATTATTCCTAGAGTTGTAAGCTCCTTAAAACAATCGGAGATCTTCTGACGAAACTTCTTATACTGCGACATCTTGTAAGATTGTTTGTGGGTTTCCAGTATTCTGGTATGCCAAAAAAAGGGGGGCCACCGCGCCCAATTTTATTTTTGATCTTTTAGATTACATCTTCCAGGGATCCGCCTGTTTATTGAGATATTCCTTCACCTTATCACAGGTCGTCTGAATCAAGAAGTCCGTATGCTTGTTTCGAATGGGCGGAGAGATTTCCATTTGGAGCCACAGAAGGTTATAATACTCCTTGACCGCCGTGGGATTGCCTTCTCGGATCTTCTGCTGAATAATTCGGCAGATATCAACAAGGGGGCGGATCGTGGTTGAAGGGTTCATTTGATCTGAAAGGGAGAGGAGAGTACACGGTTTCGTGCGTACCGTGGTTGGCCGGATTCGCAAACTCAATTTTTTTGACCAAGAAAAAACTGTACAATGTATATTTGTTTCTTGGAGATTTACTCCGCAAGAGTCGGATCATTTTCCTTCTCATAATCCTCCACGAGCGCATCATAATACTCTTCCTCGACCTGATCCAGATGATCAAAGATCGCACAGAGAAGTTCCGCATACTTCATATAGGGCATATCAGTATCCCAGATATGCTTTTCATGATTTCCGTGGGGCTTTACCGAGATACTCGTAATCTCATAGGGGGCAATCACATTAATCACCTCTGTCATCACAAGTGTACGAATGTCTGTTGTATGGACTATCCGCAGATTTCCTTCGCTGTTCTCAAAAGCAAAGTCCTGAAGATCGAAGATTGAGCAGATAGAACGTTTGTTTGACATGTTGGAGGAATGTTAAAGAATAGTACTGTTGTACCGTGCCAAAAAAAAGGGGGGCCACCACGGCCAATTTTATTTTACTTTTTTTAGGACTGTCGAGAGATCACAATGTATCCGTCATGGGGGAATTCAATGATCGTATAAGAACACGCTTCTAAGTTACGGATCGTATCCGTTTCCTGCGCAAAGAACTCCATATCCCACTTATACCGAACGTGAGTAATCAGCCTGGTAAGAAAGGATGGGAGGTCTTGAGCCATCAGAAAGGTCTCATGGACCTTCTTGATCGGATTCATATACGAAGCGGTATAGATCGTGTATGTCATTTTCCAGAGTCCTGGGATGCTGGCTTTATGGTGGCCTCAACTGCCAATTTTATATTTTCCCAAGTAGAAGAATGGAACGTAGTACCTTTACTCTTGTTTTCCTGTTTGTCTTTTTGGGGGCAATCTTGTTTCTCCAGACACGGATTTACCATGAGGGGTTTGTGGTTGTGAATACAAAAGAGGGATTCGGATCTACCAGCCCTGGGACCATGGTCCAACTTCAGACATCTCATGTTCCGACGGAAGAAGATATTGCGATGATCCTGCGTGAAAAAAAACGTGCCGAGGAAGAGGCACGCCGCATGACCAGCGGAATTATTGATTTGAACGGAGCGCCGTATTAGACTCTTTATTCCGCATCACCCATCTCATCACGGATCTTGCTCAGCTTCATCATCTTCCCACCACGCATGACACGAGAGTTATCCCATCCATTAAAGGTTGCATTCTTGGGGGCAGTACGAAGGCCGGCCTTGACGAGCTCATTGGAGAAGGTACGGCAGACTTCCGTAAGAGTGTAATAGACAGAACCAATCAGACTCGGCACATCATTACACTCCTGGATCATAAAGCAGTCATAGGTTTCACCGTTCTTGGGATTGACCTGCTTATGATATACACTCACACAGTGGAGAGGATTTGCATGACCGCCGGTGCTGACAGAATGAGTAATCAACTCGCCATCTTCCACATAGTTTCCCACATTACGATCCTTCTTTTTGTTAATACGCCCAGTCTTTCCAGGAATGAGACGGTCACTGATGGTCTTCTGATTCACAGGGGCGGTCTCGACAAGAGAAGGAGGGGCCAGCTCAGGGATCTGCGAAGCAGTATCGAAGAGTTCAGGAACCGGTGAAGCGAGGTGAAAGAGTTCAGGGATGTCATGGGGAGAGTTGGGACAGGCAAACGGAATGGGGGAAGGCGAGAGGCCGTAGGCGGTCACAGGGCTCTCAGGGAGGGGTGGAGTGCGGATACGAAGAGGCTGAGACACAGGTTGCGCAACGATGACAGGAGGGACAATCGGTACGAAAGGTTCCACGATCATGATATCGTCCTCTTCCTTAATCGTGATAATGGAGTCGCAGTCGAGGGTAATCACATTCTCCTCCTCTTGCTTGATCTTGAGGTTTCCCTTGTAACCACTGGGGAGAGTGACAAAGAGGTCTGCGACAGGGAGCTCACAACGGACGTTTCCACAGGTAATGACGATCGACATCTTGCTTTCGAGACAAAGGAAGGTGATGCGGAGTGGGGCGTTCAATGTAGGACCAGGTTTCTGGCATGCCAAAAAAAGGGGCGGCCACCACGGCCAATTTTAATTTTGTTGTCAGACTACTCCTTTACAATGATACGAAGAGACTTCACTTCATACTTATTGTAACGCACAGGTGTATTGTTCTTAGTAATTTCAATCCAGTCATCTTCATAACACTCAAGAATCTTCTTCCAACGTTTCGTAAAGATAGAATTATCTGCCTTAAAGTATACCGTCAACTCCTTCTTCTCAGTAGGCCCCTGGCCTCGAGGATACCAACCATCTTCAAACGTGACCTCGACCTTCATCTCCAAATAGGGCATGCCTGCCATCAACTTGTTCTCAGGAATAAAGTACTTCTTCCCCTTGCTGTTAAAGGATACAATCGTATGCATTTCCAGATCATAGAAGAAAGCAAAAGGATTCGTTACATCATTGTCGTATTCACGCTGTTCCTCCTCAGGAGATTCCACCTTCGGCTTGTACATAAGAATCGAGGGAGGAGACATCTTGCTTTCGAGACAAAGGACGGTGTGAATGATTGGACCAAGTTTCCTAGGCATGCCAAAAAAAGGGGCGACCGCCACGACCAATTTTATTTTTACGGTTGGAAAGAATTACCGCTTGTGAGAACGGCTTCCCAACGAGCAGATTACCAGGGTACCAAAGTGGTTGTTGTGGAGACCGATCGTCTCTCCCTGCTCTTCGGCAACTGCGTTCCCAAGACTACTCGTAAGTTCCTCCAGCGTCTCCATGACATCTCGCGCATCCGACGGCTTGTAGTTGTAGCGTGCCACCGCCGCCGCCTTCTCGAAAAGAGGAACCACATAGTCCATCAGGCGACCAAGACCCTCAAAGACCTTCATGGTATCATTGTGGCAGACCAGATAGTAGTCGCTGTTGTACTTGAGGTCAAAGATAACGTCCTGCTGAAGACTGGGCTTCTGTGAGTGGCCGTACCGCAGGCGAAGCGTGGAGTCGTCCGTCTTGTTGGCCGAGACATGAAAGGTATCCACGTCCCAGAACCCCTTCGTAAGGTGGTCATCGGCCGTCTTGTAGGAAGTCTGCTGAATGCGAAGCGAGTACATCTTCTACGTGTTACTAGAGTTCTAGCGTACAAAAAAAGGTTGGGGCCCCACGGCCAATTTTTGTTGAGGTTTCTGAATGGGTTCTAGGTCAGATGGAGTTTGTACAGCGGAATCTTATAGAAGGTCACATCCGCATACTCCCCACCCAACATAATCTGAACACGCTTATGACTATACGGCCCACGCAACGCCTCCTTGACCGCTACGTAGTCTTCATAGATCCCCTCCTGAACCCGCCGACGGTGTCCCTCTGCGTACTCACCAAACTCCTCCTTGACCTCCTTCCAGCTCATACACGAACGACGCAGATCCACATCTTCACGGTCGACACCATTCAGCATGTGATAGTAGATGTACATCTGGGTTGGAGGGACACACGACTTGACGGCCATATAGATATTGTTGTTGTACTCGAAGTCTTCGTTCATAGCCACACTCGAAGGACAGTCAAAGAGAAGCTTGAGTTGAAGGCTCGCGGTTATCTCGTCGCCAATGATGGGACGGAGCTCATTTGGATCTTGCGTGGTGATCACGTGGTGCGTGATCCAGAGGCGAGGGAGGTCACGGTTGATGCGTGTGCGGCCCTCACGTTCCTTGCGAAAGATGGTGTAGAAAGTGCGACGTTCTTCCATTCTTATAACTCTTTCGTTCCTTTCATACTTTGTCCAGTGTTCTGGCATGCGGTTTGTCGAGTCGAACTTTGATTTCAATTTTTTTGTGTGTATCTGATACATACAAAAAAAAGAGGATCTCCTTCTGGGCACCACGCCCTTTGAGCATTACTGCTCACCTCCTATCTTCTTACCAACGACCCTTGTCGTTCTTTCCACTCTTTCCCCCCTTCTGCTTGACCGGCACCGCCTCCCACCCATCGTCCACATGAGAGGCCATCAGAGACCGGCGGATCGGCACATCATCCGTCTTCTGCTGATTCTGCTGATTCTGCGAAGAGAAGCGACCGTTCTGCTGATTCTGCGGAGTAGGCCGACTGTTCTGTTGCGGAGTGAAACGGCTGTTCTTTTGCGGAGCAGACTCCTTCATAGGCGCACTCTTTGCCTCCTTCTTCCCATCCGCCCAGAACTTGGCCCACTTACGCTTGCGCTCTTCAGGCGTGTGCCAGACGTACTCGGTGTACCACTCGTTCTTCCAGCCGACCTCTCCAGGGTGGATCCACGGACAGGTATGGGGCTTCTTCACGAGCTTCTCCTCGAGCTCCGCCGTCTGCTCAATCCAGACATCCATACGCTTGATCAGAGTGTCGAGGGTCTTGTTGTACTGCGGACGGTCCGTGATGTGGATGCGCTGCTTCTCCATCTCTTCCACACGCCCCTGCATCTCGACCAGCTCCGCCTCCTTCTTCTTGAGCTCCGCCTTCACAGCAGGATCCTCATACTCAAAGGACCAGCACTGGCGGTCTTCCGAAGACATGTCGAGGGGGCGGCAGCACGGCCCCTTCTTGGTAATCCCCAGACGTTCCACCTGCTTGTAAGAGCGGTCAGCACGCTGGTAGACGAAGGTGTTGATAGCCTCGCCAGCGAACTTGTTGCTCTGCGCCTCCGCAAGGAGGTTCAGGCGGTGCTCTTCGTACTCGTGCTTGACGAGGTTGTGAAGAGTCTCAATGTCGAAGATGTCGGCCCACTTCATGGTACTACTCGACAGAGCAGCGTGAAGGTTGCTGACGACGCGGTACTCACGCGTGGTAGGGTCTTCGAACGGGTTGGCCACCTCTCCAGCCTTGATACGGTTGAACTCGTGGAGGACGTAGGAGGGGGCGGCGGAGAACGCGAAGTTCTTGATGACGGCGGACATTCTTGGTTGAACGTGATAGCTTTAAGAGCTTGAATGGGGGGCGATAACTTGACCAGGATTCTGGCATACCGTTTCATGGGGAAATTTTCAAGTCAATTTTTTTTGTGGTTCTTTGACTTCTCTCCGCCTCTTTATAAGATACTCCATGTACAAAAAAAAGAGGGCACCGCGCCCTCTGCTCTTACCTTCATCCCCTTCCCCCAAATCCCCTTCTTATTTATTACCGAGCTCCATGATTTTCTGCCCATTCAATCTCTTCGATGAAACGTCGATCCTCAATTTCTATTGCTTCTTGAAGTTCAGAGAGTCGTACGGTCGTAGGAAGCATATCATCTTTTGGAATGGTGTTTTCATTCTTAAGATAGGGTTCCCCTTTTACATACTCGTCATAGATTCGACGAAGAACATTGAATATAAGATCGGGACGAGAAGTAATAATGTACTTTTCCATACCACGGTCTTGTAATCTGAAATTGCGAATATCGAATCCTTCGAGGTCTTTCCACGTTAAGTATCGATCTTCCTTCTGCGATTCCATTCTTTCGTAAACGAGATAGCTTTGAGAGATTCAAATATGGGGCGATAACTTCCGTTCCTTCCGTTCCTTCCGTTCCTTAACCAGTATTCTGGCATACCGTTTCATGACGGATTTTTCAAGTCAATTTTTTTGTACCTCTTTGAGAGATCTTTCTTCAAAAAAAAGAGGGCACCACGCCCTCGAGCTCCGTTCCTTACCCATTGCTCTTCCTCTCTTCTTCCCCTCATACTTTACCACTTGTCCGCCATCTTGTTGGCCGCCTGGAGCTCACTCAGCATCACCGAAGAGGGCCACGTCGGATCACTGGGGACGCCGTCCCACCACCAGAGATGGGCATCTGGATCCTTCTCCTTGGCCTCTTGTTCCGCCTTCTTGCGGTAATCCTCATAGACACGGCGAAGAGGCTCCAGGATCCGATCAAGAGGCGGGTTGGCGGCGTAGGCACGGCCGGCGTTCTCCATCTGAAACCGGTGGATATCGTCTTTCGACAGATCATTCCAGGTCAGAGGACGGTCTTCCTGCTCGGCCATAAGGAGATCCCACCCTGTCTGGATAACAGCCATCTGGGCGATCATCTCGGCGAAATGCGTGTTGGCGTTCATTCTTCTTTGAAGAGCTTCAACGTTGGGACTAACTTGACCAGTGTTCTGGCATGCCGTTTCATGGGAGGATTCCCAAGTCAATTTTTTGTTAGCTCTTTTGGAGCTCTTTCTTGAAAAAAAGAGACACCGCCACGGTGTTTATCCTCTTGCTCCATTCCTTTTCCTCTTACGCCTTACGGCGGTAGTTGTCACCGAAGCGAACCACATGCTCATACGTCGTCCCATCTGGCTTCTTGAACGTAAGGATGATGTCTTCATCAAAGCGACGACCAGCTTCCTTCTTGGCCACCAAGACACCTAGATCTTCAATGACCTCCTTCTTACGGCTGATCGTCTTGGACCAGTCCTTGAACTCATACGAGGCACCGATCACGTACTGCTCGAAGTAGATGTGCTGGAAAGACATTCTTCTTTGAAGAGCTTCAACGTTGGGAGCGATAACTTGACCAGTGTTCTGGCATGCCGTTATAGCCGTTGGCCTATTTGGTCAATTTTTTGAGCATTCTTGGCCCTCTGGGTCCTCTTGACTGGCTCTTCAAAAAAAGAGGGCACCACGCCCCACCTCCGTTCCTACCTCTCTTAGGCCATCTTCTTCAGCTCTTCCAGGCACTTCTCTTGGGCGTCTTCCAGGCTGCCCACGTAGCCCTCAATACGGCCACACGCCAGATCCTCCAGGGCCTCTTCGATGTAGCACTGAATGCCATAGAAGACCCATTCGGTCCGCTGCGTCAGCACGTAGCTCTGGAGGGTCGCCTGGACCATCTTCTGGCCCTCTTTGGCCGGCACGCTCATGGCCATCCCCAGGCCGGCCGCCGTAAGGAGCAGGGCATCCTTCTTGCTGATCTTGGTAGCGTTCATCTTGCTCTTTGGCTCGTTCTTGCGTGGGTCTAACTATACCAGGATTCTGGACAAATGCTGGACTAGGCCTTCCCCAGGCCAATTTTTATATCTACTTGAAGAGCTAGCCTAGGGTAAGAGGGGGGTAGCGCTAGGCTAAGAGGGGGTAGCGCTAGGCTAGCGTAAGAGCCGGCCCAGAGCCAGCCAAGAGCCAGCTCTTCAAGTAGAAAAAAAAATTGATACGGCCTAGCCCTAGCCAATCGGTATGCCAGAATCCTGGTCCAGTTAGCCCCAAGTAAGAACGTTTCAAGCGTTACTCGAAGAGCAAGATGTCCTCTGTCGTCTCTATGGAAGCCGTCCTCAAGAGCCTCGAATGCCTCCCTGCTGAGCAGAAGGTGGCCATTCTCTCTTCCCTCCTCCTCCAGGCCAAGCCTGTCTCTGTGGCGAAAGCTGAAGAGGTGGCCAAGCCGGCCGAAGAGGCGTCGAAGAAGGCCAAGAAGGAGAAGAAAGAGAAGGATCCGGATGCCCCCAAGAAGGAGGGCTCTTGGTGGGCCAAGGCGGCCGCCGAGGTGAGTGCCCAGATGAAGCCTCTGGAGCTCCTCAAGAAGGAAGACAAGATGACCATTCCGTCGTTCTGTGGCCTCTTGAAGGATAAGGGGTTCATCACGAAGGAGGGCCGTCGCCCTACCGAAGAGGAGCTCCGTGCGGTGGTCGCAGAGATCCGTGCGGACCCTGAGGCCGTGAAGAAGGCGGCTGCGGAGAAGAAGGAGGCCAAGAAGGCCACGAAGCCTGCGAAGAAGGAAGAGGCTGTGGCGCAGAAGGAGGAGGCGGTCGAAGAGGGCTTCTTTGTCTTCGAGAGCAAGAAGTACCGTGTTGCGGAGGGTACCCCTGAAGAGGGCTGCTTCCTCTTCGATGGAGAAGAGTGTGCCGGCTTCTTCTTCAACGGCGAGCTGGACCGTGAAGTCAAGATGTAAAGAGGGTGTTGCGTGTAGGGGGTATGAGCGTGGTGCTCTGGAGACCTCTTTTTTTTGAAGAGCCTGCGTTCCTTACGCAGAGGGTCCAGAGGCCTAAGAGGGCTGTTCAAGAGCCGGTCAAGAGACCGTATAAAATTGACCAAATAGGCCAACGGCTATAACGGTATGCCAGAACTCTGGACAAGCCTACACTCTTACACGCCAAAGATGCTCAACTACGCCTTCCTCCGCAACACCTGTGTCAAGATCCAGTCTCTTATCAAGGCCGGTCAGCCACGCCCTGCTCTTGCCAGCCAGATCCACAACCTCAAGTTGGCTCTCGAAGACTCCCCTCGCCTCAGCCCAGACACCCAGAAGCTTGTGGATGAGACCTACGCCATGATCCAGAAGATGACCCTCTAAAGACGCCGTGGGTAAGCGTAGCGTGGGTGAAGAAGGGTCCAAGACGGCTAACGCAAGAATGCTCGATAAAATTGGCCGTTTTTTTTGGCCTTGTCAAAGGGTATGCCAGAACTCTGGTCCGCTCTTTGAAATCCTTACGCAACAACTGTAGAAACCCTACAACGCTGTAAGAATGTCCGAGACTCTTTCGATTGGTTCCAAGACTCTGTTCGAGCACCAGATGGTGGCGGTAGAGTGGATGCGACTGCGTGAACAAGATGACTCCTTCTGTGGGGGCTTCTTGTGTGACGAGATGGGCCTGGGGAAAACCCTGACCACTCTTGCTCACATTCACACGGCCTCTTCTACTTCTCCCAACAACCTCCTTCTCGGTCCCCTTGCGGTTCTTAACCAGTGGCAAGAGGCCGCTGCCGATGCCGGTCTTCGTGTGTTTCGCCTTGTAAAAGGTGCGTGGGTCTGTGTGGAAGGGGGTGACTCTTCGACCGCCGCATGCCTCTACATGTCCAACTACGATCGCCTCTTGGCGTCGCCCAAAGCCTTCTTACGTGACGTTGCGTGGGACCGATTCATTCTTGATGAGGCCCACACGATGCGCAACGGAGGGTCCAAGCGATATGCCATCTTGCGGAAGATCCGTGCTCCTCGTACCTGGTTTCTTACCGGTACCCCCCTGGTGAACAACACCAAGGATCTTTCCGCCCTTGTCCATCTGATCAACCGCTCTCATAAGCCGAACAAGCCTATGACGGAATCCGAGGGTGCTGCTGTGATGGCCAAATACGGTCTTGCGCGCACGATGGCCATGGTCCGTGATAAGATCCGTGGGGCTCCTTCGCAGTTTGACGTGGAAACTCACCGCCTTCCCTTTGCGACCAACGCCGAACGCCTCTTCTACCGTGGTGTTCAGGGGGCACTGAAGAAACAACTTCAGATGCTCTACGAAGGTCGTCTCAAGGGGAACACGGAGATGATGTTCCTCGTCCTCCTTCTTCGTCTGCGTCAGATCAGCGTACATCTTCAGGTGTATGTCGATTCTTTGAAACAGCGTGCGGCGGCGGCGAAGAAGCCCTGTCCTGTGAAGGACTACACTGGTTCCAGTACCAAGATCGAGAAACTGGTGGGCCTCTTGACCGAGGCCGCGGCGGCAGATGAGCGCCGTGATTGGGTCGTCTTCTGCCAGTTTCGTGAAGAGATCAACCTGGTCGAGGAACGTCTCAAGAAGGAGAGCGGACTTGTGAGTCGCATCTTTCGCTACGATGGTTCGATGTCGATGGAGGGACGTCAGGAACAGATCAATGCGAGTAAACAGGTGTTGCCTGAAGATGCCGGCAAGCAGAAGGTCTTCTTGGTCCAGATCAAGGCCGGTGGCGCAGGTCTTAACCTGCAGCATTTCCACAACGTGGTCTTCATGAGTCCGTGGTGGAACGCCGCGCAGATGGATCAGGCCATTGGGCGTGTCCAGCGTATTGGTCAGGCACAGAAGGTCGGCGTACATTACCTCATCTTGGAAGAGGAGGAGGAACAGAGTCGTAACATTGACCGTTACATGTATAAGAAGGTGGCGCAGAAGAAGGAGATTTGTGAAGTCTTCCTCCAGTCTTCCAGTCACTTCTTGACCCGTCAGGATATGGCTGCGCAGGATGGCGATGCGGAAGCGGAAGACGTCGCGGAAGACAATGTGGCGTTTTACGAACAGTTTGAACAGATTGACATGGACTATGATATGTTTGAAGATGATGAAGAGGTTGGTACGGTGGTCAGTGATAGCGATAGTGTTAGCGGTAGCGATAGTGAAGATCCGCAGTAAGAGCATAGATATATAGAAAGAAAGGTAAGTATCATTGTACAGAACTCTTTTTTTGCTGGGGGAAAAATTGATTTTCGAACTTCGGTTCCAGGTGGCATGCCAGAACCCTGGTTAAGTTATCGCCTTCACTTTCACGCTCTTACGCTTACGCCCTCACTTCGCTAACACTATAAGAATGACTGGTCCCTTCTACCTCTTTCCCATGGACGTCGATGAGGAAGTCCCTGCTCCTCCTGCGCCTGCTCCTATGGATATCGAAGAGCCCCAACTCCTTCCTGTTCCGCCCAACCCTTTTCTCAACCACCCTCTTCCTCACGAGTTGATCCAGCATCCTCTTCCTCCGCTCCCCCCTGGTCTCGGTCCCATCCAGCCTGTGCCTGACCATCTCTTCGATCACGATCATGACTTCTTCGAACCGAATCCTGCGCACGACATCCCTGCGGTTCCCCTCTTTCAAGGACACGGAGGACTCGACATCTCCATCCGATTCAACACCGAGTTTGAAGACCTTGTCCGTCAGCTGGGGTACAACAACTATGACCTCTTCTTTCGTGATTTGAACTTTGATGAACAAGAGGAACACACCTTCCAGGCCGCCGACGGTACGGTCTTCAACATCCATTACGAAGTGGTCCATCGCAGTGATAACGAGGGATACCACATTAGCTCTCCAGACTTCCACGGACACGGTTACTACTACTTTATGTTTTAGACACACACACAGACACATAGAATATAAATGACACAGATAGGCACACATACTCAGAATATAGGTTTGAGGGAGTTTGACCCTCTTTTTTATTGGCCAACTTCAACTTGGAAAAAATTGGCTGTGCCGGCCGGCCTTTTTATTGGTATGCCAGAACACTGGTTTCTTATTCTATAATTATAATATGTTATCCGCAAGAGTAGCATACAATATTAAGAAGGATCGTGAAGAAAAAGAGAAACAGGGGATTATACTTCCTCCTGTATTTCGCCTTTATCAAGAATCAATTGCGAAAATAAAGGACTATAAGGCAGAATATAATGTTTATCTTTATAAGACAATGCGTGACGCCCCTGAAATTACAAATTATAAAGATACAACCTATGAGAATATAAAAGAAGCTATAAATACAAAGCTTACAGAAGGGTATATGATGTATGAAATATTCTTGGTAGAGTATGGATACTATACCGATAATAAATCATCCGTTTCAACCTCTTTACTTATAAGAAAAAGCATCTATAGCTTTTAAGGAGGACTTCAAAAAATAAAATTGGCAGTGGGGGGCCTGCCTTTTTATTGGCACACGAGAACCCTCGTAACCGTAGGAAAAGAAGAAATTGAAAGAATGATTTCTAGCAGTACCTATGCCATGTATTCGAGTGCCGATGCGGCGGAGGATACCGATCTTACGACCGCCTTTACGCCGATTGATGCGCCGAACCCTAAGGCTCTGAAGTACCCCTTTAGCTTCCTTGGGGATTGTGGATGGAATGTCGAAGATATTACCACCGGTATCTTGGAGGAAGAGTCTTGTGATGCCGGCAACTTCCCCCATAACATTACCGAGTACTATTACGTTCAGAAGGGGTGGAACGATGGTGATGCGTGGGAATGTCTGTGTAAGCTCGATACCGGTTGCTATGCCTTCTACACGGCCAGTTGTGACTATACCGGTTTTGACTGCCAAGGAGGGATGGAGCTGATTGTGAGTATGAGTCAAGAGAATCTGTTTTACAAGGGGATTACCGAGGAACAGCGTCGGCGGATCCTGATGGTCAAGTCTGGTGATTCTGATTCTGATTCTGATTCGGACTCTGAAGGAGAGTATGATTATGATGAGAAGCCGTATGGGCGTAAGTAGGAAGATGATGTATAAAATTGGCCGTGGGGGCCTCCCCTTTTTTTGGCACACGAGAACCCTCGTACAAGATGGCAACCTACACTCTTACGCACAGCGACGATTGCGATATCCATTCTGTGGCCTACGTCCGTCAGAATGCCTACGGTAAGGTGGCGCACATTTTCGATACCGTTCAGAAGTCCCTGAAGATTCACATTCCATGGGCACACACAAAGGGCGATATCGAACTCTTTACCGAGGAACACGATATTCGCAACGAGCGGTATGCGAAGAAGGTCGTTGAACTCCCCATTGGATCTGTTGTTCTTATCCCTGATGGAAAAAAGGGACTTCTTGTACGGATTACCTCGGATACAAAGGCCGGTGTCCTTGATCATCTATGCGTGGCATCTTCCGTGAAGACCTGTGAGCATCAGGGAAAGCCAATTCGAAGTGGCTGTACCGACTGTTCAAACGCCGTCCGCAGTGTCTTTTGTACCGATGATACGGCGACCCTTCAAAAGTGCCTGCATGAAGGTTGTACGATTGAGCCCTTCTGGTCCCTCTATCGCGACTGCGAAGTATTGGGAGTGGGGGAATATCCAGATACCGATGGACGCTCTGTGGCCGGTCCTGATTCTTTTGGAAACTGGCATCACAAGTGGATTCTTCGTAACCGTGTGGAATAGGTTATCTTAGAACGTGCGAAAAAAATTGGCCGTGCCGGCCGGCTTTTTATTGGCACGCGAGAAACCTCGTACTCTTCTGCTACAATGGCAAACATTGTCCTCCCTCACCTCCTCCCTGGTGCCGATAAGGATGCCACCTTTAAAGTCGATATTCCAATTGACTTTTATAGATATGAGATGAATGGGAATTTCTATAAGAAGAATCATATGTCTGTCACTAAGGTGTCTTTGTTGATTGACTATTATGTCGAGGATTTTGAAAAGTATGGGTTTGAAGAAGATTTCACAATGGAAGAGTTCCTTACGTGGGGAAAAGATAATGTGCTCCCCTTAATTCGTACTTTTGGAGGAATCGACCCAACTTTTGAAGAGTATAAGACACGTCATCTCTTTTGTGTTGACTATTCTTGGAATCCTGCCGATGGTCATCGAGACTTCACAGATTCTATTGAAAAATCTTATAAATATTCTGAAATTGTGAAAGAAGTGGCAGAGGATGATAAATTTATGTGCCAGCGTGATGGAAAGCGATATTACCCTGTTACAGGAGAACTTGAGAAGATCACGCTTACCTATACAGTCGCCAAAAATTGAATAGGGCAAGAAACATGTGGAAAAAATTGGCCGTGGTGGCCTTCCCTTTTTTTGGCACACGAGAAACCTCGTACCCCCTCTGTGAAAATGATGCCTTCGCACGAACAGACCCTTCGCCGTCGCTCCAGCCGCCTTGCCGAGAAGCGCTGGTCTGCCCACTTTCAGAAGTGTAATCGTACCGTTCCAAACTATGTTATTTCTTGGATTCGAAACGCAACGGCGGCAGCTTCACGCGGATACTGCCCAGATCAGAAGATCCCTGGCGTCTATGATGATTTCACCAACTCATGCTACTATATTGCAGATCTTTACAAGATATATATGGAATATACTGGTGCCTTTGTTCGTTCTACGAATACTGTTAAAAATTGTTGTATCTCAGAGGTAGTTGGATTCTTAAATGTTGACCAAATTCGATTCCCCAAGAATCCCCTCACAAAGGAACTGAACAGTGTCCTTCTTGACTTTCTCCAAATGTGTGATTACCTTCATCTGTATGCGTAGTATTGGCTATGGAAAAATTGGCCGTGGGGGCCACCCCTTTTTTTGGCACACGAGAAACCTCGTACCTGTGATTGAC
>JACCDX011132978.1_pt1 | contig 18034 bp, 19 predicted proteins | sample 7449681 | NCBI WGS metagenome assembly JACCDX01 (sample SAMN15323450, study PRJNA562643) | freshwater metagenome | isolation source: river surface water | place: USA:Blue River Watershed | collected 2017-08-18
GTTGAAATCTAAAACGGAAGGATAATTAAAAAATTTAAAAAAGACCAGAATTTCAAAAATAAAAATGATGGTTTCTATGGGTTCTAAAGTTCTTTTATAAAACTCCATTTTTTTTGCCACCATCCAATTTTTAAAAAATAGTTTAAAAATTGCCGAAGCTGTTAATCGGCTTAATTTTCTTTTAAATAAAAACAATAAAACAGTAATTCCCAAAAAACAGATATATAGTTTTAAGGAATTATCAAAATAACTTTGATTTAAAAATTCATACATTTGATTTATTTTAAACTTATAACAAAATTAAGAAACTAAATGTTAATTTTATATTTTTGTTTAAAAAAAAAGCCCGAAAAAATATTCGGGCTTTTTTTAAGATGTGAATGAATGATTATTTTTTGACAAAGCCATAGATAACTGCAGCATTTGGAATTGTCAAACTAGCAAAGCCAGTTTGGTTTGAAATGCCTGCATTACCACCTAATACTAAAGTAAACAAGGTAGCAAGTAGTTTATTTTTAAATAAAGCAGCACCAGGATTTTTAAATTTGTTTTTATAGATTTTCAATGAAATAGAAAAAGGAGCTGTTATACCTATAGTGCTTGCATTTTGAGCTGCAAACAAATAATTTTTATGAGCACCAGTAGCATTTGGATTTAAACTACCAGTCCATTTGAAATATAAAGCTATTCCTAAACTATCTGTAAGTCCTTTTAAACTATCATATAACCCACCGCTAAAACCGTAAGCAGGTGTAGTAAAGCTATCAAAAACAAAAAATGGCGTAGAGTCTTTAAATAATGAAGTAGCAACATAATCAGAAAGTTTAAAAATATTAGATGTAAGGTCAACAGTAACTGTGTCGTTAAAATTTGAAATATCTCCAATATTGCTTTCAAGTCTATTTGGTTTAAACAATAAAGTAGTAGCGTTCAATTTAGTAACCGTAAAGGTATCTATTTCTGGAATCGTTAAATAATCAGACCCTAAAAAAGCAGCAGCGCCGGGGGCAATTGCACCACCAGTAGCTATCCAAGTTGTATTGTCAAGGCTATCAACAAAAGTTTTGGTAATAGGAGTCTCAGTTGTTTTTGTATCACAACTTGTTAAAAACACACTCACTGTAATAATGCCTAAGAATAGGGCTTTGAAATTTGTAATTTTTTTCATAATTTTAAAAATTTTTTTGCAAAATTACGAATTAATTTGCTATTTAAAAGAAAATTTATGTTAAAAATTTAGTAAATATCCAAAGCAACTAAGTCATTGTTTTGGGGTAATAATTCACCGGAATGTAACCAATTTTGTTCAGATTCATGGGCTAAAATAATGGGCATTCTTTTTTTTGAATTGTGTATGGTAGCCATCAAATTATTAGCTACAGTCGTTAAAATAGTATAGGTATTTTTTTGTTCGCTATTTGTTGGGTTCATCCAAGTGCTATATAAGCCAGCAAAACAAAATAATTCATTTTGGGGTAAACTTAGTTTATATTTTTGTTTCTTCTTTCCGTGAGGGTCTAACCACTGCCATTCAAAAAAAGCATCGGCAATAATTAAACATCGTTGTTGGGTAATATTTTTAAAAGATGGTTTTTCGTGAATCGTTTCTACCCGGGCATTCAAGGTATATTTTTGAATGGAGGCGTCTTTAGCCCAGTGGGGAATTAACCCCCATTGAATACATTCGATAACAGTTGTTTGTTGATTGGTTATTACGGGAGTTAAAGGAAATTGAAATCCATTATATATACCTGGTTTATAATTAGAGTTGTTTTTGAAGGTAGCCTTAAATCTATGTTCTAAATCTTGGGCTTTTTTAGACTGCTGCATGAAAAAACACATGACTTACATTTGTTAGACAATGAATTGACTTATAATTCGTTTATAAAAATTTTTTAGTAACACCAAAAAAGGTAGTTTTACCGGTTGTAAAAAACCTTGAAATGATTGACCTCTTTTGATATAAAATGTATCAAAGGTGCTTGATGTGATTCCCCATTTTTTTATAAATTGATAGTATCCTTTATTTTTCTTTATGCGCTTCACGGTTTGACTTCCGAAATGATACACTTTACTATCACCACAACCTTTAAAGACTCTAATACCAGCCTGCCATAATTTCATTGAAAAATCGGGATCAGAATACATTCCAGGTGAAAACTCGATACTATAACCACCTACTAAATCCCAAGTTGTTTTTTTGACAATATTGGGGGGCCAGGTTGCTCCATTCCAATCTGCCATTTTTAATTGGGGGTATTCGGCTAGTAATTTATTTTCGGCAAAGGTTTTTATATTGCGTCCATAATCTTTTTGAATGGAACATTTACTTTGGGCTTGGGGTTCAATCATGGTGCTCGATAGAAAAAAATCTGTTTGGCCTAATCGGTCAATTTCTTTTTTTAGTACCCAATCCCATTTTGGACAAACATACATATCATCATTTAAATAGACAATAAATTCTGTAACAACCAGAGAGGCGGCAATGTTTAAGGCATAACAAACACCGATATTATTTCTACTAAAAGTATAGGAAATGTCTTTTTGATTATTTATCCATTCTAAGGTGCCATCACTGCCTTCGTTAATATGAAGGATGATTTGGTGTTTATAGGTAGAATTTTTACGAACACTTTCAATGCATGTTTTTAATAATGAAAAATTATTCCAAGTTGGAATAATAATTGAAAATATATCATTTTTATTAAGCGGCGCTATTTTCTTTACAATTTCCATTATTGATTACGATTAAACATATTTGTAATATTTAAAAACAAAATATTACTAACAGTTTGTACTATTATTAAAATTTTGTTCAACAAATTCCCAATTGACAACTTGCCACCAATTTTCAATATAATTTTTCCTTAGATTTTGATAACGTAAATAATAAGCATGTTCCCATACATCTAAGGCTAATAAAGGTTTCCCTTGAATTTTAGTAATATTCATTAGTGGATTATCTTGATTGGGAGTGGTGGTGATATTTAGTTTTTGTAAATTATAGTCATAAATTAACCATGCCCAGCCACTTCCAAAAACCGATAAAGCAGCTTGACTAAATAGGTTTTTTAAATTTGCAAAACCACCAAAATCTTTTTGAAATTGTTCTATCAATTTTTGCGAAGGCATATTAGGTTGACTTAAATTATCTATAGTGCCGGCAGTTTGCAGGGTGTTCAATGCTGTCGTAGATTCTGGATTGGGTTTGAGAGGTCCCATACATTTCCAAAAAAACTCGTGATTAAAATGACCACCAGCATTATTTCTGATGGTAGTAGAATAAGATGAAATATTAAATATCAAATCAGTCAATTTTTCTACATTAATATTATCTTTTGCTAAAGCATCATTCAAATTTTTTACGTAAGCAGCGGCGTGTTTGGTATAATGAATCTCCATTGTCTGAGCATCTATTGCTAAAGCCAAATCTCCATAAGCATAGCCTAAAGGAGACTGCTTAAATGTTGTAAAAGAAGGGGTAGCATAAGAATTAATAGTAGCAGCTCCTAAAGCTACGATGCCCGTTTTTTTGATAAATGACCTTCTGGATTGACTGGTTCTCATAACATTTTTTGGTAAAGTTAATCATTAATTCTTTAAACAAACATTTTCAAGTTAAAATTAACTTTTTTTTATAAAAGAATTTTACTATGACATTTTTATTCATACACACCTAAAATTAATTTTTAATTAAAAACAAAATAAATATCTGTAATTTTGCCTAAAAAATTCATTCATTATGGCTCAACAAATTACTTCTCGAACAACCGATTTTTCACAATGGTATAACGACTTAATTATTAACGGAGCATTGGCAGATTACAGTGCCGTTAGAGGTTGTATGATTATTAAACCTTATGGTTTTTCTTTATGGGAAAATATGCAACAACAGTTAGATAAAATGTTTAAAGAAACTGGACATTCAAATGCCTATTTTCCTTTATTCGTGCCTAAATCACTATTTGAAGCCGAAGAGAAAAATGCCGAAGGTTTTGCTAAGGAATGTGCGGTGGTTACGCATTATCGCTTAAAACCAGATGCTCAAAATAAGGGGAAATTAGTGGTAGACCCTGAAGCAAAATTAGAAGAAGAATTAGTTGTCCGACCAACCAGTGAAGCCATCATTTGGAATAGTTATAAAAATTGGATTCGATCTTATCGAGACTTACCCATTTTAATTAATCAATGGTGTAATGTAGTTCGCTGGGAAATGAGAACCCGTTTGTTTTTGCGTACCGCTGAATTTTTATGGCAAGAAGGTCATACCGCTCATGCTACAAAAGCTGAAGCCGAACAAGAAACAAGGACAATTTTAGATATCTATGCTCGATTTGTAGAAGAATGGATGGCAATTCCAGTAGTAAAGGGAATAAAATCGGCTGGGGAACGATTTGCAGGTGCCGAAGAAACCTTTTGTATTGAAGCTTTGATGCAAGATGGTAAAGCCTTACAAGCTGGAACATCGCATTTTTTAGGTCAAAATTTTGCTAAAGCATTCAACGTTACCTACACCACCAAAGCCAACCAATTAGAATATGTATGGGCAACCAGTTGGGGTGTAAGCACTCGTTTAATAGGTGCTATGGTATTGGTTCATAGCGATGATGATGGATTGGTTATGCCCCCGAAAATAGCCCCCTTGCAAATTGTTATCGTTCCTATTTTCAAAGGAGAAGAAACCAAACATAAAATTATTGAGTATGGTAACAAAATTTTTCAACAATTATTACAAGCGGGCATCCGAGTAAAATTTGATAGCGATGATAATAATCGTCCAGGTTTCAAATTTACCGAATATGAAACCAAAGGAGTTCCCATTCGTATTGCTATCGGATTAAGAGATGTAGAAAATAATGTGGTTGAAATTGCCCGCCGTGATACCAAAGAAAAACAATCCGTTTCTATTGAAAATATAACCAGTTTTTGTTCCCAATTATTAATTGAAATTCAACAAAATCTTTTTTCAAGAGCCCAAGTTTTCTTGGAAAATAATACTAAAAAAATTGACCATTTGGCCGATTTAAATGAATTTCTTGATACTAAAGGCGGCTTTGCCTTAGTTCATTGGGACGGCAGTTCAGAAACAGAAGAATTATTCAAATCGTTAGCCAAAGCCACGATTCGTTGTATTCCACTCCAACCCATTGCTGAAGAAGGAACTTGCATTATTTCTGGAAAACCTTCACACCAAAGGATTTATGTTGCCCGAGCCTACTAAAATTCAACCATTCAACCAAACCATGTTGCCACAACTTCCTGATGGAATTTTATTATATAATAAACCTTTACATCTTACTTCTTTTGGATTAGTAAAAAAATTAAAAAGACAATTACAAGTAAAAAAAATTGGTCATGGAGGTACGTTAGATCCTTTAGCGAGCGGGTTAATGATAATTGGTGTTGAAAAAGGCACTAAATTATTAGATAAATACCTTAAATTAGCTAAAAAATACGAAGGTGAATTTATCTTAGGTGCCGTAACTCCGTCCTACGATTTAGAAACCATACCGCAAAATTTTAAAGATGTTTCCAAAATATCTCAAGAATCTTTAAATAAATTAATTCCACAATTTAGCGGGGAAATTCTACAAAAGCCACCCATGTTTTCTGCTTTAAAAAAAAATGGAGAAACTATGTATCGTTTAGCACGTAAAGGGTTGAATATCGAATTAGAACCAAGAACTGTTACAATTTTTGAACTCCAATTAGAATTAACATCTTTACCCTTAATTCAGTTTAAAGTCTATTGTTCTTCTGGAACTTATATCCGGTCTTTAGTGTATGATATAGGCCAACAATTAGGAACTGGGGCTTACCTTAGTAAATTAGTCCGAACCAGTATTGGCGATTTTAATTTAGACCAAAGTTCAGCATTAAGCTAACAGAAAATACCTTTGAAATAATGATTCAAAAACCTATTTTGAGGGTCAAATTCTTGTCTAATTTTTTTAAATTTTTCTAACCTTTCTCCAAAGGCTTTTTCGGCTTGGTTTCTTGTAACACCCCAAGTTTGATTAAACATCGGAGTGCCACCTAAATCACTACAAAATTCATTATAATTTATCAAAAACTCACGCCAGCCTTTATTTCCAGTAGAAACAGGGTCAACGGTCATTACATTTCCGTTCCAAGAATAAGAAAACAAAGATTGCAGATCATGAGAAATACGATAGCCTACATTCAATAAATTGGTTCGATAGCCTGTTTTCTTATAATAATCTTGACAAAATTTGAAATATGCTGAAACGATTTCTGGGTAACGTTCTTCAGGAAATGCCCACAGGCTAAAAGTATAGCGGTGAATATCGGCAACATCTGGATAACGGATGGTTTGGTCCATTGCTTGGGTATGATCACTTTTAAGAAATTGAGTGATACCAACTCTGATTAACGAATTGAAAACATCTACAATTTTATATCTTAGCCATTTTATAGGCACAAATCTTTCTACCCATTGTCCTACATAAGGGGCGGTTTTTTTCCATAAATGATTTCTAATTTTCCATAAGCTGGTATTATATTTTAGATCTTTTTTTGCAACTTCTTGAAAATTATATTGTCTAAATTCAACTGTAATTTTATTTTCAAAAGGATACAAATAATACATGATGGCGGCATTGGATTGTTTTATTTCTGGTAGATTAGTAATAAAATTTTGTAGGGTATAGTTTTTGTGCCAAACTTTCAAAGGTTGTTTAGGTCTTGTTTTGAAACAAACTTGATAAACCAGTCCTAAATTACCATAAGAAGAGCGTAGGGCTTGGATAAGTTCAGGGTCTTTTTCTGTAACTAATATTTTTTCGCCATTTGCTTTAAGAATACCTATTTCGCAAATATACGAACCTACTTGACCATATTCGTTGGGAAAAGAAGAATCTTTGGTAGCCGCTACAGCAGCACTTCCGGCTGTTAAGCAACCAATTTCTGTATTGACATGCAGTTGTTTATCTAAAGGATCTAAAGCCAGTTCTATGTCTTTATATAAAACGCCTGGCTCCACGGTGATGGTATCTTCGCCAATGTGCAAAATTTTATTCATTTTTATTTTGATTATTGTTCCACCATTGGCTTCACAACATTGAGCCGTAGAGTGATTTTGCCCTACGGGTTTTAGTGGAGAAGGATATTGTTGAGGATGAGCCACAATATTTTCTAAATCTGCTAAACTATGGGCTTCAACAACGACTGTTGGATAGGTTTTTAAATCGCCGAACCAATTAGCTACTTCAATTTTTTGTTCCATATAATATAAATTTAATACTGCGAAGGTAAATTATAATTAGATTATTTTTTATTTTTTTAAAAAATTTATTTACTTTTGCAATAAAATAATAATGCCAAATATTTCCGTAGCAGATTTTTACCAAGATAAAATAATTACCATTTCTGGAGTAACTGGATTCTATGGGAAAGTTTTATTAGAAAAAATTTTATGGGAATATCCCAATATAAAAAAAATTAATTTATTAATCCGCCGAAAAAGTAAATCCAATGCTTCTGATAGGTTTACTTCAGAAGTTTTAACCTCACCTATCTTTGAAAGAGTTATCAAAAGGTGTCAAGAACAAGGTACAGATTTTTATCAATGGGTTTTTAATAAAATGGATATTTTTGAAATTGATTACAGTTATAAAGATGTAGGATTAGAAGCCTCCGTTTTAAAAAATTTATTTACTCAAACCAATGTTTTTTTTCATATTGCTGCTTCGGTAAATTGGGATGACCCTTTTGACCTTACTTTACATTCTAATGTCATCAGTTCAATAAATTTAATCTCGCTTTTAAAACAATTTCATCCAACCGATAAGCCACATTTTGTATATATTTCTTCCGCATTGATATTTAATAAAGCCAAAGGTATTTGCCCTGAATTGCCTTTAACAGATTTTGCGAATGAAGACAAAAATTATAATTTCCATATAGCGGAAATTCAAAAAATCAATATTGATGAACTATATAACGATATTTTATCAAAAAGAAAACAATTGACGGAATGGGCATATAAAAAATTTACCGACCCTTGTCCTTATGAATGTTTGATTTATTCAGGAGAAGATATGAAACAACAACTGATTTTAAAATTGTGTCGTGATAGAACCAATGATGCCCTCTCGGAATATGGGAGAACCATTGTTAATAAATATAATTTTAGTGATACCTATACTTTTGGTAAAGTGCTAACTGAAATTTCATTAGACAAATTCAAGGATGATATTCATATTTCCATTATTCGACCTTCAGCTATTACAGCCGCCTTTAAAGAACCACTTAAGGGTTGGGTAGAACGAATGATTTCTTTCAATCCGTTAATTGTTAAAGTAGGTACCGGCAAAATAAAAGTACTTCCAGGAAATTACCAAGCTTTGGTAGATTTTATTCCGATTGATTTTGCCATAAATCAAACCTTAATTGCTCCATATTTTCATCCTCAAAACAAAGTAGTAAATGTCTGGCACGCAGTTACAAGTAAAAAAGTTAATTTCACGATTAAATACATGTTGCAATTGGTTTTAAATAAATTTTCTTTGAAATATTTTAAAGATTATAAAAATGAAAAAAGCACAGCCAAAATATATTTTGCTATTCCGTGTTCTTTGGCTTTGTTTTTACTTAATGTATGTTTCTTAATAACTGTGGCTATTATTCAATTAATGTATAAATTAAAATCAATACCATTATTTTTTTCAATTCTAAAAAATTTAGTATTGCTTAGAAAAAATTTACAAAAAAATATTCGTTTACTTGGATTATATAAAGTTTATTTACAGAGAGGAAAATGGATACTTAATTACGAAAAAACACAGGATTATTTACAACAACTTTCAACCAGCGAACGTTCAAAATATAACTATAATATTGAAACGGTTAATTCTTGGGAGGAATATTGGACAGAAACCCACTTTAACGGAATGTTCACATTTATTCTGAAAAAATAAATCCATTGAAAAAATCATTAATAAATAATAAAATTTTAATTACAGGCGCTTCTTCTGGAATAGGTAAAGCCTTAGCCTTGCACTTTGCTGATAAGGCTTCTGAGGTTACATTAATTTTAATTGCAAGAAATAAAGAAAAATTAATTGAAACTGCGGAAACCTGTATGAATAAAGGAATTCAAACCTATTATTTTATAGCTGATTTGGCGCTTCCTGACGAAAGTGAAAAAATTTGTTATGAAATAAAACATAAGATAGGTATTCCAGATATTATTATTAACAATGCTGGTGGTGGACAATTTAAAGCAATGAAAGATGCTCGTATTACAGACGCTCTCCAAGCAATGGGAGCGCCTTATTTTTCATCCTTTCATTTGACTTGCTATTTTTTTAACGATTTTTGTAAACGAAATACCGGAAACATCCTATTTGTTAATACTCCAGCCGCCTATTTTCCTTTCCCTTTTACGCTCACCTATTCTTCTACCAGATGGGCTCTACGGGCAATGATACGTTGTTTAAGACAAGAACTTAAAGGCACTCAAATTCTTGTGAGCGAAGTTATTCCTGGTCTTACTATATCGAACTATTTTGCGAATAACAATATGCAGGAAGACCAGCACATTCCAGCGATTAATTCTTATCTGTTTAAAAAACTTTCTTCAGAAGAAGTAGCTACCAGTATTTACCAAGGTATTCTTCAAAATAAAAAATTAATTGTTCCTCAAAAATTAATGCGTATCATTTTGCCCCTATCGCAAATATTTCCGACTTTTTTTGACAAAATTTTAATGTGGAAAAAACCTAAATAAAATTTATGGTGTACGATGTGGTAGTCATTGGCTTAGGAAGTGTGGGGGCAGCTACTGTTTATGAATTGTCGCAAATTCACAACCTGAAAGTTGTTGGAATTGACTGTTACCAAGTTCCACACCATCATAGTTCTCACGGAGGTCATAATAGAATTATCAGAAAAGCCTATTTCGAACATCCCAATTATGTTCCATTATTACAGGAAGCTTATCAAAATTGGCAAGACATAGAGAAAAAATTTCATCAAAAAATATACCATCCTTGCGGCATTTTATATATTGGACACCCAAACCATAAACTAATTTCTGGCGTTCAACAGGCAGCCCAATTGTACCAAATAAATATCGAGGAATTTAATATTTCGCAACTTAAAAATAAATACCCCATTTTTAAAACCAATCCGTCTGATACCATACTCTACGAAGCCGATGCTGGTTGGATAGACGTCCATCTTTATTTAAACACCTTACTACAAAATAGTCAACATTCCAACGTCCAATTATTGTTTAACGAACCATTGCTTGAATGGAACTATACAAATGAACTTTTTCACATTACTACTAAAAATATGAGCATAAAATCTCATAAAATAATTTTTTCCAATGGTCCTACTATGACTAAAACCCTACCTTTTTTAGAAAAACATCTTACTACAACTAAACAAGTTTATTCATGGTTTCATCCTTCAGAAAAATTAGAATCGCTTTGGAATAATATGCCTTGCTGGTGTTCAGGTCATCCTGACTTAGAGCATATATTTTATGGAGTGCCGAATGAACATTTTAATAAGAGTGGACATTTTGGTAAGATGAAGTTTGGTTTTCATAAAGCAGGCGAAAAGCTCCATGATTGGCAGCTTAAAAATAATATAAATGATAATGAAAAAGAAATCTTGAAAAATTTTATAAATACTTCATTTGAATATACGGAAAAGGGTAATATACAGTACGATACCTGTATTTATACGAATTCAACGGATGAACATTTTATTATTGACTTTGTTCCAAATTCTTATAATAAAGCCTTGTTTATTAGCGCTTCTAGTGGGCATGGGTTTAAGTTTTCGCCGATTTTAGGTAAGATTGCTAAAGAATTAATCATTGCTGGACAAACTCGCTATAATATAAATTTATTTAAGTTAGAACGACTATTAATGGATGAAAAATAAGGTAATTTCAAATATAAAAAATTAAATAATTTTTTCCGTAACTTTGCAAGATATGATAGAAAAATTAGACGCTCTGGAAGCTAAATTACAGCAAATAAGCATTTCGCTGACCAATCCTGAAGTAATTAATAATCTTCAAGAATTTGGAAAACTTAGTAAGGAATATAAAAATTTAGAAAAAATTGTTCAACCGTATCATGAATATAAAAAAGTTCTTAGCGATTATCAATACGCCAAAAGTGCTTTAGAAGGCAACGATGATGAACTTAGAGAGTGGATGAAAGATGAAGTCCCTAAATTAGAAGCCCAAAAAGACCAATTGGAGAGATTTTTAACTCAATTATTAATTCCTAAAGATCCTCAAGACGATAAAAATGCGATTATAGAAATTAGAGCCGGTACAGGTGGAGATGAAGCTAGTTTATTTGCTGGAGATTTATTAGATATGTACTTAAAATACGCCACTAAAAAAGGTTGGAAAACCGCGATTGTAAGCGAAAACGAAGGCACGGTTGGAGGTTATAAAGAAGTTATTATTGAAATTAGTGGAGAAGACGTTTATGGTACACTAAAATTTGAGAGTGGCGTTCACCGTGTACAACGTGTTCCTTCAACAGAAGCCAATGGGCGTGTACACACATCGGCAGCTACCGTAGCCGTTCTCCCCGAAGCCGATGAAGTAGATTTTTATCTGAACCCTTCAGATGTAAAAATGGAAACAGCACGAAGTGGAGGCGCTGGTGGACAAAACGTTAATAAGGTGGAAACCAAGGTTATGTTAACCCATATTCCCTCTGGAACTGTGGTTATGTGCCAAACAGAAAGAACGCAATTAGGAAACCGTGAAAAAGCCATGAATATGTTACGAACAAAGCTATTTGAAGAGCAAGTTCGAAAACAAGAAGAAGAAATTGCCCATCAACGAAAAACCTTAGTGAGTACCGGAGATCGAAGCGCAAAAATAAGGACTTACAATTGGCCTCAGGGTAGGGTAACTGACCACAGAATTGGTTTTACATCTTATAATTTAGATGCAGTAGTAAACGGACAAATCGAAGATTTTATCGAAAAATTACAGTTAGCCGAAAATGCTGAAAAAATGCTAAATAGCTAATAAACTATCCTATCCTAAAGGTCCTTGATAAGCATTTCCATATAAGGCAGGAATTTGACAGCCTGCTGCGCGTAAATAGGCAGTTAATTGTCCTCTATGATGATATAAATGATTGTACAAGAATCCTCGAGCAACTTCCAATTTCGTCATAGGACCGAAAACAACATTTCCACCGTGGGTCATGGTCCAATTATCTTTCAATTTGGTTTCGTCTAAATTTTCTAATACCAGCCTAGCTTTGGAAGCATTCTCTTCTAATTTGGCTACAATATTGGCTGCTTTAGTTAGATCTCCTTTATCATATACATATTTGTCAATCGCAAATTCATTCATGTTAAAAGTAAGGTCGTACCAATTATAAATTTCAGCAATATGGCTGGCTAATTGAGCTACACTCCATAATTGAGGTTGTAATTTATAATCCAATTTGTCATCTGGGATTGCTTTTAGGAGCTTAAGGGTATTTGCTAATTCAAATTCAAATTCGTTTAAGAACATTTTTTGTAACATATAATTTTTTTAAGAGTAAATATTTTAATTAACAACCAATTGGTAGAAGTCTTCGTAGTTTAAATATTTTTTAGCCATTGCCATAATGTCTTCTGGAGTTATCTTTTTAATATTATTCACTTGACGATGAAAAAAGTCAATTGGAATTTCATTTAAAATGTAATTTTGCCAAATGGCAGCCACGTTGAAAACTCCATCTAACTCATTTAAAAATTTTCCTAATAAAAAATTTTGAACAGACCTTAAATAGTCCATATCAATGGGTGTGGTTTGAAGTCGTAAAAATTCTTTCTTAACTTCTTCAATACAGTCGGCAACAGCTTCATGATTAATTTCCGCAGAAATAATTAAGGAACTCAAATCAATTGCGTTTGTAATATTGCTATTAATACCATAAGTATAACCTTTTTCTTCACGAATGGTTTGATTTAATCTTGAACCAAAATATCCCCCCAATAAAGTATTCAAAATACGAACTTTATAATGATCGTCGTTAAAAATATTAATAATTGGTCGTCCAATTCTTATTGAAGATTGGGCTGTTTTAGCATTGATTTTAATCGTTTTAAGTTCTGACTTAAAATCTTTTTTATCTAATTTTTGAGGGGTAGAATAATAATTATTAAGCGGAAGACTTCCTATATGTTGGTTTATATTATTTAAATTTTCTTGTCCAATTAAACCAGCAATAAAAATCGTACATTTTCCTATTTTAAAATATTGTTCATAGCATTCTAAAATATCTACTTGGTTTAATTCTTCATATTGTTGGATAGTTGAGAAAGTACCATAAGGATGTTGTTCTCCATACAACATTTGTCGAATATTTCTGTTGGCATGAAAATTCGTTTTATTAGATAAATTTGTTATATTAGAGATAGCATTTTTTTTAAATATTTCAATTTCTTCTTCCTCAAAATTGGCTTCGGTAAATATTTCACACAAAACGGGTAAACATTTGGCAAAATTTTTGGTTAGACATCTAATTTGTATCGTGGAGAATTTTTTGCCGCAATCTACATTTACAAAAATTCCTTCATTTTCAAACATTTCAGATATGGCTTTATGTTTAAAGCGATTGGTGCCATTCATTAACAAAGCATTGGCAGCTTCAGGAATACATACGTTTTTATAATAAATCGTACCCACATTAAAAACCATTTGCATCGTAATTACTTCTTGAGTACCCCCTTCAATAATATAAACACTGGTACCATTATCTAATTTTAAATGTCTTAAGTCTGGTTTTAACGATAAAATAAACGATGTCAAATCGGAATATTTAGGTGCAATAGAACGGTCTAATAAATTATTCATGGCTTTGTTGGGCGTAATAATTAAGAATGTTTAAATTTTTGTCTTGAAAAGTTTGTCTTGAAAACTCTAACACGTCTGTTGGTTTTATATGCAAGTATTGGTCAAACTCTATATTTAATAAATTGGCGTCTCCCAACATTTCATAAAAACCTAAATTCTGAGCACGGTTAAGGATTTCAATGTTTTCAAAAGCATGTATGGTTTGAATTTTGTTTATTATTTTGGTTATTTCATCTTGTTTGGGTAAGTTTTGACATAAATCATTTATAATGTCTCTGATGGCTTGTTCGGCATCAGCCATATTTACTTTCTGGTTTAAATAACCACCAATTGTTATAAGAGAAGGGTCTATCGAACCTAAATGATAACATTCAATTTTAGAAAATAATTTTTTTTCTTTTATCAAAGTTTGATAAAGGCGAGATGATTCTCCATGACCTAATAAATAACTAACCAAGTCTAAAGTAGGATATAAATTTGACATGCGATCCACTGTTTTCCAAGCCATCATTAGGTAGTTAAAAGGAACATTTTCAATGGTATCTAATCGGCGGATATGAGTTTGTTCGGGTTCTCTGGGTATATTTTGGGAAATAATATTGGACGGAATTTGACTATACCATTTTTCAAATAAATATTTAATTTTAGAAGTTTGGACATTTCCTACGACAGAAATAATGGCATTATTTGGACGATAATATTTATAATAAAATTCTTTTATATCAGTTAATTGAGATAAATTAACATGGTGAATATCTTTCCCAATAGTCATCCAACTATAAGGATGAACTTGGTAAGCTAATTTACGCATCAAGTGCCAAGTATTACCATAAGGTTTATTCAGATATAATTCTTTATACTCTTCTTCAATAACTTTTTTTTCAATTTGTAAGTTCTGTTCGTTAAAGTTAAGAGATAACATCCGGTCGCTTTCTAACCAAAATATGGTTTCTAAATTTTCAGCAGGTAGGGTAGCATAATAATTGGTATAATCGTTGGTAGTAAAAGCATTGTTCTCACCGCCGCATTTTTGTAATTCAAGGTCGTAATTTTTAACATGAAGGCTACCACGAAACATTAAATGTTCAAAAAGGTGGGCTAATCCGGTTTTGTCAGGATGTTCATGTTTAGCACCCACTTTATATAAGGTATTAAAAGTAACCAAGGGCGTATTACGATCCTCCTCAACAATTACTGTTAAGCCATTTTCTAATGTAAATTTATCAAAATTTATCATTTATTAATTAGTCATTATCTACAAAGGTACAATTATTTTATTTAAAAAATAAATAATGTTGATAAAAAGAATTTAAAATGGTTCTTTGGGAATAAGTTGAAATAAAATATTCTTAAAGAAAAAGGTGTTTTTTAAATAAATTGCAAAGGGGCAATTATAATAAAAAGTAAAAAAAAGCAATTGAAAAGCTAAAAAATAAAAATTCCTTAAATAAAATTATTTTATAATTATATTTTATTGATTATCAAATATATAAATCAATTATAGATTTTTTTTTTAGTAAAAAATAGCAGAATAAGGCTAATAAAACTAATTTTTTTTGGTTAATTATAAAATTATACCTACCTTTGCAACCCAAAAATTAAAAATGTCAAAACAAGCATTAATCAAACAAGATGGAATTATAACGGAGGCTATGAGTAATGCTATGTTTAGAGTTCAATTAGAGAATGGTCATGAAATTTTAGCAACGATTTCTGGCAAGATGCGCATGCATTTTATACGCATATTAACAGGTGATAAAGTAGGCGTAGAAATGAGTCCATACGATCTATCAAGAGGTAGAATAATATTCAGATATAAATAATCATTATGAAAGTTAGAGCATCCATTAAAAAACGTAGTGCCCAATGTAAAATTGTGCGTCGTAAAGGTAAACTTTATGTAATCAATAAAATGAATCCCCGTTTTAAACAAAGACAAGGTTAATTAATCACTAAAAATAAAATTAAGTTATGGCGCGAATTGCAGGTGTTGATCTTCCAAAAAATAAAAGAGGCGAGATTGGCTTAACCTATATATTTGGAATAGGTAGGTCTACGGCTCGAAAAATTTTATCTCATGCGAAAATAGATTTCGATAAAAAAGTACACCAATGGAACGATGACGAATTGAATTTGATAAGAACGTATATTACCAATGAATTAAAAATTGAGGGTGCCTTAAAAAGTGAAGTAACCTTAAATATTAAAAGATTATTAGATATCGCTTGTTATCGTGGGTTAAGGCATCGTAGAGGGTTACCTGTAAGAGGTCAAAGAACGAAAACAAATAGTCGTACAAGAAAAGGAAAACGTAAAACAGTGGCTGGCAAGAAAAAAGTAGCTGCTAAAAAATAACATGAATTAAAAAAAAATACATGGCAAAAACACAAAAACAACAAGAAAGTGCTAAAGCGGCTGCTAAAAAAAGAGTGGTCTTAGTAGATGCTTTTGGGGAGGCTAAAATTAACGCCACATTTAATAATATACTCATTTGCTTTACGAACAAAAGAGGGCAAGTAGTATGTTGGTCTAGTGCGGGAAAGATGGGTTTTAAAGGTTCAAAAAAGAATACTCCTTATGCAGCTCAGGTAGCGGCGGCTGATGCATCCAAAGTGGCTGCGGAAGCAGGTATCAAAAAAGTAGATGTGTTTGTAATGGGACCTGGTAGTGGTCGAGAAAGTGCGATTAGAACGATCGCCCAAGCTGGGATAGACGTGGTATCTATCAAAGACTTAACTCCTTTACCCCATAATGGTTGTAGACCTCCAAAAGCAAGAAGAGTCTAAAACCACATTATTCGCAAGAGAATAATATTGATTTTAATAAATTTTAATGATATTATTCCAAAAAAAGTAAAAATTTTAAACTATGGCAAGATATACAGGTGCAAAAACAAAAATCTCCCGAATATTCGGGGAGCCAATTCTAGGAAATGGAAAATGGCTTAAAAAAAACAGTAACCCACCAGGTCAGCACGGTGCAAATCGTAAGCGAAAATCAATGGGTGAATTTGCTTTACAACTTAAAGAAAAACAGAAAGCAAAATATACGTATGGTGTTTTGGAACGTCAATTTAGAAAAACCTTTCATGAGGCTGCTCGATTAAAAGGAGTTACTGGTGAAAACTTAATTAAATTATTGGAATCAAGACTGGATAATATTGTATTTCGGTTAGGGCTAACAGCCAGTCGTAATGAGGCTCGTCAAATTGTTAATCATAAACATATTTGTGTTAATGGAATCGTAACTAATATCCCTTCTTACACTTGTAAAGTCGGTGATATTATTACGTATAATTCCAAAACAATAAATAAAAATACAATTCTTGGAAAAGCCCGAGGCAAAAGCCCCAAAATAGGCTGGTTAGATTGGAATGACAATACCAAATCTGGAACCTATATCGCATTACCAGAAAGAGACCAAGTTCCAGAAAATATCAAAGAACAATTAATCGTAGAATTGTATTCTAAATAATTAAATTAAATTAAATTAATATGGCAATTTTAAATTTTCAACAACCTAATAAAATATTGGTAAAAAAAGCCAATGATTTTCAAGGTATTTTTGAATTTTGTCCCTTAGAACCAGGATTTGGAGTAACTATAGGAAATTCATTGAGAAGGATTTTATTGAGTTCTTTAGAAGGTGTTGCAATTGTTGGAATGAAAATAGAAGGTATTAACCACGAATTTTCCACCATTAATGGTGTTTCTGAAGACGTAACAGAAATTATTTTAAATTTAAAGCAAATTCGATTTAAACCTAAGCAAAATACTGAATTTACCTCTGAAAAAATTTATCTAACAATTCAAAACCAAACTGAATTTACGGCTCAGCAATTAAATGAGCGGTCACAATTTTATGAAGTAATTGACCCAAATTTTGTGATATGCTCTATGGATAAATCGGCAAAATTTTCTATTGAATTAACCTTATCAAAAGCCCGTGGCTATGTAAGTGCAGAAGATAACAAACCTACAGAAGCTCCTATCGGATATATTCCTATTGACTCTATTCATACCCCCATTGTAAACGTACGATACACCATCGAAAATTATCGCGTTGAACAAAAAACGGATTATGAAAAATTAAACATCGAAATTACGACCGATGGAACAATTCACCCAGAAGAAGCCATCAAACAAGCTTCCCGAATTTTAATTCGACATTTTA
>JACCDX010050010.1_pt1 | contig 18033 bp, 18 predicted proteins | sample 7449681 | NCBI WGS metagenome assembly JACCDX01 (sample SAMN15323450, study PRJNA562643) | freshwater metagenome | isolation source: river surface water | place: USA:Blue River Watershed | collected 2017-08-18
CCATTCCAGAAACCGGTGCGGAACTTGATGTCCACGCCATACGCGCTGGTGTCCTGCGAGATCACCAGCAATTCCTTCACGCCGGCCTTGAACAGGTTCTCGGCTTCAAGCATCACCTCGGCAATCGGGCGCGACACCAGGTCGCCACGCATAGCCGGGATGATGCAGAAGCTGCAGCGATGGTTGCAGCCTTCGGAAATCTTCAGGTACGCATAATGCTTCGGCGTCAGCTTCACGCCGGCTGGCGGCACCAGGTCAAGGAAAGGCTCGTGCGGCTTAGGCAGGTGCACATGCACCGCATCCATCACTTCACCCAATGCATGCGGTCCGGTCACGGCCAGCACCTTCGGGTGCACCTTCTGCACGATCTCGTCGCCGCTGGCGTCTTTCTTGTGGCCGAGGCAGCCGGTAACGATCACCTTGCCGTTTTCATTCAGGGCCTCGCCAATCGCATCCAGCGATTCCTGCACCGCTGCGTCGATGAAGCCGCAGGTGTTCACGATCACCAGGTCCGCGCCGTCATAAGACTTCGCGGTCTCGTAACCTTCGGCACGCAACTGGGTGAGGATCTGTTCGGAATCGACCAGCGCCTTCGGGCAACCGAGGGAAACAAAACCGACTTTGGGCGGGGTGGATGAAGTGCTGGACATGAAACTCTGGAATTCAGGATGAAAAAACAAATGGCGACCACGCTGGGCGTGGTCGCCATTTTACCTGTTGCTGCTGCCGGCCCGCGGCAGCTTGAAAATCACTTGCTCTCGGCCTTCTCAGGCGCACGCGTTCCATTCACGCCGGGGAACGGGAATGCGCCGAACACGTTCTTGGCCTGGCTTTGCATCTGCTCCTGCATCTGCATGAACAGGCTCTTCGACTGTTCGATGTAATTGCTCATCATGCCCTGCATCATCGGCGCCTGCACGCTCATGAACTGAGTCCACATCTCCGGGCTGAAGGTTTTTTCATCCATCATGCCCTTCGAGTTCTCGGCCATCTTGTTCTGGATGTCGATGAAGACCTGGATGTTCTTCTCGAGGTAGTTGCCCATCATGCCCTGCATCGCATGGCCGTAGTAGCGAATGATCTGCGACAGCGCGCCGCTGGAGAACATCGGTTGCCCGTTCGCTTCTTCCTCGAGGATGATCTGCAGCAGGATGCTGCGCGTGAGGTCTTCTTCGGATTTCGCATCGACCACCATGAAATCCTCGTTCCCGAGGACCAGCTGTTTCACATCAGCGAGCGTGATGTAGGAACTGGTCTGGGTATCGTACAAGCGGCGGTTCGGGTATTTCTTGATCAGCCGTTCGCCGGCTTTTTTTGCGGTCGTCATTGGGGGGTCCGTTCCTATTGCGTCGCAATGCAGCGTTGCGATCTTATGAAAAAAACCGGAAGTTTTTCCGTGTCTCCGCGGTCATTATAGTCCTGAAAAACAGACGCTTGTCCAGTTCCGCGCTGCAAAAAGAGAGCCCGTGGTGCAGCGCACAGGAAATTCCAGACTATTTCGCGTAGTAAACACTTATGCCGTCAGGCCTTTACCTGTACGTAGCGCCCCGGTGCCGGCTCTATCGGCTTGTGTTTCGCGTTGCCGTACTTGGCCGGGGCCGCATGCTGACCACCGGCGTGCTCGGCAAGGAAGGCCGTCCATTCGGTCCACCAGCTGCCCGGGTGTTCGGTAGCGCCGGCCATCCACTCGTCTGCGGTTGCCGGCAACGCATCGTTGGTCCAGTAGCTGCGCTTCTTCTTCGCAGGTGGATTGATCACACCGGCGATGTGACCTGACGCACCGAGCACGAAGCGGATTTTGTCACCGCCTTTGTTCCCACCCTTGCCCCCGCCTTTGCCACCCTTGCCCTTGTTCAGCAAGCAGCTCGACAGATAGGCCGATTGCCACGGCACGATATGGTCCTCACGTGACGCATAGAGGAAGGTCGGAGTCTGCACTTTGCCAAGGTCGATCGCATCGCCATGCACGGACAACGCACCCGGCTCGCGCAAGCGATTTTCGAGATACATGTTGCGCAAGTAGTAGCAGAACATCGGTCCCGGCAGATTGGTGCTATCCGAGTTCCAGTACAACAGGTCAAACGGTGGCGGATCTTCACCCTTCAGGTAATTCGACTCCACATAATTCCAGACCAGGTCATTGGGTCGCAGGCTGGAAAAGGCCGTCGCGAAATCGCGGCCCGGCATCAAGCCGCCCTTGCCGATAGCGGCTTCGCGCTGCTGCACCTGCGCCTCATCGACATAAACTTCGATTGCGCCGACATCGCTGAAGTCCAGCATTGTGGTCAGCAGCGTCATGCTCGCAGCCGGCTGCTTGCCACGCGCGGCCAGTACCGCCAGCGCAGTCGACAGGATGGTGCCGCCGACGCAGAAGCCCAACGTATTGAGTTGGTCCTGGCCACTGATGTCGAGCGCGACCTCGATCGCCTTGATCGGGCCCTGCTCGATGTAATCATCCCAGCCAAGATGGCCAAGCGACGCATCCGCATTCACCCACGACACGACAAACACCGTGTGCCCTTGCTCCACCGCGTGGCGGATCAGCGAGTTCTCCGGCTGCAGGTCCAGGATGTAGAACTTGTTGATGCAGGGTGGGACGATCAGCAGCGGACGCTCGTGTACCTGCTTGGTCAGCGGACGATACTGCAGCAGCTGCATCACGTCGTTCTCGAACACGACCGCGCCTTCGGTGGTCGCAACATTCTTGCCGACTTCAAATGCGTTTTCGTCGGTATGCGAGATGTGGCCCTTCTGCATATCTTCCAGCATGTGCTGTATGCCACGGGTCAGGCTCTCGCCACGCGACTCGACCAGCTTCTGCTGCGCTTCCGGGTTCGTCGCGAGGAAGTTCTTCGGCGACAGCGCATCGATGGCCTGCTGGGTCGCGAAGCGTATCTTGCGGCGAGTCTTCTCGTCGGTCTCGACGGCATCGGCCAGCTCGTTCAGGTACTTCGCATTCAACAGGTACGCCGCTGCATTGAACGCATGCAGCGGATTGGTCTTCCATGCGGGATCGGCAAAGCGACGGTCGCGGATGTCCGGCGAGCGCTGCGCAATCAGCGCTGTCCACAAAGTGGACATCTCTTCCATGTAGTCCTTCTGGATCTGCTGCAGCTTCTCCGGCGGGATCATTGCGCCCAATGCCGGTGGCGCCGACAGGCCGGGCATCATTCCCATGGCTGGCATGGCAGGCATAGTGGGCATGCCCGGGATGGCACCCATCGACGGCAGTCCGGCTTGCATCAGATTGAACATCGATTGCCAGCCCTTCGGGTCCGACATCTGCGCCATCCATTCGGCGGCGGAGCCTTGTTGCTTGTTCGTGCTGTCGGATTGCTTCATCTGGATGCTCCCCCGGTCTCGTTCTGGTTCTCTGCTGCAGTCGATGCGGCGCTGCCCGGCGGCCGGACGGCGCGGGTTGGTGTCTGATGCTAGGATCCCTCGTTATTGTCGTTCTGGGACTGGCATTCGATGCACATAGCAGCGGTAGGATGGTTGTATGTGACGCTGATGATGGCGATCACCGAGGAAACGGTGGTCGCAGGCATTATGACGTTTTTCCTTTACGGTGTGCTACCGGCTTTGATAATTATGTACATAGCCGGCAGCGGCCAGCGCAGGCGGCGGCGAGAACAGGAAACCCGGGACAGGCTGGCCGCGATGCAGGCGCGGCGGCCAACGGATGCATGGCCAGAAGGGCCGGGAGGGCCGGAAGTGCCGGCGCCCGAACAACCCGCAAGCTCAGTCCGGGCGAATCCAGATCAGTGAAGCCATCCGACCAGTGACCCGGTCGCGGCGATACGAGTAGAAGCGCGACGCCTCCGACACCGTGCAGTCTGCGCCGCCATGGACGGCGTGCACCCCGACGCGTGCCAGTGCCAGCCGCGCCAGTTGCGGCAGATCGCCGAGGTATTTGCCGGCCTTGCCGGCCACCGGTACGAAGGCACCGGCAGCATCGGCTCCCAGATGGTCAAACGCAGGCGGCACTTCGGCGCCCACTTCGAAATGACGGGGCCCAATGCCAGGCCCCAGCCAGGCTGTCAGCTCGCCGGCACCGGCAGCGCGCATCGCCGCCACCGTCGCCTCCAGCACGCCGCCGGCCAAGCCGCGCCAGCCAGCGTGCGCCGCACCGACCACCTTGCCATTCACGTCCGCCAGCAGTACCGGCATGCAATCGGCGGTCATGATCACGCAGACGGCGCCGGCTGCCTTCGCGATGCTGGCGTCGGCCTGGGGTGCGTCGCGCACCTCTGCGGCATCGACCACCAGCGTGCCATGAACTTGTGTCAGCCAGGCTGGCTCGGTCGGCAGCAAGCTTCGCAGCCGCGCGCGATTGGCTGCGACAGCTTCCGGCGCGTCCGCCACATGCACACCCAGGTTCAGACCGCCACCGCCATGACCATCGTCATATGGCGCGGTACTGACGCCGCCACTACGCAGCGTGGACAGCGCACGAACCGACGCCGGCAAATCCGGCCACTGCGGCACGATCAGATGGTCAGCCAGCGCCGAAGCGACCGATGAAGTCACGGACGCTGTCATCTGATCAAACGGTAATGCCGGCCTGCTGCAGCAAGGCCGCCATATCGGTGGGTACCGGCTGCTGCCATTCGACGAGCTCGCCGCTGGTCGGGTGGACCAGTGCGAGCTTCTCCGCATGCAGTGCCTGCCGCGGGAACACGCCGATCAGATGGTGCTTGCCATAGACGGCATCGCCGACGATGGGATAGCCGATGGAGGCGAGATGCACGCGGATCTGGTGGGTGCGTCCGGTTTCGAGCTTGCAGCGCAACAGTGCCACCGGCTTGCCGTCGAGGCTGCCATTGGCGACCTTCTGGTAGTGCGTGATCGCCGGCTTGGCCAGCGGTGATTTGCTGACGGCCATTTTCGTGCGCTCGCGCGGATGACGGCCGATCGCGGCTTCGATGCGGCCGCTCGAAACCGGCTGCCCCCAGACCAGCGCCAGGTACTCGCGACCGACGCTGCGGTCCTGCAGCTGCCGCACGAGGTCGGTCTGCGCCATCATGGTCTTGGCCACCACCATCAGCCCGCTGGTGTCCTTGTCGAGCCGGTGCACGATGCCTGCACGTGGCACGCCGGACAGATGCGGCCAGCGATGCAGCAAGCCATTCAGCAAGGTGCCGCTCCAGTTGCCGGCAGCCGGATGCACGACCAGACCGACCGGCTTGGCGATCACGATCAGGTCTTCATCTTCATGCACGACATCCAGTGGCACCGGTTCCGGCTGATACGCATGGTCGGCGTCGGCCGGCTTCGGTTGCACATGCACGTCTTCGCCACCGAGCATGATGGCCTTGCCTTTTGCGGGCTTGCCATCGACGGTCACGAGGCCGTCATCGATCCACTGCTGCAGGCGGGCGCGCGAAAACTGCGGCAGCAGCACGGACAAGGTCTTGTCGAGCCGCTGGCCGCGGATGGCGTCATCGAGGCGCAGCGTAATCGGTGAAAAATCAGTGTGAGGCGCGGGCAGCGCGTCAAGCTCGTCCTGATCGTCGAACTCGTCGATCGCATCTGCCGACATCGCGGCGGGATCTTCGGGCATCTGCCCGGCTGTCTTGCTGTGTGGTTTCACGCTTGTTTCCATCGGCTATAATCGCCGCTTCATTGCCACCCCGGGTTTCCCCCATGTCGAAGAATCCCCTGAAACTTGCTGTCCTGATGCTGGCCTTCGTGCTGTCGGCCTGTGGCTCGCTGGGAGAAAAAGCGGATGAGACCAAGGGTTGGTCGGCCGAGAAATTATACGCCGAGGCGAGCGACGAGCTTAAGGGCGGCAACTACGAGAAGGCGATCAAGTACTTCGAGAAACTTGAATCGCGCTATCCGTTTGGTGCCTATGCGATGCAGGCGCAAATGGAAATCGCCTATGCGTACTACCGGCAGAATGAACCGGCGCAGTGCCTGGCCGCGATCGAGCGCTTCATTCGCCTGCACCCGAACCACCCGAACGTGGACTACATGTACTACCTGCGCGGGCTGGTGAACTTCAATGACAAGAAAGGCTTGTTCGACTTCATCAGCGAGCAGGACCCGACCGAGCGCGACCCCAAGGCGACGCGCGCCGCGTTCGACGCATTCAAGCAACTGGTCGAGCGTTTCCCGGACAGCAAATATGCGCAAGACTCGCGCGACCGCATGAAATATCTGGTCGAGGCGATGGCGCAGTATGAAGTGCACGTTGCGCAGTACTACCTGAAGCGCGGTGCTTACGTGGCCGCCGTGAACCGTGCACAGAACGTGATCCGTGACTATCCGGAATCGCCGTCGGTCAAGAATGCGTTGCGCATACAGATCCAGGCCTACAACGCGATGGGCATGAAAGACCTGCGCGACGATGCCGAGCGAGTGTTCGAATTGAACTACAAGAACAAATCGAACGTACCCGAAAAGGCCCCGGACGCCGACAAGCCATGGTGGAAGCCCTGGTAAATTCGTGAATGATCAGGCGGCCACACGTCGCCTGAAGATCCAATTCGACGCATCCGACGCGGCGTCATCAAACGCATAGTCGTCGCTGTTGAATGACTTCAAACCTTCAGGCTTCGTGATCTTGTGGTCGATCGCATAGCGCGCCATCAGACCGCGCGCGCGCTTCGCGAAGAAGGAAATGATCTTGTACTTGCCGTTCTTCCAGTCTTCGAAGACAGGCGTGATCACCGGCACATCCAGCTCGGCTGGTTTGACCGACTTGAAATACTCTTCCGACGCCAGATTCACCAGCGCCTTCGCCTTGCTGTCGGCCAGTGCGGCATTCAAGGCCTGCGTGATCTCGCTGCCCCAGAACGCATACAGATCCTTTCCGCGCTTGTTCGCGAGCTTCGTGCCCATCTCCAGCCGATAAGGCTGCATCAGATCCAGCGGACGCAGCAGCCCATACAGGCCCGACAGGATGCGCACATGCTTCTGTGCCCAGTCGAGCTGGCGCTGGTTCAGCGAACGTGCATCGAGACCGTCATACACATCACCGTCAAAGGCCAGCATCGCCTGCCGCGCATTGCTTTCATTGAAGGTCTTGCGCCAGCTGGCGAAGCGCGCGACGTTCAGCTGCGCGAGCGGGTCGGAGATATCCATCAGGCTGGCGATCTTCGCCGGCGACATCTCGCGCAGCACCGAGACCAGCTCGGCAGAGCGCGGGATAAAATCAGGCAGCGTGTGCTTGTTCGCGGCAATCGGCGACTCGTAGTCGAGCGACTTTGCAGGGGACAGGACCAGGATCATTTTCAGGGACAAAAAAATCGTTGGACGCATGATACCGAAACACGACGAAGGGCGTGATGCCACCGCTGGCACCGCTGCCGCCGCTGGATTGCCGCGCAAGCTGGTGCTGGATACGAACGTCTGTCTCGATCTGTTCGTGTTCCGTGATCCGCGCTGGACAGCGCTGCTGTCGGCGCTACGGCAGTCGCAGGTACAGGCCTTGACGCGCGCCGACTGCCGGATGGAATGGACGCTGGTGCTCGCCTATGCACGACTGGGCCTCAGCACGGCGCAGCAAGCCGCTGCGCTGGCTGAATTCGATCAGCTGATCTCCGTGGCCGATGCCGATGCGAACGGCAACAGCAGCAAAACCAACAATGGCCGCGATGCAGTCAAGCTGCCTGTCTGTCGCGATACGGATGACCAGAAATTCATTGAACTGGCCGCCGCCATCGGTGCCGATGCACTGATCACGAAAGACAAGCTGCTGCTGAAGCTGGCGCGCAAGACAAAAAAGCTGGCGCTGTTTCGCATCCTGTCACCTGAACAGTGGACAGCAGAGTGGGCGGCGTCGATGACCGATACACTGTCGTGAAGCGCAACGCAGCATCGCGCCAGACCGGATAAGCCGCAAGGTGCGGCGCCGCACGGCGGCGCTACAATAAGCAGATCAACATCACCCTCTGCATACGCACAAGCCTATGTCCTCGCAAGCCACACCTGCCGCCAACGACACCCCACTCGCTCCCCTCGCCCCGCTGGTCTCGCGCTTGCCGCGTGTCGGCACGACGATCTTCACCGTGATGTCGGCGCTGGCCGCAGAAAAAGGCGCGGTGAACCTGGGCCAGGGCTTTCCTGATTTCGACTGCGACCCGGCGCTACTGGATGCGGTGAATGACGCGATGCGCGCCGGGCACAATCAGTATCCGCCGATGGCCGGCATCCTGCCGCTGCGGCAGGCTGTCTCCGACAAGGTCGCCAATCTCTATGGCCGCCGCTATGACCCGCAGACCGAGATCACCATCACCGCCGGTGCCACGCAAGCGATCCTGACCGTGGTGCTGTGCTGCGTGCACCCGGGCGATGAAGTGATTGTGATCGAGCCAGTGTATGACAGCTATGTGCCTGCGATCGAGCTGGCCGGCGGCAAGCCTGTGTTCGTGCAGATGGAAGTCGACAGCACCGGTTACTCGGTCCCGTGGGACAAGGTGGCAGCTGCCGTCACGCCGAAGACGCGGCTGATCATGGTGAACTCGCCGCATAATCCGACTGGCAGCATCTTCGATCCCGAGGACATCGCGCAGCTGACCGACATCGTGCGCGGCACGCAGATTCTGGTGATGTCGGATGAGGTTTACGAACACATGGTGTATGACGAAGACCGCCATGAGTCAGCGTGCCGCTATCCGGAACTGGCCGATCGCACGTTCGTTGTCTCCAGCTTCGGCAAGACCTATCACGTGACCGGCTGGAAGATCGGCTATGTGGCGGCACCGGCGATGCTGTCGGCGGAATTTCGCCGCGTGCATCAGTTCAATGTGTTCACCGTGAACACGCCGATGCAGTACGGTCTCGCGACTTACATGGAAGACCCGGCGCCCTACCTCGACCTGGCGCCTTTCTATGCGCACAAGCGCGACCTGTTCCGCGAGGGCCTGTCGGCCACGCGCTTCAAGCTGCTGCCATCGCGCGGCACCTATTTCCAGTGTGTCGAGTACAGCGCGATCTCGGACATGCCCGAGGCCGAGTTCTGCCGCTGGCTGACCACCGAGATCGGTGTGGCCGCGATTCCGATCTCGGCTTTCTATGACCAGCCTCGTGAATCCGGCATCGTGCGCTTCTGCTTTGCGAAAAAGGACCAAACCTTGAAGACCGCGCTGGAGCGGCTGTCGAGGCTGTGAGAGCGCAGGAAAGCCCCGCTTTTGAAAATAAAAACGGCATCCGCAGGGATGCCGTTTTGTTATCCGGCCAAACCGGACTCGGGCGCAGCGCGCCGGATGGGTGACGCGCTTGCCGCATCAGCCCGGACGTCTGCGCTCGTGCATCAGTACCGAGTTTTCCTTGCGGTCCGCATTCACGCGCTGCATGGTCGGACGCTCGCCGACCAGCTTGATGTAGTCCTTGACCGGATAATCGGCGTACAAATCCTCGCCATAGATCGCCTTCACCGCCATGCCGGCCAGCGGCAGGTTGACCGCCGCCGAGCAGTCGGCCAGCGTGAACTCGCTACCCGCAATGTAGGGACCGAACTTCGCAAGCTTGCCCAGCGCGGCGACATTGCGCTTGATGAGTTTGTGCACGCGTTCCTTGGTCTCGTCGCTGACTTTCCCTCCGAAAAACGCCTCGCCGTACAGCTCGCGTGCGACCAGTTCGATGTGCAGGTCGATGAACTGCATCAGTTCGCGTACCTTCGCAGCAGCCAGCGGATCCTTAGGCAGCAAAGGCTTTTGCGGAAACGCATTCTCGAGATAGTCGACGATCACCTGTGACTCGGTCAGCGTATGGTGGCCGAAGTCGAGATAGGGAATTTTTCCCAGCGGTGACTTGGCCAGCAGCTCGGGCGTCTTGTCGACCCAGACCAGTTTCTCTTCGAAAGGGATCTCTTTTTCGAGCAGGACGAGCTTGACCTTGTTGTAGTAATTGCTGGCAGCGAAGCCGCACAAAGTGATCATGGTGTCTCCGATGAGTCGGTGTAATAGCTGTTTTACCGGCCTGAAGGCCGACTTTGGATGCCCGGTCGGGCGAGTGCAAACTGGCGCTGCGCAGTCTATCATTGCCAGCAATAACCATATCGGCGAGCTTTGCCCCTCCGCCCCTCCCTGCCCCATTCCTGCCATGGCCGCTGAACTGCTCGCATCCCGGCGTGACGCCACCCTGATCCTGACCCTGTCCAACCCCGGCGCCAGAAATGCGCTGCATCCGGACATGTACGCCGCCGGCGTCGAGACGCTGGAGACTGCGGAGCGGGACCCGGACATCCGCGCCGTGGTGCTGACCGGTGCCGGCGATGTGTTCTGCGCCGGTGGCAACCTGAACCGGCTGCTGGAGAACCGCGCAAAAGATCGCTCCGTGCAGGCCGATTCGATCGATCAGCTGCATGGCTGGATCGCCGCCATCCGCGATTGCAGCAAGCCCGTGATCGCAGCCATCGAAGGTCCGGCTGCCGGTGCCGGCTTTTCGCTGGCCCTAGCCTGCGACCAGATCGTCGCTGCGCAGTCAGCCAAATTTGTGATGGCCTATGTGAAGGTCGGACTGACGCCGGATGGCGGCGGTTCCTGGTTCCTGTCGCAGGCGCTGCCGCGGCAACTGGCGACCGAGATCCTGATCGAGGGTAAACCGGTCGGCACAGCGCGCCTGCATGAGGCCGGCATCGTCAATCGCATCGCACCCGATGGTGGCGCACTGGAAGCGGCGCTGACGCTCGGCGATGAACTGGCGCAGCTGTCACCGCATGCGGTATCCAACATCAAGGGCCTGTTGCGCGACGCACCGATGAATACCCTGCCCCAGCATTTCGAGGCCGAGAAGCGCAGCTTTGTCGACAGTCTGCATCATCGCGACGGGCTGGAAGGCATCACCGCCTTCCTCGAGAAACGCGCGCCGCAGTACAAGTAGCGAGCGTAGCCACAACGACCCAATGAGCATCGAACAATGAGCTTCAATCCCCGCCGCCGCGTCTTCCTGATGCGCCATGGCAGCGTCACGTATTTCGACAGCGCCGGCAAACCGGTGCTGCCCGAGCTGGTACCGCTGAATGAACAAGGTCGTGAACAGGCCGCTGCGGCCGGCCGCACTTATGCCGCAGCAGGTATCCGCTTCGATCGCGTGATCGTGTCGGGGCTGCCGCGCACCGTCGAGACCGCGCAGCGGGTGCTGGCCGAGACTGGTCAGCAGCCCGAGATCGAGGAATGGCCGGGACTGGTCGAGATCCGTGGCGGCAAGCTGGCCAGCATCCCGGATGCCGAATTGAAGGACGCGTTCACCGGCGCCTTCGAAGGCATGGCGCCGGAGGACAAGCGCTTCCTCGGCGGCGAGAGCGTTGGCGAGCTGCTGGACCGCGTGCATCCGGAGATCGACAAGCTGCGCGCCGCCAGTAACTGGGACACGGTGCTGATGGTGCTGCATGGCGGCGTGAATCGCGCGATCCTGTCGTATGCCCTCACCGGCCAGCGTATTTTCCTCGGCAACCTCGCACAGACCGGTGGCTGCATCAATGCGCTGGATGTCGGCGAAGCGCCGAATGACTGGGTGGTACGGCTGATGAATTACTCGCCGCCGTCAGCGCTGCAGCATGAATCGCGCGGCACGACGATGGAGGCCTTGTTCCACCAGTATCGCAAGGCACGCGGGCTTTGAGATAGCTTTGAACCTGTTTTGAATCCGCTTTGAAACCGAACCCGTAAAACCCCAGGCATCAGCAACATGGACTTACCCGGATAGCAGTTCATCCTGACCAGCCACAAGCAAAACCTGACACGGCCCGCCACGAGCGGCTGCGTCCATCACCCGCAGGAGCAAGACAAATGCAACACGAATTCTCGGGCACCAAGCCCGTCGCCGATCATGTGAAAGTCGATCTCGGTGCACTTGCCGACTACATGCACCAGCATGTGGATGGCTTCGCCGGCGACATCAGCATCGAACAGTTCAAGGGCGGCCAGTCCAACCCGACCTTCAAGCTGACGGCCGGCGACCAGCGCTACGTGCTGCGCACCAAGCCCGCGCCGGCCGCGAAGCTGCTGAAATCCGCGCATGCGATCGACCGCGAATTCCGCGTGATGGATGCGCTGTCGAAGGCCGGCTTCCCGGCCGCGCGTCAGTATGCGCTGTGCGAAGACGAGTCCGTCATCGGACGTGCCTTCTACATCATGGAATTCATCGAAGGCCGCGTGTTCTGGGAGCAGTCGCTGCCCGGCATGTCGAATGACGAGCGTGGCGCGATCTATGACGAGATGAACCGCGTGATCTCGCTGCTGCACACGCTGGACTATCAGGCCATTGGCCTTGGCGACTACGGCAAGCCCGGCAATTACTTCGCGCGCCAGATCGACCGTTGGAGCAAGCAGTACAAGGCAGCCGAGAACGAGCACATCCCAACGATGAAACAGCTGATCGAATGGCTGCCGCAGCATATCCCTGCCGGCGAGCTGACCTCGGTCGTACATGGCGACTTCAGGATGGACAACATGATCTTCCATCCGACCGAGCCGAAGATCCTTGCAGTGCTGGACTGGGAGCTGTCGACGCTGGGCCACCCGCTGGCGGACTTTTCGTACCACTGCATGAGCTGGCACATCAAGCCCGGTCTGTTCCGTGGCATCGGCGGCATGGACCTGAAGGCACTCGGCATCCCGTCCGAAGATGATTACATCGCGAAGTATTCGGCGCGCACCGGCATCAAGGTCAACAAGGATGATTTCCGCTTCTACCTTGCATACAACATGTTCCGCATGGCGGGTATCCTGCAGGGCATCATGAAGCGTTACCAGGACGGCACGGCCGCCAGTGAACAAGCCTTGCGCAACGGCCAGGCGGCGCGCCCGATGGCCGAGATGGGCTGGGCCTACGCATCGGGTGCGGCCAGCGCGGCCTGAGCGCTGATCTCATGCAGGTCTCGCAGCTCAACGCTTTATCCGGGGATGGCGGCAAGCCATCCCTCGCAAGATCACCAACGAAGACGATTCGATAACAAGAAACACGACGAAGGAGACTGACGATGGATTTTGCCTATTCCCCCCGCTGCGAAGCGCTGCGCGAGAAGCTGCTCAAGTTCATGGATGACTATATCTATCCGAACGAACGCGCGTACAAAGATGAAGTCGACCGCAATGGTCGTGACAAAGGCAACCGCTGGCTGCCAACCAAGATCATCGAAGACCTGAAGCCGATCGCGCGCCAGCAGGGACTGTGGAACCTGTTCCTGCCACAGTCAGCGCGCGCGCCTGAGGGTCTGTCCAACCTCGACTACGCACCGCTATGCGAGATCATGGGCCGTGTACCGTGGGCGCCCGAGGTGTTCAACTGCTCCGCGCCGGATACGGGCAACATGGAGACTATCGAGCGCTATGGCTCGGAAGAGAACAAGCGAACCTGGCTGGAGCCGCTGCTGCGCGGAGAGATACGCTCGGCGTTCGCTATGACCGAGCCAGAAGTCGCTTCGTCCGATGCGACCAATATCAGCACCCGCATCGAGCGCGTCGGTAATGAGTATGTGATCAACGGCCGCAAGTGGTGGACTTCCGGCGCCGGTGACCCGCGCTGCAAGATCTATATCGTGATGGGCAAGACTGATCCGGAAGGCCCGCGCCATTCGCAGCAATCGATGATCCTGGTGCCGGCCGATACGCCCGGCCTGACCGTGGTACGTCCGCTGTCCGTGTTCGGCTATGACGATGCGCCGCATGGGCACTGCGAAGTCATCTTCGACAATGTGCGGGTGCCGGCGTCGAACATGCTGCTCGGCGAAGGCCGCGGTTTCGAGATCGCGCAAGGCCGGCTCGGCCCGGGCCGTATCCACCACTGCATGCGCGCGATCGGCACCGCCGAGCGCGCGCTGGAGCTGATGTGCCGTCGCATCGACCAGCGCGTGGCCTTTGGCCGCAGGATCTCCGAGCAAGGCGTCTGGCGCGAGCGTATCGCGGAGTCGCGCATCATGATCGACAGCGCGCGGCTGCTGGTGCTGAAGGCGGCGTACATGATGGACACCGTCGGCAACAAGGTCGCGAAGAGCGAGATCGCGATGATCAAGGTGCTGGCGCCAGTGATGGCGCAGCAGGTGATCGACTGGGCGATACAGGCGCATGGCGGCGGTGGCGTGTCGGATGACTTCCCGCTCGCGCAACTGTGGGCACACAACCGCACGCTGCGCCTCGCCGATGGCCCGGACGAAGTGCACCGCAATGCGATCGCCAAGCTGGAACTGGCAAAATACGTTAGCCTTGGCGAGTCGCTGGATTTGCCGGTGACGCGCTCTTGAAAAGCACGCCACTGTCGCAGCGGCGTCTTGCCTTCACAGCAAAGCATCCAGCCTTGCAAGCGCTTTTCAATTTGGAAAAACAATGATCGATCTGTATTCCATGGCCACACCGAATGGCCACAAGGTTCACATCATGCTCGAGGAATGCGGGCTGCCCTACCGCGTGCACCATATCGACATTGGTCAGGGTGACCAGTTCACGCCTGAATTCCTCGCGATCTCGCCGAACAACAAGATCCCGGCCATCGTCGATGCCGACGGTCCGGATGGCAAGCCGATGTCCCTGTTCGAGTCGGGCGCGATCCTGGTCTACCTAGCGAGCAAGGTGAACAAGTTCCTCGGCCAGACCGATCGCGACAAGTTCACGGTGCTGCAATGGCTGATGTTCCAGATGGGCGGACTCGGCCCGATGCTGGGTCAGGCGCACCACTTCCGCATCTACGCGCCAGAGAAGATCGATTACGCGGTGAATCGCTACACGAATGAAGCGAAGCGCCTGTACAGCGTGCTGGACAAGCAGCTGGCGCAGCATCGCTTCCTCGCCGGCGATGAGTACACGATTGCCGATATCGCGAGCTTCCCGTGGACACGTTCATGGAAGAACCAGGGCATCGACTGGGCCGACTACCCGAACGCAAAGCGCTGGCATGATGAAATCGCCGAACGCCCAGCGGTGCAGCGCGGCGTGCAGGTGCTGGCCCACTTGCGCAAGCCGCTGGTTGATGACAAGGCAAAGGAAATGCTGTTCGGGGCGACGCAATACCAGAAGCACTGAGCTTCTCCGGCGCCGGCTGCGAACACAGACGGCACAGGGCATGTCACAGAACACTGCACAGCCCGCGTGGGCTATCCTCGGCCTTGCTGCTTCCGTTTCAGTAGTAGCGCCTCAGCACCGACTCTGCCACGCACACAGGTTTGTCACTGCCCTCCTGCTCGACGGTCATCTTCCAGGTGCTCTGCACGCAGTCCGGATGGCGCTCGACGGCCAGCAGTGTGAAGCGGCCGCGCGCGCGGCCGCCAGCCTTCATCGGTGACGGGAAGCGGACTTTGTTCAGACCATAGTTGATGCTCATACGGCCGAACGGAAGCTCGACCTGCTCCTCGAAGAAGCGCGGCAGCAGCGACAACGTCAGGAAGCCGTGCGCGACGGTGCCGCCAAACGGCGACTCCCTCTTCGCGCGCTCGACATCGACATGGATCCACTGCGGATCATCGGTCGCCTCCGCGAACTGATTGACGCGCTGCTGGCTGATCTCCACCCACGACGACACCGAGACTTCCTTGCCGACTTCGGCTTCGAGCTCGTCGGCACTGTGAAACTTCTTCATGCGGTTCCTTGGTGGTCAGGCCGGTGCGAAGCCCGGCAGCGATGCGAAGCGCATCAGGTGGTGGTCGGTGTCACCCAGCATCAGCTCGATGCCGGTCAGCCGCTTGAAAAGGTGTGCCGCAGGCAGTTCATTGGTGACGCCCATGCCGCCGTGCAGCTGCACCGCCTGCTGACCGATGTATTTCATCGCTTCGCCGATGCGCGCCTTCGCCGCCGATGCCATGCGACGGCGCTCGTCGGCATCGGGCGATGCATCCTTCACCGCGACCAGCATCGCCATCGAACGCGCCTGCTCCAGCTGTATGAACATCTCGGCCATCCGGTGCTGCAGCGCCTGGAATTTGCCGATCGGTACACCAAACTGCTGGCGCGTCTTCAGGTAATCCAGCGTGGCCTCGCACAGCGCTTCCATCACGCCGAGCGCCTCGGCGCACAGCAGCGCGATGCCATGGTCGGCGGTTGCTTCCAGCAAGGACCAACCGTCACCCTCATGGCCCAGCAACGCAGAGGCTGGCGCGCGAACTCCGGCAAAATCGATGGTAGCGATACGCATGCCATCATTGCTACGCATGTCGCGCACCGTGATACCCGGCGTATCGGGCGGCAGCACGAACAATGAAATACCGGTCGTATCGCGCGCCGCACCGGCGGACCGCGCCGATACGATCAACTGACCGGCCTGCGCGCCGTGCAGCACGCCGGTCTTGCTGCCGTTGATCACGTAATGCTCACCGTCGCGGCGCGCGGTGGTCGCGATATTGAACAGTTCATGCCGCGCCTGACGCTCGCCGAAGGCGCAGGCCAGTGTCAGTTCACCGGAAGCCACCTGCGACAACCGTTCTCCCTGGCTGCCCGCAAGCGTCAGGCAATGCGTGGCCATCGCGGTCGCCAACACCGGCTCGACCACCAGCGCGCGTCCCAGTGCCTGCATCACCACCATCTGGTCGATGGCGCTGCCATCGAAGCCATCATGCTCGGAAGGTACTGGCAAGGCCATGACGCCCAGCTCGGCCAGCGCTTGCCAGGCCTGCGCGGACACGCCGTCGGCCGACGCAATGATGGCCTTGCGCGCATCAAAGCCATAGTCCTTGTCGGCCCAGCGCCGCACGGCGTCGGCCAGTTGCTGCTGCTCGGGATTGAGTTCAAAGTCCATGGCGTCCCCTCACAGCCCCAGGATCATCTGGGTGATGATGTTTTTCTGGATCTCGTTCGAGCCACCGTAGATCGAGGTCTTGCGGTAGTTGAAGTAATAAGGCATCAGCGGTGCGGCATCATCGTCACCACCGGCGCTGTGCTCATGCTCGCCTTCCAGATAGCCGACGTCGAAAGGCAGGCCCGCCGGGCCGGCGGCCTCGACCATCAGCTCGGTCAGCCGCTGTTGTATCTCGGTACCCTTCACCTTCAGCATCGATGCCTCGGGACCCGGTGCCTTGCGCTTTGCTTCCTGCGCGATCACGCGCATCACCGTCACTTCCAGCGCCATCAGGTCGATCTCCACCGCCGCCAGTTTGGCCGCGTACAGCGGATCGTCAATCAGCGGCTTGCCGGCTTTTTCCATTCGTTGCGCGAGGCGCTTCAGGAAGGCCAGTTCGCGCTTGGAACGACCGACGGCGGCGATGCCGGTGCGCTCATGGCCGAGCAGGTATTTCGCATAGGTCCAGCCCTTGTTCTCGTCGCCGACCAGATTCGCGATCGGCACGCGGACGTTGTCGAAGAAGACTTCATTGACCTCGTGATCTTCATCAAGCGTGATGATGGGGCGCACCGTGATACCGGGGGTCTTCATGTCGATCAGCAGGAAGGAAATGCCTTCCTGCTTGCGCGCGTCCGGGTCGGTGCGCACCAGGCAGAACATCATGTCCGCATGCTGGCCGAGCGTGGTCCAGGTCTTCTGGCCATTGACGATGTAGTGGTCGCCATCGCGGACTGCGCGTGTCTTCAGCGATGCGAGGTCGGAGCCGGAGCCGGGCTCGGAGTAACCCTGGCACCACCAGTCTTCACACGACAGGATGCGCGGCAGGTAGTGGCGCTTCTGCGCATCATTGCCAAACGCGATGATGACCGGCGCCACCATGTTGACGCCAAACGGCAGGATCGGCGGCGTGCCGGCACGCGCGCACTCCTCTTCCCAGATATGCTGCTGCACCTTGCTCCAGCCGGTGCCGCCATGTTCCACCGGCCAGTTCGGTGCCACCCAGCCCTGACGATGCACGATACGATGCCAGCGGACAAAATCGTCACGCTGGAGCCGCTTGTGATTGAGTACCTTGTGCTGCAGGTCGGCCGGCAGGTTCGCCTCCAGCCACGCCCGCACCACGTCACGAAACGCCAGATCCTCTGGCGCATAGTTCAAGTCCATGCTGTCTCCGACGGTCTGTTATTTTAAAGCACGACCGTTCGGATTCTACATGAGCTGAGAATTTACGCGCCCATCGGCGCGGTGACCGGCTATCTGAGGGTCAGTCAATATAGGAGTGGAAGGCATCGGGGTGCTTGACCTCGCCATAGTGCGTGC
>JACCDX010233277.1_pt1 | contig 18031 bp, 17 predicted proteins | sample 7449681 | NCBI WGS metagenome assembly JACCDX01 (sample SAMN15323450, study PRJNA562643) | freshwater metagenome | isolation source: river surface water | place: USA:Blue River Watershed | collected 2017-08-18
ATTACGCAGCTGATCCATATCCAGCGATGCTCGAGCAGTCAAAGAAGATCTTCTCAGGTGAGAAGCCAGTTTCTTATGACTCAAACAGCGCAATGGAAGGAACATTCTCCAATGAGTTGAAGAAGACTAAGGATGCACAGGCTGCACTCGTGGCATTCTCAACTTATGCAACAAACCTTGCAAAGCAACTCGGTTACAAGGTATCAACTAAGTAATAAACAGCAAGGCATGGAGTGCGTTGGCCGGCGATGTGGCCAACGCACTCCCTGCAGTTTCACTTCAATGAAATTAAGTGATTATTATTTTTAAGGAGACTCCGTCAAATGGCGAAGAGGAATAAAGTAAAAAGAAATAGCAATGCGGCGATGTGGGTAATGCTCTCCCCCTACTTATTGCTACTCATTGCTTTTGGTGTCATTCCAGTAATCATGGCATTCCTCGAGGTCCCACACGAGTCTCGCGTAAACCCAGATGGTGGCTACGATGCATTTGCAATCGTTCTTCAAGACTTTAGATTCTTGCCAGCGGTAAAGAATGTGCTCTCATTTATGGCGATTTTCGTGCCAGTCACAATTATTTTCGTTATCGCGATGGCACTTATGCTCGATCTCAATCCATCAAAATGGAAGAAGTACCTTCGTCTCTCTTATATTGTTCCAGCTTCTGTCTCTGGCGCGGTTGCGGTGCTCGTCTGGTACGCAATCTTGCAGCCAACAGTTTCGCCAATTAAAGCTCCGCTCTCCTGGGTAGGAATCACAACCAGTGATCAGATTTGGCAGACTGAGAACCTGGTCTACATTTTTGCTGCGATGGCATTCTTCGCGATCGCCGGTAACTGGATCCTGATTCAATTCGGTTCACTTCAATCAATCTCCGGCGAGGTTATTGAAGCTGCTCGTATGGATGGATGCTCAGCTTTCCAGATTGCAATTCGCATTAAATTGCCTTTAATTAAGAAATACATCGTCTATATGGGCGTGCTTATCTTCGCTGGTGGACTCCAACTCTTCGTCGAACCAGAGCTTTTGAATAAGGGTATTTATCTTGGTATCGCTGAATCATGGTCGCTTGATCAATTGGCCTTTGAGCTCGCGTTTACCGCTGGAGATTTCGGTGGCGCCTCTGCTCTCTCCTTGATGTTGCTGGTACCAAGCTTGATTGGCGCCCTCATTGTTATCTTCAAGACCGATATGTTCGATGACGCCAATGTTTCGCGCGTAAAGAAAGTAGAGGAGTAATTCGATGGCCCTTACATTTTTAAAGTCGGGAAACTCTGCAAAGTTGCGCCAAGAAAACCGAGTCTGGACATGGGTCGTTAACTCTTGGCTGATTCTCTTTGCCGTAATCAGCATTATTCCAATGATCTGGTTGGTACTTGCTCCAAGTAAAGAAGATTCTGAGCTCACCACCCGTAATCCACTGGCTTTTGGAAACTTCGGTAATTACCTCAAAGCATGGAAGAACCTACAATTCTTCGATAACGGAGTGATTCTGCAGTGGGTCTTCAACTCACTCTGGTACACAGCGGCAATCGTCATTATCGCTACCGTTACTGCATCGATGGCGGGCTTTGTGCTCTCTGCCTCAAATATTCCATATAAGCGGGCGTTCTTAGTTTCAACACTTATTACTATGTTGGTTCCTCCTATGGCGCTGGTAGTTCCTATCTTCGTCTTGATGGACAAAATCAAACTGATGGATAACCCCCTCTCAGTAATCCTTGTCTCATCGCTCTACCCATTCGGAGTATTTCTTTCCTATATCTATTATTCGACCACTATTCCAAAAGAGTTGTACGAGTCCGCCCGCCTCGATGGATGCAATGACTTCCGACTCTTTACCAAGATTGCCCTTCCATTATCGTGGCCGTTGATCTCTCTCCTTGCTTTCTTTGCCTTTATTGGCAACTGGGCAAATTACTTCCTTCCCTACATTCTCTTGCCTTCCAGCGAGAACTACACCTTGCCTATCGGGCTTGGCTTCCTCTTCTACTCAACACCTGCAATCAACCCTGGTGTCGGTGCAACTTCTGTTCCGATCTATAAGCCAGAGATTGCACTTGCCGGTGTTCTGATTGCACTTCCCATCATGATTGTCTTCCTTGTCTCCCAGAAGCGTCTGGTACGAGGAATGCTCGCTGGCTCAATTAAGGAGTAGGTAACTTTATGGACCAATTGGTCTATGCATTTAGTGAAGGCAATCGCACCATGTCTGACCTCCTCGGAGGAAAAGGTGCAAATCTGGCAGAGATGGCGACCCTCGGAATTCCGGTTCCCGATGGCTTCACTATTACTACTCAGGCATGTCAGCAATATCTTAAAACAGGCGGTCTCAGTGATGGTCTCCTTGCAGATATTGATACTGCGATTGCTGCGCTAGAGAAGAAGATTGGTAAATCTTTCGGAGATGCCACCAATCCTCTTTTAGTCTCAGTCCGCTCTGGTGCAAAGTTCTCCATGCCGGGAATGATGGAGACGGTTCTCAATGTAGGAATGTCGAAACAGGTTGCTGCAACACTTGAATCACAGAGCGGAGATTCACGATTCGCTTGGGATTCATACCGCCGCTTTATTGAGATGTTTGGGAAAACAGTTTGCGAGATTCCAGGTGAAGTTTTTACTAAAGCTGCTGCACCGATTATCGCCGCTGCGGGTGGAAAGACGATGGCAGATCTGCAAGGCCCTGAATTACAAGCAGTGGGTGACTCATTTGTTGCAGTAGTTGAAGAACATACTGGAGAAGAATTTCCATTTGATGCACGTAGCCAACTCATACGAGCCATTGAAGCGGTCTTCCACTCTTGGAACTCAGAGCGCGCGCAGCTCTACCGCCGGCGCGAACGAATCAGCGCTGATTTAGGCACAGCAGTCAATGTGCAGGCGATGGTCTTTGGAAATATCGGCGATACATCCGGCACTGGCGTCTGCTTTACTCGCGATCCCGGTAGCGGTGCGCAAGGTGCCTATGGCGATTATCTTCCTCGGGCTCAAGGTGAAGATGTAGTTGCTGGAATTCGTAACGCATTTCCTCTCACTCATCTCGGCGAAATCAATCCCGAGGCGTATAGCGAACTTCAACGCATTATGGCTCTACTTGAAGGCCACTATCGCGATATGTGCGATATTGAATTTACCGTTGAGCAAGGAAAATTATGGATTTTACAGACACGTGTGGGAAAGCGCACCGCTGAAGCCGCCTTTAAAATTGCAACACAATTGGTGGATGAGGGCGCAATTTCGATGGATCAAGCGCTCACACGAGTCAGCGGCGAGCAACTAGTCCAACTGATGTTTCCGCAATTTGATAAGGCAACTGCACCAGCAGAGCTCACTCGTGGCATCGCAGCATCTCCTGGTGCTGCCGTCGGTGCAGTCGTCTTTGATCCTCGAGATGCCGCCGATCAAGCACTTGCTGGTAAGCGGGTAATCCTGGTCCGTCGTGAGACCAATCCAGATGACTTAGTGGGAATGGTCGCTGCGCAAGGAATTCTCACTGCTCGTGGTGGAAAGACCTCCCACGCAGCAGTTGTTGCACGCGGCATGGGTCGCCCTGCAGTCTGTGGCACCGAAAGCATTGAGGTCAATCTCGATGAGAAGTACTTCACCTGTGGAGATGTAAAGGTTGTTGAAGGCGATGTCATCTCTATCGATGGCACAACCGGAGCTGTCTTCTTAGGTGAAGTCGCGGTAGTTGCCAGCGTAGTCACCAATTACCTGCAGGGAATTGTCGATCCTGGTGCACCAACTTCTTCTGCACTGATTCGCAGCATCCATCGCATTCTCTCTCATGCAGATCATGTACGCCGAATGTCGGTGCGCGCCAATGCCGATACGCCAGAAGATGCTGAAGTCGCCCGACAAATGGGGGCGCAAGGTATTGGTCTGACCCGTACCGAGCATATGTTCCTTGGTGACCGTCGTGTGTTGGTAGAGCGCCTAGTCTTGGCGACAACCGATGAAGAGAGATCTGAAGTTCTCGCTGAGATGGAGAAACTTCAATTCAGTGACTTCGTTGGAATCTTACGAGCGATGACAGGATTGCCAGTCACTGTGCGATTGCTCGATCCACCGCTCCATGAATTCCTAACCGACCAAGCTAGCCTTGCTGTAGATATCGCGCTGATGCAAGAGCGCGGCCAAGAAGTTGATGAACGTAAACTTGCGTTGAGCCGCGCCGTCAATCGTCTACATGAAGCAAATCCAATGATGGGTCTACGTGGTGTGCGCCTTGGGGTATTGATTCCCGATCTCTTCTCGATGCAGGTTCGTGCACTCACCCGTGCTGCGCTCCATGTACGTGATCAAGGATATGATCCACAACCTGAAATCATGATTCCACTCGTTGCATCGCAGCGCGAACTCCTTTACTTTCGCTCTTCACTAGAAGAAGAAGTTGCTCGAGTCTTACGTGCTGCTGGTAAAGAGATGGAGATTCATATTGGAAGCATGATTGAGACTCCACGTGCCGCGATTACTGCGGCGCGACTCTCTGACTATTCCGACTTCTTCTCATTCGGAACTAACGATCTCACTCAGCTGACGTGGGCATTTAGTCGAGATGATGTTGAGTCCTCTTTCTTACCGCGCTATCTGGATCTCGAACTCATTCCATTTAGTCCATTCGAATCTCTCGACCAGGATGGCGTTGGATTACTCGTGAAGATAGCGTGCGATGAGGTCCGTAGCGTCAAGCCTGATATGAAACTCGGAGTCTGCGGTGAACATGGTGGCGATCCACGGAGTATTGATTTCTTCCACGGCGTTGGATTGGATTATGTCTCCTGCTCGCCATTTCGAGTTCCAGTGGCTCGTTTAGAGGCGGGACGTGCGGCGGTCAGCGCCCATGCAACGACGGGGAGCGCGTGATGCACCATAGCGATCGAGTTCGACTTCGCACAGGACTAGAAGTCTCTCGACTTGCACTAGGTACTGCAGCATTTGGTGGTCTCTTTACTTCGGTCTCTGACCAGCAATGTTTCGACACTCTGCACGCAGCAGTAGATGCTGGCATCAACTTCATCGACACCGCTCCGCATTATGGTAAGGGCCGATCTGAGATGCGCATCGGTCAAGCGTTGCGAGCTGGTGATCGCGAGAAAGTAGTAATCTCTACGAAGATTGGTCGCCTGCTTGTGCCATCGACGACCGATGTTGATGACTTTTTCCTTGATGCCGATAACTCTGTCGAGCGAAAGTTTGACTTCACAGCAGCGGGCGTTCGTGCTTCATTCGAATCATCTCTCGAACGTCTTGGTATCGACCATATCGATATTCTCTTTATCCACGATCCCGATGACCATGCCGATGATGCCGTCTTAAGAGCTTACCCAGAGCTTGCGAAGATGCGATCAGAAGGATTGATTAAGGCAATTGGTATTGGAATGAACCAGAGCGCAGTCCCAGCTCGATTGGTGCGCGAGACTGATATCGATATGGTCTTGATTGCTGGTAGATATTCATTATTAGATCAGAGCGCAGCAGATGAATTATTGCCTCTGGCGCTCGAACGTGGCGTTGATGTGATTGCAGCGGGGGTTTTTAACTCGGGCATTCTGGCCAACCCAGTCAAAGGTGCGACCTACGATTACATGCCAGCATCTGATGAATTGATTGCACGAGCGATGAGAATTCGTGAAGTATTAGATGGACATCAAGTCTCGCTTACTGGGGCAGCGATGCAATTCCCATTACAACACCCAGCGGTGAAGTCGGTTTTGGTGGGATGTAGAAGTGTCGATGAGGTCGCAAAGAACATTGAAGAGTTCGATAGAGCGATTCCAAATAAGGTCTGGGAAGACCTTGTAAGCGTGCAGTGAATATCCTATAGTATTTTCATGGCCCTCCACCCGCAGGCAGAAGCTTTTCTCGAACGCGCACGCGCTGCACACTTGCCCGATATCAGCGATCAAGGCGCAACGATGGCGCGTGGATATAGCCACGGTGAACCCGATCTTGGGGGAGCGCTCGACCCTTCCGTTGATATATCCATTGAATTTTTTACCAGTTCTACCGCCGATATAGCTGTAGCGATTTACACGCCACCGGTTGTTGATAGCAGTCAAGGTAAGCGAGCAGGGTTGGTTTATTTTCACGGTGGCGGTTGGGTCATTAATTACATCTCTAAATATCACGCCCAAATGGCTTCTATGGCGAAGAAGACGAATTCAGTTATCGTCTCCGTCAATTATCAGAAAGCGCCCGAACATAAATTTCCTATTCCCTTTAACGATTGTTATGAAGGTCTGCAATGGACAGTTGCGAATGCCGATCGACTGGGAATCGATCTGACTCGTCTTGGTGTTGGCGGCGATAGCGCAGGCGGCAACCTTGCTTCTGCAGTCGCTCTTGCAGCACGCGATCGTGGCGAGATTAAGCTCGCTTACCAATGGCTGGTTTATCCATGTAATGGACCAGAGTTTGTTGATAGCGCGGATGTGCCCAATGCCGATGGTTATGGCTTAACCCAAAAAGGAATGAAGTGGCTCTGGGAGATGTATCTCAGCGGTGATGAGGACCGTACCAATCCTTATGCCGTTCCACATGCAGCCACATCGTTTTCTGATTTACCACCAACGGTAATGATTACCGCTGAATACGATGTGCTGCGCGAAGATGGCATCTCGTATTACAACAAATTAAAGGCCGCTGGAAATCAAGTCGCCTATAAAGATTGCCCTGGCATGATTCATGGCTTCTTTAATTATGGAAAATATATCGATGAAGGAATCGCTGTTCGTGACTGGTTTGCCGCTGAGATTCGAAAGATTATTGGTTAAGAATGTCACTGATTGAACTCAAAGGAATGACCTGGGACCACCCTCGTGGCCTCGAGTGTCTCCAGCGATCCAATGATCTCTTGATTGAAAAGTGCGGAATTTCAATCACTTGGGATGCGCGTTCACTTCTGGCTTTTGGAGATCAACATATCTCTGAGTTCTATAACGATTATGACTTGATGGTTATTGACCACCCACACGTGCCTGATGCGGTCCATGCCGATGCAGTGATTGGTTTTGAAGATTTAATTAGCGCTGAAGATTTAGCGCTTTTAGAGAAGACCAGTGTGGGGCAGTCTCACCACTCTTATCTCTATCAGGGTAAACATTGGGCGCTGGCGATTGATACTGCTGCACAAGTCAGCGCATTTCGCCCTGATATGGCTGATCGCGCACCAGTCTTTTGGGATGAGGTCATTGCTGAGGCGAAGAAAGGTCGTCTGCTCTGGGCACATAAGCCAGTAGATGCATTCAGTACCTTCGCAACGTTGATGGCGCAGAAAGGTGCGCCGATTGAAGGTAACGCTCGTTATATCGATCGCGCTGTTGCTACTGAGGTTCTTGAGTCTATGGTGGAGCTCGCAACTTTAGTTCCTGAATTCTGCTCGAGTAAGAATCCGATTGACGTCGCCGAAATACTTAGTGGCAGCGATGACTATGCCTTCGGTGTTTGCATGTACGGATATAGCAATTATTCGCGAGTTGGTTTTAGAAAAAAGCTTCTTACCTACGACGACCTTCCTTCCTTTGATGGAAAAGCAACTGGATCGCAATTAGGTGGGGCCGGAATCGCTGTCTCATCGGCAAGTCGCGATAAAACTTCTGCGGCAAAAGCTGCAGTGCTTCTATCTCTGCCAGATATCCAAGCAACCACTTACGGACTTAACGGTGGTCAGCCAGGAAATCTCGTCGCCTGGAAAGATAACAAACTCAATGAAGCAAGCGCTAACTTCTTCCGCAACACCTTGCGCACGCTTGAGAACGCATGGGTGCGCCCGCGCGTTCTTGGCTGGCCCGATGTCCAATTCCAGAGCTCATTGGTGATTCATAAGATATTGGTCGACCGTAAATTCACTCAGGCAGATGTCGAAGATATCGCATCGATGTATCAGAGATATGTGAAGGAATAACGATGCAACAACTCTTTTATCAATATGAGATTGGATTTTCGCGCACCAGCACTGGACGCACCATTACCGAGACTGACATTGTGATGCACGCTGGTCAGACCGGTGACTTCTACCCGCACCATATGGATGCTGAATGGTGCAAGACGCAAGAGTTTGGAGCTCGCGTTGCCCATGGCACATTGATTCTCTCGGTCGCAGTAGGAATGTTAGCGGGCGAGATTAATGAGGCTGCCTTTAGTTATGGCTACGACAAAGTTCGCTTTATAGCTCCAGTTTTTATCGGAGACACCATCACTTCTACTGCAACGATTTCAGGTAAGCGCGATCACGCCAAGAAGCCAGATGAATACGGCATCGTGGAAGAGCAGGTCACTGTTGCTAACCAACGCGGCGAGACCGTCATCGCATTTATCCACGTATATATGGTGAGGAAGAAATGATGACGACCGAATGGATTCTTGATAGCCGGGTACGGAGCGCGATGATCTCTGACTCACTCGATGTTTTGGGAGTACGTCACAATGCGATGGATACGACTGTGACTGCGCTTCGACCAGGTATGCGAATAGTTGGAATCGCAGCAACAGTCGAATTCGTGCCGGATTCTGAGTATGACCAGAGGGATCCTTACGGTGATGCAATTGATTATCTCGACACCTTAGCTCCTGGTGAAGTTGCAGTTGTCGCAACTGGTGGCGAGTGCCTCTCTGCCTTCTGGGGCGAACTCTTTTCGGCTGCAGCTAAGGGCCGTGGTGCAAATGGCGTTGTTGCCGACGGGCCTCTGCGCGATACCGAACAGATTGTAGGAATCGGTTTTGCTGCTTTTGGTAAGGGTGCCCGTCCTTATGATTACAAAGGTCGTATGCGACTTACATCATCACGTCAGCAGATCACCTGCGGGGGAGTCATCGTCAATAACGGTGATGGCGTCATTGCTGACTCTGATGGAGTCGTCATCGTTCCGGCAGAACATCTGGTGGCAGTAACAGAACTTGCCAATGCGCGAGCCGCGACCGAGAAGAGTGTTCTGAAAGATCTCTTGGCGGGTAAGAGCGTTCGTGAAGTGTGGAACGCATATGGCGTTCTGTAAAAAGAAGTTAGTTCACAGAGAGAGGGAGAGCAATGAGCAAGCGAGAGATGATCGACACCCATCAACATTTATGGGTAATGAGTGAGCGTGCATATAGCTGGATCGAGCCTGCCTATGGACCGCTCTATGATGATTTCACGCCAGAGCGCCTAGCACCGGAGATACCAGATTCTGGCGTTACTAACTCGGTATTGGTGCAAGCTGCCGATACATATGACGATACCTTCTACATGCTCGATGTCGCACACCACTCCGACTTTGTCATCGGTGTTGTTGGTTGGGTGCCTTTTGAACGCCCTAATGAAGCCCGTACAGCTCTAGAAATCTTCGCCAAGGATAAGTATTTCAAGGGTGTTCGCAATCTGACCCACGATTACTCCAATCCAAAGTATGAATCAGATGATGCGTGGATTACTCGTCCCGCTGTTCTTGAGACGCTTGGGTATGTTGAGAAGTTGGGTTTGAGTTTTGACTATGTATCAATCAAGCCAGAACATACAAAGAATATAGTGACTTTGGCGCAGAAGTTTCCAAAGATGAAGATTGTGGTGGATCACTTTGCCAAGCCACCGATTGCGGCGAAAGAGATGGAGCCATGGGCATCATCGATGGCAGAGATTGCACAATACCCCAATGTCTATGCCAAGTTATCTGGACTTAATACAGCATCGGATCTTGCAAATTGGAGCGTCGCTGATTGGCAGCCGTACGTCGACTTTATGGTTAAGACTTACGGTGCAAACCGCGTCATGATGGGCGGAGATTGGCCAGTCAGCGTTCTTGGAAATACCTACGTCGAAGTCTGGAAGGCACAGGCAGAAGTGATCTCTGGCTATAGCGAGGACGATCAAGAGTGGATTCGCCATAAGACAGCGAAAACTTTCTACAACCTGTAAGTCTGGCAATAGTTCTAATTCTACGAAAAAGAGGAGTGAGAAATGCAACGTTATGCATCAGTGATCGGTATGCCTACTGCAAATCAAGAAGAGTACGAGCGTCTTCATGCTGCAGTCTGGCCAGAGGTCTTGGCAAAGATTGCTGAGGTCAATATCCGCAACTACTCGATTTACCGTTACGGCGAACTCCTCTTCTCCTATTTCGAATATGTAGGCGATGACTTTGAGGCAGATATGGCGAAGATGGCAGCCGATCCAAAGACTCAAGAGTGGTGGGATGTCTGTATGCCGCTACAGCGTCCAGTAGCAGATCGCGCTGAGGGCGAATGGTGGGCAGCAATTCCTGAGGTTTTCCATGTCGACTAGTACTGGGTCGCCTCATTCATTGTCTCGATCGGAACTTCCGCTCGACGGAATTCTTGTTCTCGACTTCTCGCAATTTCTAGCAGGACCGGTCTCTGCGATGCGCCTTGCAGATTTAGGTGCACGTGTCATCAAGATTGAACGACCTGGCACTGGCGATATCGGACGAACTCTGGCTTTTGCTGGACTTGAGGCCGATGGAGACACCCTCTCTTTTCACATTATGAACCGCAATAAAGAGAGCTTTGCAGCTGACTTGAAGAACTCTGATGGCCTAAAAGAAGTCTGGGAACTCGTTAAAAAAGCTGATGTGATTATTCAAAACTTCCGTCCTGGCGTTATTGAACGACTTGGTCTCGGTTATGAGGATGTGAAGAAGGTTAATCCAAGGATTATCTATGCCAGTGCCACTGGATATGGTGCAGAGGGCCCCTTTAAAGATCGCCCAGGGCAAGATTTATTGGCGCAATCTATCTCTGGTCTGCCGTGGCTCAATGGTCGCGCCGGTGATCCGCCAATTCCAGTGGGGCTAGCAGTGGCAGATATCTTTACCTCGACTCACCTTGCATCTGGTGTGATTGCTCTCTTGCTCCGTCGTGAACGGACTGGCAAGGGTGGTCTCGTTGAGTCAAGTCTTCTTGAATCAATGCTCGATCTCCAATTCGAGCTCCTCTCTGCCAATCTCTTTGATCCTGAAGTGATTGTGAAGCGCGGAGCGGGAAATTCTGCACATGCCTTCTTGCCAGCACCGTATGGTCTCTATAAAACACAAGATGGATACCTAGCGATTGCGATGACACCTATCCCCGCACTAGGCGCGCTTCTTGGTGTCGACCTTTCTCAATATGAAGATCCAAAGTCATGGTGGAGCCATCAAGAAGAGATCATGAAGGCGCTCAGCACCCAGTTAGCTACCAATACGACCGAGCACTGGCTAGCAATCTTGGATGCAGCAGATATCTGGTGTGCTCCAGTTTTGACTCTGCCAGAGTTGGTGGCACATGAAGGATTTGCAGCAATCGATATGGTGCAGGAGACGGTTCGTACTGGAAGTGATGGTTCAACTGTTGCAATCCCGACAACACGCTCTCCAGTTCGTATTGATGGTAAGACCATCAAGCACCGTAAGGGCGCACCACATGTCGGTGAAGATACTGAAAAAATCAGAGCAGAGTTTGGAATCTAAGGAGAGAGCTATGAAAAACCCGAATCCGAATAAAGATGAGCGCTATGCAGTTCCAATTTGGAATCAAGATGTAAAGCTCTATGAGGATTATCAAGTGGGAGAGGTAGATCGATCTCTTCGACGCACTATCTCTGAAGGTGAGGTGATGCTCTTCAATTCACTCGTATTAGATATGCATCCATATGTAGGTGACGATATCTGGGCACGCGAAGAAGGTCTCTTTAAACGTCGCCTGGTGCCAGGTGCAATGGTCTTTAGTTACGGGCTTGGTCTCTTTGCTCATAACAATGTCAATACATTTAGCTACGGCTATGACAAGTTGCGCTTTATCAAGCCGACCTTTATCGGTGACACTATCTATGGAATGCGCACCTTGCTTGAGAAGACTCCTAAATACGAAAATATGGGCCTCTTCAAAGTAAGTTACGAAATTTTCCGTGCCGATAATGAAGAACTCGTCCTTTATACAGAGCATCTACAAACAGTTCTCTATCGCACTAGCCAGGCAGAGAACCTTAAGAGCGAAGGTAAGGAGCAGCCATGATCGAACAATTTCAGGTAGTTGCTGATGCAGTACGTCTCGAGGTAGCGCCGAAAGATCGTAAGAAGATTGGAATCTGTGGCGCCGGTGGCATCGTTGAAGGTGCGCATCTGCCTGCATATGTGAAGGCCGGCCTCGAGGTTCTTGCTATTTTCGATGTGGATCACGAGAAGGCAAAGCAAGTTGCAGCCAAATTCGGGATTGCTCGTGTCTACGCCACAATCGAAGAGTTGTTGGCAGATGAAGATGTCGAAATTGTTGATATCGCTGTTCCTGCGGCAGCGCAGCCAGAGATCTTTGCCAAGGCAGCAGCAGCAAAGAAACATATCTTGGCTCAGAAGCCTTTTGCCACAACCGTTGCAGCGGGAGAAATGATGGTCAAGCAAGCTGCTGAGAATGGAATCATCGCTGCCGTCAATCAACAACTTCGCTTTGAAGAGGGAGTAGCTGCAGCTCACAAGATGGTGGAGCTTGGATGGATTGGCCAGGTGAGCAATTTCTCTATCACCGTTAACTTGATGACTCCTTGGGAGCTCTGGCCATGGGCGAAAGATCTTGATCGCCTCGAGGTAATGCTTCATTCGATTCACTATCACGATTTAATTCGCTGGTTCTTGGGGGATGCAAAGACTGTCTTCTGCGCTGCCGGTAGGACTGCTGGGCAATTTCCCAAAGGTGAAACCCGCACAATTTCTACTGCGCTCTATGACAATGGTGTGACCTCAGTTGTACACGCTAACCATGTCAATCGCGGTGGCGATAATTACGCCGAATATCGCATCGATGGCGATAAGGGATCAATCCGCGGAACTCTCGGACTTCTCTATGACTATCCCAACGGTCGAGTCGATACCTTAGAAGTGAACTCTCAGGAGTTGCCAACGGATGGATGGATGCCATATCCCGTGACAACACGATGGTTCCCAGATGCATTTATCGGGACGATGGGATCGGTCATGAAAGCAATCACCAGTGGCGAACCGCTCCGCTCATCCGTTGCTGAAAATATCGGAACCTTAAAGATGGTGGAGGCGCTCTACGCTTCAATGGATTCCGGAAAGTCCGTTGACCTCTAACCTGCCTCCTTCGCTCTTTGATTTGAGCGGGAAGGTTGCAGTAATCACAGGGGGAAATGGCGGAATCGGTTTAGGTTGTGCGCGCGGTCTTGCGAAAGCCGGTGCATCGATTGCAATCTGGGCTCGCAATGATGAGAAGTCAGAAGTTGCCAAGCGCGAGCTGGAATCGCTAGGGAGCCAAGTTTTGGTGGTCACCGTGGATCTCTTGGATCGTGATGCGACAGCCGTCGCCCTTGAAAAGACAGTGGCGCACTTCGGGGGAGTCGATATTCTCTTTGCTAATGCTGGAGTCAATATCAGAATGCGCCCCGAGGAGTACACAGAAGTGATCGTTGATCAAATTATCGATACCAATCTGAAATCAGTCTTTCACTGCGCGCAGTTGGTCTATCCGGTCATGAAGGCCCGAGGTGGTGGAAAGATTATTTTGATTGGTTCGCTGACCAGCGTGCAGGGATTGGGAGTCGCTCCGATTTACTCTGCTACTAAAGGTGCAGTAGTTCAGTTAGGTAAGAGCCTGGCTGCTGCATGGGGCGCAGATAATATTCAATGCAACACGATTCTTCCAGGTTGGATTGTCACCGAAATGACATCAGTGACTCGCGCTGTACCCGGCCTTCCTGAACATGTGCTCTCACGGACCCCAAGCGGACGATGGGGAAAACCAGAAGATTTTGAAGGGATTGCAAATTTCTTCGCATCACACGCATCAGATTTTGTGACAGGAACCGATATTCAAATTGATGGCGGATTCACCAGTACGTTGGCGATTTTTGATTTACCTAAAAATCTGTAAGGGTCAGCGAATATTCAATCAACGCTTAAACGCAACACAGTTATTAGAGATTTCTCCGATGCCTTCAATGCCAGTCTTGAGTTGATCGCCGACTTTGAGATAGACCGGTGGCTTGAAGCCAAGCCCCACTCCAAATGGAGTTCCAGTGTTGATGATGTCCCCAGGAAAAAGCTCCATGAACTGACTTAAGTACCAGACGATATGGTGAATGCCGAAGAGCAAATCATCGGTATTTGAATCTTGTTTCATCTCGCCATTCACGCTGCACCATAAACGAAGTCGATGAGCATGAATCGAGTCTGCCGAGACAATCTCTGGTCCCAGAGGATTGAAGGTCGGGAATGATTTTCCTTTAACCCACTGTCCTGCGCGTTCAATTTGCCAGTGGCGTTCAGATACATCTTGGGAAATTGTGTAACCAAGGATGTGATCTGCTGCCTCTGCCTGTGATTCTAGGTAGAGAGCGCGCTTGCCGATTACGATTGCAAGCTCTACTTCATAGTCTGTCGCGGTGCTGTGGGGTGGAATGACTATGTCATCGTTCGGTCCAACAACGCTATCTGGAGCCTTCATAAAGACGACTGGCTCTGGGGGAGTATCTGCGTTGGTTTCTTTGATATGGCCAAGGTAATTCAGGCCAATGCAGATCACCTTTGTTGGTCTGTTGATTGGTGCGCCAATACGTGTAGTGCCTTTGGCAACTGTCGGAAGGTTTTCTAGATTTGCTCCGGCAACCTTTTCAAAAGCGCCATTTTCAAGGCTCTCTCTCGACCAATCCGGAATGATTGAATCCACAAGAATGTATTGGTCGTTGCGAACTACAGCTGGCTTTTCTTGGCCAACTTCTCCAATTCGAGCGATGCGCATCCGTTATTTTCCTTCCGGTAGGCGGCCAAGGCCGGCGTATGTCTCTAATAAACGAACATGTTTTGGTTCGAGTTCGGCCAAGGAATTTACACCGAGAAGTTTCATTGTTCTGATCATCTCTGACTGCATTATCTGCAAGGTGCGCTCTACGCCTTCTTGTCCGCCAGCCATCAATCCATAAAGATATGCGCGACCGATGTATGCAAAGTCAGCTCCCAGGGCAAGGGCTGCAAGAATATCTGCACCGTTCATGATTCCGGTGTCGATGTGAATTTCTAGATCATCTTTGAGTTCGCGCTTGACTTCAGCGAGCATATGAAGTGGCACGGGCGCTCTATCTAATTGGCGACCACCATGGTTGGAGAGGATGATTGCATCGGCGCCATATTTTGCCGCCATCTTGGCATCTTCAACGGTCTGGATTCCTTTGATAGATAATTTGCCATCCCATTGTTCGCGAATCCATTTAAGATCATCAAAAGTCATAGTTGGATCGAACATGTAATCAAGAAGCTCGGCGACCGTGCCTTTCCAGTTCGACATCGATGCAAAAGAGATTGCAGGTGTCGTAAGAAAATTTATCCACCATTCAGGGCGGGGAGCGGCATCGAGCAGAGTTTTCACCGTTAGACGGGGTGGAACAGTTAAACCATTTCGCGCATCACGTAGGCGTGCACCGGCAGCGGGGACATCGACTGTGAGCAAAAGATGCTTAACGCCGGCATCTTGAGCTCGTTTGACCAGGGCCATGCTGCCCTCACGGTCCTTCCACATATAGAGCTGGAACCAGTTGACGCCGTTGGGCGCTGCCTTGACGACATCTTCGATAGTGCTGGTACCGAGGGTCGAGAGCGAGAAGGGGATGCCAAACTTCTCGGCAGCTCGTGCGCCAGCAATCTCACCTTCTGTATGCATCATGCGGGTAAAACCGGTAGGTGCAATTCCAAATGGCATCTTAAATTTTTCGCCGAGGACCTGACAGGAGGTATCGACGATGCTGACATCGTGGAGAATGTTGGGGCGAAATTCGAGATCGAGATAAGCGCGGCGAGCCCTTTCGAGAGTGACCTCGGATTCGGCGCTGCCATCGGTGTAATCAAAGGGCCCCTTGGGTGTGCGGCGCTTGGCGATATCGCGTAGATCCCAGACTGTCAGCGCCTTGGCAAGGCGATTTTTTCTAGTCGGGAGTTTAGGGAGGGTGAAGCGTAATAAAGGTGCCAATTCGCTCGGTTTTGGGAGTTGGCGCTTCACGTTCTTCATTAATAAGGCCCCTTGCAGTTGATACGATGTGAAAATCCTATACGATTTTAGCGACAATTCCAAGATATTTCCCTACGAATTGCGGCCCCGACCCATCTGGTTTTCACTTGGGGCGTGCCAGAGCTACCGGAAGTCGAAACTGTCCGTCGAGGGCTGGCACATTTTGCTACCGGCTACACAATTTCCAGCGCTGAAGGTTTACATCCACGGGTATTAAAGCCAGCATCGCTTGCTCCCCTTGAAGCAGTTGTTGGCGCTCGGATTACATCAATCAATCGTCGGGGTAAATTCTTGTGGTTCGTTCTCGATCGCGATCAAGCGTTGGTAGCGCATCTGGGAATGTCGGGGCAGTTCCTTTTCCCTCGAAAAGACCGACCAGAGCCTGGCCATGTGCGGGCGCGATTTACATTGAAAAAAGGGTTGAAGCGCCAAGAGCTGGTCTATAGCGATCAACGCACCTTTGGCTGGCTTTCGTTAGAAGAGATGCAGGAAGGCATACCGACATCAGCGTTACATATTGCAGTCGATCCTTTCGATGCCGCTTTCGATAGAGATTCAGTGATTGCTGCTATGAAATCCCGTAAGGCAGCGATTAAGTCAGTGATTTTAAATCAAGAGATTATGAGCGGTGTCGGAAATATTTACGCAGATGAATCACTCTGGCGGGCGCGGATACATCCGGAAGTAGCTGCAAATGAATTGTCAGTGCGCAAAATTGGCGCTCTCGTGGATGCAGCAATTGAGGTGATGGCGGAAGCGGTTGAGGTAGGTGGAACATCCTTCGATGCGATGTATATCAACGTCAACGGCGAGAGTGGATTCTTCGAAACTTCACTTGCCGCATATGGTCAAGAAGGTGAGCCTTGCCCACGCTGCGGACGGCAGATTAGGCGTATTGCATTCGGAAATAGATCATCGCATTTCTGCCCTAAATGCCAAGTGCGCTAGAAAGGTAAGGGAAATGGCTTACCCAGGGATTGACCTATATATTGACCTAGTTAATTTAGGGGAGTCCAGATGGCGCGTTACCACGATGATCCGATCGAAGAGGTCGAGCAAGCCGCTCCCCGAAAAAAATTCTTTCTCGTCGCTCTCGCAATCTTCGCTATCTCCTTCGGTAGCACTTACGCAGCCAACATATCGATTAATACCGATCAGTCATCCGAGTTCGGTCAAGGCATCCAAGTCACATCCGGTTGCGATACCAATATTTATGTAGACGCAACTGCGAGATTCACTAACTCATCAAATGCCGGGAATTCAGCATTCGGCGTTGAGACAATTACCATCAGTGACATCGCCGCATCGTGCATCGGCAAGAGTTTCAAACTCAATCTTTTTGACTCAGTGACATCTGCTTCTCTTAATTCATCACCCATCACAATTAGTTATGCAGCTTCACCTACTAACGGCCAGACATTCAATGGATCTACCTGGTCTTCTGGTGCTGCCGATATCAAGGTATTAGGGGCAAATCTTGTCCGCGCAACGATTGACACAACCGGAACCGGTTTAGATTCTCGCGCCGGAAAGACATCGCTCTCTCTTACAGGTGCAGTTACTCGTGCAAACGCGAAGGTGCAGAGCGTTAATGTCGGTCGCGTTAGCCTTGAAAGTACCAAGTTCATTGAGATTTATAGCTTGGGTGATACAGGTCCAGGCGGTGGAACCATCTTTATGACACCTGGAACTCTCGGTAACGCAACAGGTAAGTACTTTGAATTTGCCGCTGCAGATGTTGCGTCTAACGTTTACTGGGCAACTGGATACAGTGGAGTCGCTGGCTTAAATAATGAGGCCGGTTTTGCTATTGGTGCTGGCGCAACAAATACTGCGTACATCGTTGCTCGATCCACTGGCGGCGGCGCGCATTTGGCAGCTGCATATAGCAATAACGGATATACAGATTGGTTCCTAGGCTCTCTCTACGAGATGCAGGGAATGTGCATGTATGCCAAGGGCCTACGTAATTTGAATCCAACAGTAGATAACTGCACCGGCGGAACCCTCGTAGGCACATGGGCAAATGAGTACATCACTTCTTCTACTCG
>JACCDX010192464.1_pt1 | contig 18009 bp, 15 predicted proteins | sample 7449681 | NCBI WGS metagenome assembly JACCDX01 (sample SAMN15323450, study PRJNA562643) | freshwater metagenome | isolation source: river surface water | place: USA:Blue River Watershed | collected 2017-08-18
AAGATCGCTGCATGGAGAAATTTCCCAACTACTCCGAAGCTGAGGTTCGCAAAAATATCGCACGCGCCCGAGCTCGCGGCTATGTGGTCAGCGACGTCGTCGAACTACCGGGTGTGCGAACCATCGCCGCCCCCATCTTTGACAAAAACAACCCCCCCGCCGCAGCGATCAGCGTGGGCACACTCAGCTCCCGTATGGAAAAGGATCGTATCGAACTCGTCCTGGACTGCATCCAAAAAGCGATCGAACAGATTCAACCGAATTTGTTAAATATTGAAACTGAGAATTAAAGGCTAAGGTTGTGACAAGTTATGGCGCTTAAAATTTAGTGCCTTAATGTTTTCAATCGGAATGTCTGTCTTTGTCACAATATCTTGATCGATCTGCATTAGTAAAAGTCATCACTCGACTAGATGAGGGTCTCGTTCGACACCTGTCCTCGCCAGAAGATTCACTTTTACAAGACGGATTGATATTACGTCTAAAAGCCGCTTACGAGCTTAGCTATGAAACTCTTAAACGCTATCTCAGAATAAACTCATCTGGTTACGAGCAAGATCATTTAATAACGTTCACTGGCATCATAAGCAATGCCTATGAAAAAGGTCTCGTTGTGGGAGGCATTCAAGATTGGCTTGAATATCGTGTGATGTATAGCAATGCGAAGCAAGCTTATCAAGAGGCTTCAGCGAATCAAGCTTTACGTATGATCCCAAAATTTTTAAACGAAGCGTTTACACTCATTGACACACTGTCGCAGCGCACCAGTAACTAAAGACTCAAGACCGACTCTGCAGCCAGCTCAACACCCCTCTGGCTGTCCATTTCCCTGATGCCATCACACCGTTGAGCAAATACCCACCCGTCGGGGCTTCCCAATCGAGCATCTCGCCGGCACAAAACACGCCTGGCAAATTTTTCAGCATCCCGTGTTCTGTCATCCCTTCAAACTGAACACCACCTGCCGTACTAATAGCCTCATCGATCGGACGACACGCAGTCAACACGACGGGCAGATTTTTAATGCCATACGCGAGTTTTTGTGGATCGTTGAATACCTCTGCAGACAAACGCTCGCGCAACAATGCGGCACGCACACCTTGTAAACCTAGTCGCGTGCGCAAATGCGATGACATCGATCGTGTCCCGCGCGCACGTGAGACCTCATCAAGCACGCGTTGGGGACTGTGGTCAGGCAACAAATCCAGCAACAACGTCGCTTTGCCGCGCGTCAAAATCAAATCTCGCAAGCTGGCTGACAAGGCGTAAATCGCGCCACCCTCGAGTCCATGCTGCGTCACCATGCATTCGCCACGCAACGGCGCAGCTTTGCTGCCTTCAATTCGGAACTGTGCGGTTTTAATTGGCTCTCCCGCACACTTTTCCAGAAAATGCGCGGACCATTTTGTCTCAAAGCCACCATTGCTGGGTAATAAAGGACTCAGCGGCACACCTTGCTCTTTTAGCCATGGCCACCACGCGCCATCCGAACCCAGCCTGGCCCAGCTCCCGCCTCCGAGCGCGAGGATCGTGGCATCGGGGGATGTCGTGATCTCACCCTTGGGAGTATCGAAACGCAGTTGTTGCGCATCATCCCAACCCAACCAGCGATGCCGCATCAAAAACTGCACGCCCTCGACGCGCAAGCGATGCATCCAGGCTCGTAAAAGCGGTGCGGCTTTCATTTCATCAGGAAACACCCGGCCCGAAGAGCCCACAAAAGTCTCGATGCCAAGCGCATGCACCCAGTCACGCAGCGCCTGGGCATCAAACTGCTCGAGCATGCGTCCCATTTCCGGCGAGCGGGCACCATAACGCGTGACAAATTTATCAGAGGGTTCGGAGTGGGTGATGTTGAGCCCACCCCGTCCTGCCATCAGGAACTTGCGGCCCACCGAAGGCTTTGCCTCAAAGACCTGCACCGTCAAACCCTTGCGGACAAGTGTTTCCGCAGCCATTAAACCTGCGGGACCTGCTCCGATGACGGCGACAACCAAGCGTTTTTCTGATGACAAGTGATTTCCTGATGGATATTTTTATGATTACTTTTTGGCCGCGGTCACGATGACTTCAACGAGCAAGTCCGGTGCGGCCAGTTTGACTTCACCGGTCGCGCGGGTGGGTAACGCGTTTTTAGGCGCCCACTCGGCCCAAACCGAGTTCATGCCCTCGAAGTCCTTGGTGATGTCTTTCAACCAGATCTGTACAGTCAACAGGTGATGTTTATCTGTTCCTGCGCTTGCCAGATGACCGTCGATTTTTGCGAACACGTCGCGTGTCTGGGCAACGATGTCACCCTTGACGCTCGAGGTGATGCCTGCGACATACACGGTGTCGCCATGGATCACGACACGGCTCAAACGTTCATTGGAATCAATGCGAGTAATTGCACCCATCGTTATTCTCCTGATTGAATAAAAAATACAACTTAAAAAATAAAACTCAAAACCGCGGCAAACTTAAAACCTGCGTGCAGTGTAGCTGTAATATTTACGCAAAGATAAAACTGAGACAACGATGCGCCCACACGATCCTGCCCGAATTGCCAAACTCCTCAACCCACAATCCGTCGCCGTCATCGGCGCCTCCGATGACCCCTCGCGCATTGGTGGACGACCCATTTCCTACATGCTGGGCCAAGGCTATCCAGGCAAAATTTTTCCTGTGAACCCCAATCGGACGACAGTGCAGGGTCTGACCGCCTACCCCAGTGTCGCCGCATTGCCTGAAACACCTGATATCGCCATCGTGATCGTGCCGGCCTCCGCGGCACTCGACTCCGTCACAGCGCTCGCCGAGCGAGGCTGTGCGGCGGCCATTTTATTCACAGCGGGTTTTGCGGAAACAGGACCTGAGGGTGCGCGTGAGCAACAAAAACTCGTCGATGCCGCGCACAAGCACGGTATGCGTCTGATTGGTCCGAACTCGCTGGGCCTGATCAATCCCTGCAATCATTTTTATGGCACGTTTGCGACAGGCTGTGAACTGGCCTTTCCCAAAGCGGGCGGTGTCGCGATCATCAGTCAGTCCGGCGCCTATGGTGCGCACTTGATGGCGGTATCGACCGCAAACGATATTGGTCTTTCGGCCGTGATCTTGACGGGTAACGAAGCCGACCTGACAGTCGGTGATATGTTGCAAATGGTGGTCGAGGATCCGGCAACCAAAGTCATCATGCTTTACTCCGAAGGCATCAAAGAGTCTGCAGGTTTGCTCGCGGGCCTGGACGCCGCCCGGCGCGCCCGCAAACCGGTCCTGATGATGAAAGTCGGTCGCAGCGCAGTCGGCAGTGCAGCTGCGCAATCCCATACCGCCTCCATCGCAGGAGACGATCGTGTCACCGATGCAGTCTTGAAAGAGTTTGGCGTCGTGCGCGTACAAACGACCGAGCAAATGCTCGATATCGCACGTCTGGCGACGCGCGGCATCTATCCCGCTCACAACACGCTCGGTGTCATTACCGTCAGCGGTGGCGCAGGGGTCATCATCTCGGATGCGGCCGATGCGGTCGGTTTACCCATGCCTGAAATGCCACTGGACGCGCAAGAGCGACTACTCAAGCTGCTGCCCTTCGCCGCTCCACGCAATCCCGTCGATGTCACGGCTCAGTTTCTCAACGAGATGTCCTTGATCAGTACCTTTACCGATGCGCTGATCGCCGAAGGCAAATACACCTCCATACTCGGTTTCTTTACCTACACAGGCGGCGTCGCAAGCGTCGCACCACGCTTGCGTGAACAGCTCAAGATCACCCGCAGCAAACATCCTGATTGTATTTTTGCATTGTCGTTGATGGCCTCGCGTGAACAAATCCGGGAATATGAAAACGATGGCTTTGCCGTCTTCGAAGATCCCTCGCGCGCCGTTGTGGCGATCGAAGCGATGGGACAATTTGGTCGCGCATTTGCCAAGGCGCCTGCTTTGCCCGCACCCAAGCTTGCCCCGATCTCCTTGCCCACTCACAACCCCTCCGAGGCACAGGCCAAACAACTCCTTGCGCAAGCGGGCATTGCTTCTGCTCCTGAAGAGGTGTGCACAACGATCGAAGCTGCCGTCACCGCCGCGCAAAAGATCGGTTTTCCCGTTGTGATGAAAATCGTCTCGCCCGATATTCTGCATAAATCAGAGATCGGCGGCGTACTGCTCGATATCCATCATGAAGCGGATGTGCGAGAGGGTTTCGCGCTGTTGATGCAACGTGGCAAAACCGCAGCGCCTCAAGCACGTCTGGAGGGTGTGCTGGTCGCCAAACAACTCAAAGGCGGTGTCGAATGCATCCTCGGGATTCATCAAGACCCCGTGTTCGGCCCAGTCGCGATGTTTGGACTCGGCGGGATTTTTGTGGAAATCTTGCAAGACGTTGTGCTGCACCGCTGTCCGTTCGGACCCGATGTCGCCGAGGAAATGATTCGTTCGATCAAAGGTGCGCCGTTGCTACTCGGTGCGCGCGGACGCCCCGTGGCGGACATCAAAGCACTTTCTGAGATGCTCTCTCAGCTGTCGGCCTTTGCCGTGGCCGCTGGCCCGCGCCTGCAATCCATCGACCTCAATCCTGTCCTCGCAATGCCGCAAGGACAGGGCGCGTACGCCGTGGATGCCGTGATTGAGGTCACGCAGGGGTAATCATTTTGACTGGAGTGGGCGAGATGATGATGATCTCGTCCGCTTCAAATTAACTCGGGTACTTGTTCATTAACGCTTGAGCGTCCTGAGTGACTTTTGGCACGATCGCCAAAAGCTCTTTTGCTAATTGATAAACAACAGAATAAATCTCGAGCATTTTTTCTGCTGCGTACTCGTGCGCAATCATATTCCTCAGTTCGCGGATTTTAACCAGCTTGCTCGCGTCAGCCCAACCACGTTTTTCAGCTCGATCAATACGGTCTCGCACAGTTCCAATGCCAACCAGTTCGATTTCATCCACCAATCGAAAAATCCGTTGAATCAACAAGTCAGCCAATCTGGCAAAACGGCTGGTCAGAGACTCCAACCGCTCGAGCTTTTCTGGAGGCAAGTCCTTCTGACCAATAAGCTCGGTACAACGCTCGAGTGAATACTCTAGATGCTGAGCTGCCAGAGAAAGCCCAACGAGCTCTTCTTTAAGGAATTGAACATTGGCCGCACTCACAATCGAATGCCCCTTTCAAGTGCGATCTTTGCAAACGGCCTGTTGGAGTCAGGAAAAACGACTAAATCAATTTTCCGCTCACCAAGTTTTTCGTGCAGCTGCGCCAAAATCTCGAGTTTTTTCATCAACCCAATACGCTTTGATAAGACAAGCAGGTCAATGTCACCGCCCCGCGCAGTGTCATCTATTCGGGAGCCAAACAAATAGACCTCTGCATCGATGTCAGCCTGATGGATGGCATCATGGATCGCAACTTGTTCTGGTATGGCTAAGCGCATCTCAATCCTCCCACAATCAGTGCTGACAATAAAATAATCACTACCGTGCCTGATTTTACTTCGCCTTAGGCACTTTACCCGTCATCGGCGGCATCAGAAAGTCAAAGTCGACGCCTTTGTCTGCCTGGGTCACGCTTTCGAGGAATAGCCGTCGATAGCCACGTTGCGCGGTCGGGATCACGACAGGTTTCGCCGCGCGACGCTTGGCGAGCTCTTCGTCGCTGACCAGTAACGCCAGCTCGCGCTTCTCCACGCTCAGTCGGATACGGTCACCGTTTTGCACGTAGGCCAAGGGTCCGCCAATCGCCGACTCGGGTGTGACGTGCAACACGATCGTCCCGAAGGCCGTCCCGCTCATGCGACCATCAGAGATGCGAACGATGTCCTTGACGCCAGCTGTGGCGAGCTTTTTAGGGATCGGCATATATCCAGCTTCGGGCATGGTCGCCCCCTTGGGGCCGATATGCTTGAGCACCAGAATGTCGTCCGCAGTCACATCCAAATCAGGCGAGTCGATGCGGTTGGCCATATCCTCGAGGTTTTCAAACACGACCGCGCGACCTTCGTGCTCCATCAGCTTGGGGTGCGCGGCAGACTGCTTGATAATCGCACCACCTGGCGCGAGGTTGCCCTGCAGCACTGCGATGCCACCCTGCGGGTAGATCGGATTTTTCGCAGTACGTACCACGTCTTGTTTGAAACCGGGACCTGCGGCCTCGATTTCCTCACCCAGCGTGCGACCTGTGACGGTCATCGCATCCAGATGCAATAAAGGCTTGAGCTCGCGAAGCAATGTCGCCATTCCGCCGGCATGATGGAAGTCCTCCATGTAGTGCTGACCCGAAGGCTTCAGGTCCAGCAGCACTGGCGTATCGCGGCCCATGCGATCAAGCGCCTTGAGGTCCATTTCAAAACCCATCCGGCCCGCGATCGCTGTCAAGTGCACGATGCCATTGGTTGAACCACCAATCGCGAGCAACACTCGCATCGCGTTTTCAAAAGCTTTTTCCGTCAGAATCTTATCGATCGTCAAACGCTTACGTGCGATCTCGACCGCCAAGGCACCGCTGCGCTCAGCCACGCGGATACGGTCGGCTGTCACAGCTGGTGGGGAAGCACCACCGGGCACGGTCATGCCAAGCGCTTCTGCAATACAGGCCATCGTGCTCGCGGTCCCCATCACCGAACAGGTTCCGACACTGGCCACGAGCTGGCTATTCACATCGGCGATCTCTTCAGCGTCGATTTCCTCGGCGCGGAATTTTCCCCAGTAACGACGGCAATCCGTACAAGCACCCACACGCTCGCTACGATGCGAGCCCGTCAACATCGAGCCCGTGATCAACTGCACGGCAGGTAAACCTGCGGAGGCCGCGCCCATCAATTGGGCAGGGACTGTTTTGTCACAGCCACCAATCAACACCACCGCATCCATCGGTTGAGCGCGCAACAATTCCTCTGTGTCCATCGACATCAGGTTACGCAGATACATACTGGTGGGGTTGGAAAAACTCTCGTGAATCGAGATCGTCGGAAAGTCCATTGGCAGTCCGCCGGCCAACATGATGCCGCGCTTGACGGCTTCGATCAGCTGAGGCGCATTGCCATGACAGGGGTTGTAGGCACTCCCTGTGTTGGTGATGCCAATGACCGGACGCTCCAGCGCGGAGTCGGTAAAGCCCGCACCTTTGATAAACGCCTTGCGCAAGAACAAGGAAAAACCGCGATCGCCATAATTCGCCAAACCTTTGGACATCCCTTCGCTGCTCGCGGCGGGATTCAGTGAGTGGCCTTTATTCTCTTTATTCTTGTCGTCCGACATGGTGCGCACCTGATGATGAATGAATGAATGAATGATTGATTAAGTAATTGAGTAATTGAGTAATTGTGTAATGGATTTAAAGTGTACCGGGATAAATACCGCCATCCAGCACAAGGTTTTGTCCCGTCATAAAACCAGCGCTCGCGCTACACAAAAATGCGCACGCCTGACCAAACTCGGCGGGCGTACCAAAGCGCTTGGCTGGAACCGCCGCCATGCGCGCGTTCAAAATCTCATCGACCGTCTGTCCGCTGTCTTTAGCACGCGCGGCCGCCGTTTGTAAAATACGATCCGTTGCAAAAGGGCCAGGCAAAAGATTATTGATTGTCACGTTATGCGAAATAATCTGACGGGCCAGACCCGCCACAAATCCTGTCAAACCTGCGCGTGCGCCGTTGGACATGCCCAGGCTCTCGATCGGCTGTTTAACCGAAGCGGAGGTGATGTTGACGATGCGACCAAACTTGCGTGCGATCATCTTGTCGACTGTCGCTTTGATCAGCTCGATCGGCGTCAGCATATTGGCATCCACCGCGGCGATCCAGTCGTCACGGCTCCAGTCACGAAAATCACCTGGTTTGGGCCCACCCGCGTTTGTCACCAGGATGTCAGGGTCCGGACAAATCGCCAGGACTTTGGCGCGCCCTTCCGGCGTCGTGATGTCGGTGGCAACCGTCGTCACCTTGACACCGGTTTCAGCGCGAATAGCTGCGGCCGCTGCCTCAAGCGCTTCTTGCCCGCGGGCGAGCATCACAAGCTCGACGCCCTCACGCGCGAGTTGCTGGGCGCAGCCCAAACCCAAGCCCTTACTTGAGGCGCACACGATCGCGCGGCGTCCACGAATGCCTAAGTCCATGTTTTGTCTCCTGAGTTTTTGATTTATTTTGTTGATACAGCAGCTTAATTCAAAAGAGTTCAAAAGAGGTGTGCGAGTCTAATCATCGAGCTGATCGATCGTAAAAAAGCGGTGCAACCCGAGAGTCACACCGCCTACTTACTGCATCAACAAAGACTGAACACACTCCAACTATCGATCAGAACGGAATATCGTCATCCATATCCGTCAGATTCGCGCCGCTCGCAGCCGGAGCCGCTGGACGCTGCGCCTGAGGCGCACGTGCCGGACGTGGCGCGCTTTCGCCACCACCGCCACCGCCCATCGAGCCACCGTCGCTACCATCGCGGCCACCCAGCATCTGCATCTGGTCGGCGATGATTTCAGTGGTGTACTGATCAACGCCTTCCTTGTTTTGCCACTTGCGTGTTTTCAGTCGACCCTCGATATACATGGGGCGACCTTTTTTCATGTACTCGCCGACGACTTCGGCCAGGCGGTTGTAAAACACCACACGGTGCCATTCGGTTTCTTCGCGACGCTCGCCGGATGTTTTGTCTTTCCAGCTGCTGGTCGTTGCAATCGACACGTTACAAATGGCGCCACCATCCGGGCTGTAGCGGACTTCGGGGTCGCGCCCAAGATTGCCAACCAGTATTACTTTATTGACCGATGCCATGCCGATCTCCGTTTTAAAAAATATCGTGATTCATCAATGCCCTGTGGGGCTCGTACGAGGCGCCATCATTGTCCAGTCCGCCTTTCAACGCCAGACGCAAAACTACGCATTGCAGACAGTTTACGGCACGTTTTGATAGGCATGCCAGTCCTCGGCGGCAAACCATTGACGCAAAAAGTCTAAAAATGTCCGCACACGAACAGGCAGATTTTTACGGCTGGGGAAAACTGCATAAATATCAACGCCTACGGGACGAAACTGCGGCAAAACACTCACGAGCCGGCCTTCCTGAATATCCTGCATCACCATATATGTAGGATGCATGGAGATTCCATGGCCTAGCAAGGCGGCATGGCGCAACGGATCGCCGTAATTCGCACGGATCGTCCCATGGACGCGAACACCTTTTGGCTCACCCATGAAGGTCCAGATGTTCGTCGGTGACTTGAGCGCATGCACCATGCACTCATGATCCGCAAGGTCCGCAATCGTCTGCAGCTTACCGCGCCGTTTCAAATAGGCAGGTGATGCCACCAGGAGCTGAGGCACGACAGCCAGGCGCTGAGCCACCTGCGAGGTGTCTTTGAGCGAGGTCGCGATCCGCACGGACATATCCAGCCCCTCGGCGACCAGATCGGTACGCCCATCATCGAGGTAAAGCACCACTTGAATGTCGGGATGTGCAGAGGAAAAAGCGGTGATGATCGGCACAAGATGAAACGCGCCGAATGAAGGCGGCGCCCCCAATCTGAGCATGCCCTTGGGCTCTTTGACGGACTGGCGCACAGCGGCATCGATGCTCTCAACGCGGTCAAGCAGCTCGCGACCGTTCTCAAGCAGCGACAGCCCGGACTCGGTCAAGCTCACGCTTTTAGTCGTGCGCGTTAAAAGTTGGACACCCAGGGTTTGCTCGAGCCAGGCGACATGCTTGGTCACGTTTCCCTTGGCCATGCCAAGTCTCTGGGCTGCTCCTGAAAAGCTCAAGCCCTGTGCGACCTCGATAAAAACCTCGATTGCTTTGAGTTTGTCCATGATCTAGCGCAATTGTAGCCGCATTGTTTCCATTTCGAGAACACTCATTTCACAATTCAACGCTATTCTGGACGGCACTAAACCGCTAGACTTTCGCATCTTTCAGACATCAGCAGGGGAACGATCATGCAAGTCACACCAAGTGGACAAGGACTCGGCGCACGCGTTGAGGGGTTTGACGTCTCAAAACCCCTGTCCCATGAGGACTACAAGAAAATCGAGAGTTTGCTGGGTCAATATGGTGTTCTGTGTTTCTCAAAACAGAACCTGACCGGTGCTCAGCTCAAGGATTTCAGCAGCAAGTTCGGGACCCTCGAAGTCAACGTTGCCAACATGTATCAGGAGCCTGGTCACCCCGAGGTCATGATCCTGTCGAATAAAAAAGTGGACGGCAAACCCATTGGCCTCGGTGATGCGGGACAAGACTGGCACACGGATATGTCCTACAGCAAGATGATCGCCTTCACTAACGTGTTGTATGGCATCGAAATTCCACATCGCAATGGACAGCCATTGGGAAGCACGGAATTTTCAAATATGCGGGCCGCCTATCTGGCATTGCCCGAAGAACTCAAGAAAAAACTCGATGGCATGACGGTGCTGCATGATTTCAACAAGTTTTGGGAAAACATGCGCAAGCAACCCGGTTGCACCCGCCCACCATTGACAGAAGCGCAGCGCAAGGCCAAACCTCCGGTTTCGCATCCAATCTTTTTGACGCATCCGATTACGGGCGACAAAATTTTGTATGCCAACCCTGGTTATTCCATTCAGATTAATGAGTTGCCACAAAAAGAGAGCGACGAGATTCTGAACTTTTTATTCGCGCACCAGTTGCAACCACAGTTTCGATATCAGCATCGCTGGACGGCGGGGGACGTGCTGATGTGGGACAACATGGGCACGATCCACAACGCTGTCGCCGATTACGGCCCGGACGAGCACCGCTTTATCAAGCGTTGCCAAGTCATGGCGGATCGGTATTTTCCCTTGGCAGCGTAGCGCGGCGGGTGAGCGGACTGTTAAGCTCACCGCATTATTTTTATCACTGGAAGACAAATGAAAAAGACCCTTATCAGCGCCTGCCTGGCGCTTGCCTCAGTGCTGCCATTGACAGGTGTGGCGCAAACAGCAGCCTATCCGACTCAACCCATCAAAGTCGTGATCGGTTTTGCTGCGGGTGGTCCAACTGATGTCATTGGCCGAATACTGGCACAACACATGTCGGCTGATCTGGGCCAATCGGTGGTGGTTGAAAACCGGACAGGCGCCAACTCGCTGATCGCCACACGCGAAGTCGCCAAAGCTAAGCCTGACGGATACACCGTGTTGTTCGCCTCACTTTCGCACAACGTCAACAAGCTCTTGCTTGGCGATAAGTCCGAGTACGATCCGCTCAAAAACTTTGCGCCGATTTCACTCGTCGCGAACCTGCCACTCGTGATTGTCACTGCGTACGACTCTCCATACAAAAATCTCAAAGAGCTTCTGGATAAAGCCAAGAGCTCCCCCGACGCGATCAGCTACGGCTCAGCCGGTAATGGCGGCTCTGCTCACTTGGCCGCAGCCATGATGGGGACGGTTGCGGGAGTCAAAATGGTTCACGTTCCTTTCCGCGGCAATGCGCCTGCGCTGACCGAGGTGATGTCAGGTCGTGTGTCGTTCATGTTCTATCCGATGATTGGTATCGCAGGTCATGTTGAAAACAAGCGCATCCGTGTCCTGGCGGTGGGTTCGTCCAAGCCCATGCCTGAGTTTCCCGGTGTGCCCACGATGGATGCTTCGGGCTTTCCCGATTTTGAACAAACCGCACCCTGGGTCGGCATGCTCGCACCTGCTGGCACACCACAGCCCATCGTCGACAAGCTCAATGCTTCGATCAAAAAAGCCATGGCCAATCCCGAAGTCATCAAGCGCATGAAAGACCTGGGTGCACAGCCTGTTGGCGATTCTCCCGCTCAGTTCCGTGAATTCCTGGTCAAGGATCAGGAACGTTGGGACCGTGTGATCAAGGCCTCTGGTATCAAAGCAGAATAAATCGTGAGCCTGGACCGCACAGCAGCAAGTGCGTTTAGTGTGGAAGATCTGCGCGCGGTGGCTAAACGCCGTTTGCCGCGCGCGATCTTTGAGTTTTTTGACGGCGGTGCCGAAGAAGAAGTCACGCTACGCGACAACATCGAGGCCTTTCGTCGGATTCGAATTGCTCCAAAAGTACTGAACGATGTCTCCAAGGTCGACACGTCGACCGAGCTTGTTGGCGGACCCTCCGCCATGCCGTTGGCGATCGCTCCGACCGGTGCAGCAGCGTTTGGTCGCCATGGCGCGGATATTTCGATTGCCCGCGCGGCCGCTGCCATGGGAATTCCGTATTCGCTTTCGACCTCTGCGACGGCGTCCATCGAACAGATTGCCGATGCCGCTCCCGGGCGACTTTGGTTTCAGGCCTACATCCTGGCCAATAAAGAAAAACTCGCCTCTTTAATTCACCGCGCGCATGCGGCGGATTATGAAGGCTTGATGATCACAGTGGACTTGCCAGTCGGTGGCAAGAGGGAACGTGATTTTCGCAATCATCTGGTCTTTCCGTTCAAGTACACGCCTCGCAACGTGCTGGACTTTGCCCTGCATCCAGGCTGGTCGCTGCCCATGTTGTTCAAAGGCGCGCCTGAAATGGAAAACATCAAAGAACTCAAGCGCGACAATCAGGGTGGCAAGAAACTCGCCTCGTCGGTAGGAAAAAATTACGATCCCGCTTTTGACTGGCAACAACTGCAAATCATGCGCGACAACTGGCCGCGCAAATTAATCGTCAAAGGGATCATGCGCCCAAGCGACGCCGAACGTTTAGTGCAAATGGGTGTGGATGCGATCGTGGTGTCCAACCATGGCGGGCGTCAGCTCGACAGCGCGCCTGCGACGGTGGAAGCTTTGCCTGCAGTGGTAAAAGCCGTGGCCGGTCGCGTCCCTGTGCTGGTCGATGGTGGCATCCGGCGCGGTGTGGATATTTTGAAAGCGCGTGCACTCGGTGCGCAAGGCGTGCTAACCGGGCGGGCAACGCTATTTGGCGCAGCCGCAGCCGGATTGCCAGGTGCCACCCGAGCGCTGGAGATTTTGAAGGATGAGTTTGTCCGGTCAATGCAGCTCAGCGGCGTGAGCAGAGTCGCAGAAATTGATCAGGAGCTGATTTTTAAGCGTTGATGTCCGAGTGCTGCTCAGTGCTTAGGTCCGAGCGGCTTTAAGCCCCACGTGACCAAAAGCCAGAGCGCTGACAACCCACAGGCTGCCCAAAATACGCTGCTCGCACCGCCCAAGACGGCAAGCGTGCCACCGAGCATGCCACCCAAAAATAATCCGGCGGCCTGCGAAGTATTGTAGAGGCCCAATGCGAGTCCCTTGAGCTCGGGCGGGGCCACGCGGGATACGAGCGACGGCTGCAAGGCCTCAAGCACGTTGAACATGACAAAAAAGCCCGTCAGTCCAAAAGCCAGCAAATAGAAATTGTGGCTGGCCCAAGGTAAAAACGCACAGACCAGCACCAGTCCCGCCACAGCCATGCGCAACATGGCACGATGCGCGCGACGCTTTTCCGCGACAAAAATTGCCGGCACCATGAAAACAAAGGAGCCAAAAATAACAGGGAGATACACCTTCCAGAGCTCTGCGGCGTCCAGGTTGCCCAGTCTGAGCAGAAGCGGCGGGATCACCACAAACATCGCGATCTGAATCAGGTGAAGGCAAAACACGCCAAAATTCAGTCTCAACAAATCAGTGTGAGTAAGCACTTGCATCGGCCGAGCGGGATGTAAAGGCTTGGGAGCAGGTGCCACGACTGGTACGACAAACCGGGCAACCGCCAGGCAAACCACGCCTAAAAGGGCTATTGTCCAAAACAGTCCTGCCAGTCCGGTCGAGCCCACGATCAGGGGGGCGATGACCAGTGACAAGGCAAAAGACAGACCAATCGAGCCGCCCACCATCGCCATGGCGCGGGTGCGCACCTCTGGCCGGGTGGCATCGGCCAGCCATGCCGTGACAGCTGCGGAAATGGCGCCCGAACCCTGAATCGCACGACCAATGGTGACCCAGAAAATGTCATCGGATACGGCACAGACGACACTCCCAGCGACAAACAGACACAGACCCGCCAACACCACCGGACGACGCCCCCAACGGTCCGAGGCCAGGCCGAAAGGGATTTGCATGAAGGCCTGGGTCAAGCCGTACATGCCGAGGGCTACGCCTACCCACAAGGGGTCATGACCGCCTTTGAGTCCTTGTGCCGCCACGGCAAAAACCGGCAACAACAAGAACAAGCCAAGCATGCGGGCGGCAAACAGACCGGCCAGCGCCACGCTGGCACGGCGTTCAGTCGGGGTCAAAGACAAAGGCAAAGGCGTTGGTTCGGACATCAAAGACTTGAATCAGAGTGAAGGGCTATCCGGCGATTGTCGCGCCAGCACGGTATAGTACCAAGTTGGCTTTCAAAAACGTGTCATGGACGAAATCCGAATCCGGGGTGCCCGCACCCACAATCTCAAAAACGTGTCTCTGGACCTGCCCAGGCACAAGCTCGTGGTCGTCACGGGCCTGTCGGGATCGGGCAAATCTTCGCTCGCCTTTGACACCTTGTACGCCGAAGGGCAGCGCCGCTATGTCGAGAGTCTCTCGGCCTATGCCCGGCAGTTTTTGCAGTTGATGGATAAACCGGATGTGGACCTGATCGAGGGTCTATCGCCTGCGATTTCAATCGAACAAAAAGCCGCGGGTCACAATCCTCGCTCGACCGTTGGCACGATCACCGAAATTCATGATTATCTGCGGTTGTTGTATGCCCGCGTCGGTACGCCTTATTGTCCCTCGCATGGTCTGCCACTCGCCGCGCAAAGCGTGAGCCAGATGGTCGACAGCGTACTGAACTGGCCGGCAGAACGCAGGCTCGCCATACTCGCCCCCATCGCCCGGACGCGCAAAGGTAGTTTTGATGACGAATGCGCCAGCTTGCAGGCGCAAGGATTCGTTCGCGTGCGCGTCGACGGTCAGATGGTCGACCTCGACAGCATGCCCGAGCTCAATAAAAATGAAAAACACGACATCGATGTCGTGATTGACCGCTTGCGCATCAAGCCCGAGAGTAAGCAACGCCTAGCCGAAAGTTTTGAGACCGCGCTGACCTTGGCGCAGGGGCGCGTTGTCGCGCTCGACATGGACACCAACGAAGAGCACCTGTTTTCCAGTCGCTATGCCTGTCCAGTATGCAGCCATAGTCTGCCTGAACTGGAGCCGCGACTGTTCAGCTTTAATAATCCGGTCGGCGCCTGTCCTAGCTGTGACGGTTTGGGACATGTGGGCTTTTTTGATCCCAAGCGTGTGGTGGCCTTTCCGGAGCTCAGTCTTGGTTCCGGTGCGATCAGAGGCTGGGATAAACGCAATGCCTTCACGTTTTCAATGCTGTCGAGCCTATCGACACACTATGAGTTCGATATTGAGGCGAGCTGGGAAAGCTTGCCCGAGGCAATCCGTCAGATCGTGCTTTATGGTTCTGGCGATGTCGAGATTCCCTTTTTCTATTTGAATGAAAACGGTCGCAGCACCGTCAAACGCCATGCCTTCGAAGGCGTGATTCCAAATCTGGAGCGTCGCTGGAAGGAAACAGACTCCTCGGCCGTGCGCGAAGAACTCGGCAAATATCGCGCCGTTCAAACATGTCCTGAATGCCATGGTTCACGCCTGCGCGCCGAAGCCCGTCATGTGCGCATTGGCGATGAACGCATCGCGCCACCCAAACGCCTGCTTGACACGCCTGAAGGCCGTAACTGGCAAGAGCAGGGGCTCGCGATTTACGAAGTCGAGGCTCAGCCACTCTCGACCTGCCTGAAATGGTTTCAAGACCTCAAGCTGACCGGCGCACGCGCGGAAATCGCTCAGCGTATTGTCCGCGAGATCGAAGCGCGTCTGAGCTTTCTCAACAATGTGGGCCTGAACTATCTGTCCCTTGATCGCAGTGCCGATACGATCTCGGGGGGCGAAGCACAACGTATCCGTCTAGCCAGCCAGATCGGTTCTGGCCTGACAGGCGTGATGTATGTGCTGGACGAACCCTCGATTGGTCTGCATCAGCGCGACAACGATAGACTGATCGCCACACTGCATCATCTGCGCGACCTGGGTAACAGTGTCATTGTGGTCGAGCACGATGAAGACATGATTCGCCAAGCCGACTGGGTCGTCGACATGGGCCCGGGCGCGGGTGAGCACGGTGGCCAAATCGTTGCGCAAGGCACCCCTGCGCAAATCGAACAAAATCCTGCATCACTCACTGGTCAGTACATGAGTGGCGTCCAAAAGATCGCTGTCCCCACGCGTCGCCCGCTCGAGGCCGAACAAAAATGGCTTGAGCTGACAGGCTGCTCAGGTAACAACCTCAAATCAGTGGATCTGCGGATTCCGGCAGGCAAGTTTGTCTGCATCTCTGGCGTTTCCGGCTCGGGTAAATCCACGCTGATCAACGACACGCTTGCGATCGTCATGTCGCGCGCACTGCACCATGCGCAAGCCGAGCCTGCACCCTACACAGCGCTCAATGGTTTGGAGCATTTCGATAAGATCATCAGCGTAGACCAGAGCCCGATCGGCCGCACACCGCGCAGCAATCCCGCAACTTACACCGGTATGTTCACACCGATTCGCGAGTTATTTGCGGGCGTTCCGGAGGCGCGATCACGCGGTTACGATCCGGGTCGCTTCAGCTTCAACGTCAAGGGCGGGCGCTGTGAAGCCTGCCAGGGCGATGGCGTTGTCAAAGTCGAGATGCATTTTTTACCGGACATGTACGTCCCCTGCGATGTTTGCATGGGCAAACGCTACAACAGGGAAACACTCGAGATCCGCTATCGCGGCCGAAACATTCACGAAGTGCTCGAACTGACGGTTGAACAAGCACTGACATATTTCGAAGCCGTGCCCGCCGTGGCGCGCAAGTTGCAAACCTTGATGGATGTCGGCCTTTCGTATCTGAGGCTCGGACAAAGCGCCACCACGCTCTCGGGTGGCGAAGCGCAACGCGTCAAATTATCCCTGGAGCTGTCCAAACGCAGTACAGGTCAGACACTCTACATTCTGGACGAACCCACCACGGGTCTGCATTTTCACGACATCGCACTCCTGTTGCGCGTGCTGAATCAACTCGTCGAGGCAGGCAACACGGTGGTGGTGATTGAACACAATCTCGATGTCATCAAAACCGCCGACTGGGTCATCGATATGGGCCCGGAGGGTGGCAATGGTGGTGGACAAATTGTGGCGCAAGGCACGCCCGAAGTGATCGCTCAAACAACATCGAGCCACACCGGGCATTACCTTGGCAAGGTTTTAGCGCTCAGGAAAAAAGCTTAGGGCAAGCCAAGCAAGCGCAGTGGCACCGCTGAGCTGGACGGACACACACCTGTCTCTTGCAAGGGCAAGGTTGAGTTACAGATGTGCGCCTCTGCGAAACGATCGGCGGGATACGCACGACCGACATCAGCCTCCGTACCGGGCATCTGTCTGCCGTCCCAATATCCCCACGCGACATTGATCGAAGTGGATTGACGGCAGCCGCCCTGAGTCTGCGCATCGCAGGCATTGAACAATGCCGTCAACGCTTGGCCTGCGGAAGGGTGACCACAAACAGCCGCTTGCGTTTGCAAAACGCCCCCGCCTTGCACACTGCCTTGCGATGAAACCACGGTCGCCAGCCAGCCCGGCGAACAATAGTTGTCAAAAGAAACCTTGGGCGCGAGGCTTGCGCTCGTCGACAAGTAATAGGCCTGAACCTGACTACTCACCTCGCGACCGGGCCGGGTATCGGCAAAGCCCATGAAACATTGATTCCTGACCCCCATGGCATTCGCCTGACAGACCTGAACAAGTGCCAATCGATGATCCCCCTCTGGGAGAGAACCACCCGAGCTCACCGCGGCGGCGGTAGTGGGCATCTGGTCCTGTGAAGAAGTCCAGGCGGGTGCCGTGGGCGCCGGATTGGTCGGGAATCTGGTCGCATAATTAGTCTGCGTGTCCTGCGGCGCTGGTGGAGGCACAGCGGCGTTGGCATCGAAGCTGGACGTTGGGGGCGCCACAGGAATCGCGACTGGCGCGCTTGGCGCACTGTCCCGCTCAACTGTTCTGATCGGTGCGGCGGCTGGTTGTGCGCAACCGGACAACAAAGCCATGCCCGCCATACTGACTGCTAAAACATAC
>JACCDX010612734.1_pt1 | contig 18009 bp, 15 predicted proteins | sample 7449681 | NCBI WGS metagenome assembly JACCDX01 (sample SAMN15323450, study PRJNA562643) | freshwater metagenome | isolation source: river surface water | place: USA:Blue River Watershed | collected 2017-08-18
AATTTAAAATATTATTGGAAAATTACTAGAGATATAACTAAACGAAATTATACATTAGAAAATATAGTAAAACAAATAAAAAAACGAGAAAGTGACTATAATAATTTTATACTACCACAAAGAGAAAATGCTGATATAATAATTAGATTTTATACTGATTATTTGTTAAATATAAACAAAATAAGTTTAGATATACTTGATAAAGTATTTAATGTAAATTTACAAATTAAAATAAAAAGAAATTTTGATTTGATACCAATAATAGAAATATTTAATAAATTAAATATCAAGTTTGAAGTAATAACAGAAAATAGATATATAATATTAGATTTTAAAGAATATATATATAATGAAGACTTATTAAAAGATTTAAATTATAAATTATCAAATAATTTTTATGATTATATAATTTTTATAATAATTAAACTAAATCTTAAATAGATTATTAGTTTTAAGTAAATATCGGTCTTAAGTATAAATATAATATATTTTGTGGAGGTATTATAAAGCAGAGCTTAGCGCCAACTCTATATACCAATGAACCATAAATTTTATCTTAGGAGCGCTACGCGCCTCTTGCTTCACAATAGGTGTATTCTTGTAGGTATATAGATACTAAGTGTATTTCAGTCCTATTAGATGATAGGGATATTGCTTATCCATTAAAGATCGTCGATTCTTAATATAACCCATAATTTAGGATAAACTTTATAAATAAAAATTTAATAAATATAATAAATATTACTAAATATAAATGTTATTTTTATTTTTTATATAAAGATTTAGAAATTTTTATATAAAATGTTTAAATATATTATTTTTGATTTAGATAACACACTTTATAATTATGATAGTGCTCATAAGATAGCATTAACTCATATATTTAATATAATACATTATCAAACAAATATTTCACTAATATTAATAAAAGAAACATACGAAGAAATTAACAAAGTAATTAAGTTAAATTTATTAAATACATCATCTTGTCATTCAAGAATTTTATATTTTAAAAAGTTGATTTATAATTTAAATTTACAAGAATTATTTACAGCAAATACTTTAAATGATATCTATTGGGATTGGTTTATAAATAATATGAAAATAAATGAAAATATAATCGAATTATTAGATTTATATAAAAATAACGATATTAAACTTGGAATTATAACAAATTTTACTTTAGAATATCAATATAAAAAATTAGAAAAGTTAAATATATTACATTATTTTGATGTATTTATATCAAGTGAAGATACATTATTCGAAAAACCCCATGAATATATATTTTTGAAACTTAAAGAAGAATGTAAATGTAATTCACATGAAATTCTTATTATTGGAGATTCGCTATCAAATGATATATTACCTGCTTTAAGGTTAAATATGAATTGTTGTCATTTGAATTTAAAACAAGACATAGATTTAGTATATATGGAGAAGTATATATCCTTTAATAATACTTGCGCAATCTATACATTTTGGAATGAATTATTTAAAGAGTTATATATATATGTGGATAATTGTAAAAGAATAGGAGAAAGATATGATCTTACACAAGCAGGTGGTGGTAATATATCATTTAAATATAAAGATTTATTAATTATTAAAGCAAGTGGTATATGTATAAGTGATATATCATTTAATAACGGTTATTCGATATTAAATAAAAAAAAATTATTTATAGATTTTAGTAATGGTTTAAATAATAATTTAGAAGATTATATGTTGTTTAATACAAATAATAAACCTTCTATTGAAACTTTTATGCATTCATTTTTAAAAAATATAACAGTACATATACATCCTTTGATATTTTTGCGTGTGTTAATAAATAATTGTTATTGCTTTAATAACATTCTTAAAAATTATTTGTTAATTAATTATTTTGAACCTGGTTTTGAATTAGCAAATGAAATATATAAAAAATATAAAAATGAAAATATAGTATTATTAAAGAATCATGGAATTATAGTTACTGGTAATAATTTTAACGAAGTTTTAAAAAATATAGACGATATAACACAAAAATTAGAAATGGATTTGAATGTAAGTTTTTTACGGTATAGGAAAATTAATTGTTTAGACAGATTGTTAAATTTAAGAAAAAAAAATTTAATATCATATTTGAGTGATGATTTAATAATTAATCAAAATATTGATATAATTATTAATAAGAGTTATTTTCCAGATAAAGTAGTTTATTGCGGTTTAAAAATTTTATTTTTAGAAAATTTAGATGAAATAAAAAAATATAAAAATGAAAATATTTTAATATATGATAAAAAAATGTATATTATATCTGATAATTTAGTAAAATGTCGACAAATCGAAGAAATAATTAAAGCACATATATTAATAACACAAAATAATAACGAAATAAATGAATTAACAGACAAAGAACAAGAAGATTTAATTAAGCGAAAAGATGAACTTTATAGAAAAAATCTATATAAATAAAATATTATAACTTCCACGATAAAATACTCCTATACTTAATTGAATTATTTATATGTCTACTAGAATGTATAAGTCTATTATCATTACATGCCTCATCATTACATGTAATATCATTACATATATTATTATTAATTGTCCAATTTTTATCAAACATTCTTCTATCTTTATGTAATGAATAATTATACTCAAATTTTTCATATCGTATATTACTTGATACAATACTTTCAGTTAATGTATTTTCAAAATGTATAGGATATTTTCCGTTACTTTCTTTGTTATGTTTTAATGCAAATTCATAAGTTTTACAATATATAGACATTATAAATTTATTTCCATAAGCTATAGCATCACTTATTATCCAGACATATGGATATAATGATGGTTCGGGAGTTTGAAAATAACATTCAGGTATAACACTATACAATATATTTTCATCACATTTATTAAAAGATGGAAATTCTGTAGAAATTATATCAGCTCTCCATTTTAAAAATATATCATAGTTAAAATTATTTTTTTCTGCGTATGATACAGCCATATTAAAAGCATTTAAATCATTGTAATACATTGATAAACAATTATATGGCATCCATTTATTATTTATTTTTTGACACGGAAACATAGGATTTGTAGGATCATAAACATAATTAAAATTTTCTGGTAAATTATATTTCTTGATTTCTATATCTGCCAAATATTTATTGAGTTTGACTTTTAATACATTATAATATTCGCAATTATCATTATCATCATTTATTGACATAAATAAATCAATTTTGTTAATATCATGATTATGATTTTCGAGTAATGGTAATAAGCATTCTTCATATTTTGTCGCTCTACCTGATATTAGACATGCAATTCTCATAATATATTTTTATATTTATTTATTTATTTATTTATTTATTTAGTAAGCGCATTACTCTAAAATATAAAAATATATTTATCATATCTATTTTATGTCTAATTTATTTCAAAATAGGTATAATTTATTATTTTTTTTCGTTTATAAGTATAATTATATATTATATAAAATACTATAATATTATAGGAATGTCTTTTTCTAAAGATCCAGTATCTATCATAGAAATATCAGATATATATACATATAGATCAGAAATAATAAATAAGTATGCTAAAAATCTTGAGAATTCATTATTTTTAGAATTTGGTGTTGCATCTGGAGATTCCTTTAATATGTTTTATGATTTATATGAACATAATAATATTTTAAATGTTGATTTTTATGGATTTGATGCTTGGAAGGGATTACCTAAAGAGAAGAATGATTTAAATAACCCAAATTATTGGTTTGAAGGCGAATATAATATTCAATTAAAGTCACATTTAGTTGAAAAATTTAAAAATAAAAATAATGTTAATTTTGTCAATGGATGGTTTTCTGAAACATTGAATCATGATTTATATAATAAAATAAAAAATAAATTTATTGGTATTGTACATATTGATTGTGATTTATATACTTCGACTATAGAAGTATTAGAATTTATATTATCGAATAAATTATTAAAAAAAGGTAGTATAATAATTTATGATGATTGGGGAGCTTATCATGATAAATTAGGTGAGGGACATGATTTTGAATGTGGTGAAGGTAAAGCTCATCTTGAAATGATGACCAAATACGATATTAAATTAAATTATATTACTAAATATATAAAAACTAAAAATTATCATGAAATTACAATATTTATGGTTGAATAAATTTATTAAGTATTATAACCACTTGTTAATATTATAAATTTTAGTACATATCATATCTGGAAAAATATTATTACTACAAAGATAATTTTTATAAATTTCTATTTTTTCAGGTTGATTTTGTAGTTCAGGTGAAACTAAACAAATTATAAAGTTTGATTTTTTTATTTTTTGAAATATAGAGTAATTTAATGATAAAGATTCAAAAGAATCAATCCATACATATTTTATTTTATTAGTAAATTTTAAAACAGTTTCAATACTTTCTAAATCAGAAAAGCGGATTGCTATATTGTTTTCATTGAAATTTATTAATTTATTAATTATTGACATTGAACAGTCTAAAAAAAAATAATTTGTTATATTATATTTTTTTATTAATTTTAATACTTCTAATTCAATACCTTCGGTTTTAATATTTAAAATTATAAATTTATGTTTATAAAATATTAAAAAATTTTTAAATAATTCATATGATGAATCAAAAGGATCATGAGCTAATATTAATTCGTTTTCTAAATTTCTAATGTCAACTTCAATACCGTAATTAACAGGGATTTTTTGTAATTCTTTTATAGTATTAACTCTGTGTGCTATAAATAGTATATTTTCCATAATTAAAAATAGATTATTATATAATAATGGAAATTAATTATTTAGATAATATAAACACTACTTCTTTTACTATAAAAGATTTGATAGAAAGTAAAAATAATAATAAATACTTATTTTTAAAAGAAGATGTTAATAAAAGAAAAATTTATATATATAAATTAAATAATGTATTATTAACTGGTATATCTATAAATTATCCTAATTTACTTTTATATTCTAATACTGATAATAAAATTTATTTACCAATTAAAGAAAAAACTATGTCTTTAAATAAAGATACTATATATACTGATTATAATATGAAATATGATCTTAATATAAATGATAAAAATAAATTAATAAATAATGATTTTTTATTCTTTTTTAATTATAATACCGACAATTACTTCCATTTTTTATATGATTCTCTATCAATTTTATATTCTTTTATACATATGCGCAAAATATTGTCAGAAATAAAATTATTAATGTATTATCCATCACAAAAGGTAGGTTTTTGTAAATTTGTATATGAATTTTTAGAATTATTAAATATAACCAAAAATGATATTGTTATAATAGATCAAAATTATTTGTATGAAAATATATTTATTTCAACATCATATACTCATGATAATAATTCGAATGCTAATCCAAGAAAAGAAATATTTGAAGTGTATAAATTAATAGCAGAAAAAGCATTGTCCTTTAAAGTAAATATTGATTTACCAAAAAAAATATATATATCACGAAGAACATGGAAACATAATAATTTATCAAATATTGGTACAAATTATACTACTCGTAGATTGATGATAAATGAAAATAAATTAGTAGATAAATTAATAGATAATAAATATTCAGAAATATTTACTGAAAATTTATCTACAATTGAAAAAATACATATATTCAATAATGCTGAATCAGTAGTAGGTGCAATAGGTGGAGGTATAGCAAATATAATATTTAGTAATTCTAATTGTAAATTGATAGCAATAATATCTCCAATATTTTTAGAAATAAATACAAGATTTAAATTTTGTTTAGATTCACGAATAAATGAATTTAAAAATAACAATATATATTTTACCAAATGTTTTCATGAAAATAATAATTCGATTTATAAAAAATACATGAGAGTTAAAATACTGAATACGAATTATATAGGAGAAATAACTAATATAGATAATAATAATTTAGAAATAAATATAACAAATGGTACAAACACTGGATGGAATAGTACAAATAAATATAAATCAATAATAATTTCTTCTGAAAAAGTCGAAAAACTAGATAATGGGCTTAATTCTCCTTTCATTGTTAATTTAGATGAATTAATGAAATATATATATTGATTTAGACCCGACAAAAAATATAATAATTTCAAAAATCGTCGTTTTTAATCTCCAAGGATCTAAAGTATTTAAGAAAAAAATGTATTATTTAATTATTAATTAAATAATGCATATTATTATCTGTATGTCTGGTTCTGGTTTGAGATTTCAAGAGTCTGGATATAAAGAACCTAAACCGTTAATAAAAATTAATAATAAAATGATAATCGAATATGTTATAGATCAATTTGATATAGAAAATGACTTCTTTACTTTTATTTGTTCAAGAGAACATATAAAAAACACCAATATGAAACAAATATTATTAAAATTAGTTTCAAAGTGTAATATATATGAAATTGAACCACATAAATTAGGACCTGTTTATGCTGTTAAAAAAATTTTTAATTATATAATAAATGATAATAAAGGAATAATAGTATCATATTGTGATTTTGGTACAATTTGGAATTATAATAATTTTAAAGAATATGTTAAAAAAGAAAATTTAGATGGTGCTATTTGTTATTATACTGGGTTTCATCCAAGTTTATTAGGAACTGATAATTATGCAACAATGTTAGATAATAATAATATTTTAATCGAGATTAAAGAAAAAAATCGTTATAAAGAAAATAAATTTGATGAAAAGATTTCTAATGGTTGTTATTATTTTAAAAATAGTTTAATTATGAAAAAATATTTTAATAAATTGATTGATAATAAAATTACTTGTAAAGATGAATATTATGTATCATTAGTGTATAATTTACTTGTAGAAGATAATTTAAAAGTAGGTTTATTTCAAATAGATAAAATGATACAATTAGGAACTCCATATGATGTCGAACAATTTATTAAATGGTCAAAGTATTTTAAAAATAAATCTGATAACAAATCTTTGTCTTATATCGATAATCTTAATACTACATTAATTTTAGCTCTCGCAGGTAAAGCCTCAAGATTTAAAAATTTTGATTTACCAAAACCTTTTTTAAATATAAATGGTAAACCAATGTTTATAGAAGTAGTAAGACAATTACCAGACACAAAAAATAAAATTTTTATAACAAGAAAAGATCATGAAGATAAATATAATACTTCTGGGTTAGTATCTAAATATTTTATTAATGCAAAAACTAATATTATAGATTATATAACAGAAGGACAAGCTTGTACAGTAAATACTGTATTTACAGAATCAGATAAATTTTTTAATCTAATGAATAATCCTATATTAATATCAGCATGTGATGCTGGTTTGGTTTATAATGATAAACTATATCAAAATTTATTAGATGATGATAATATTAATATTATTGTTTTTGCAAGTAAAGGTAGTCAAGGTACAACTGTAAATAAAGATGCGTATGCTTGGTTAAATATAGATGAGAAAGATTTTATTAAAGAAGTTTATTGTAAAAAATTTCCTTTTAAAGATTCTCCTGAAAATCATTATTCAATTACTGGTACAATGCTTTTTAAAAAAGGTAAATTTTTTTTTGACAACCATAAAAAATGTGTAGAAAAAGAAATAAAAGTAAATAATGAATATTATGTAGATACTGTACTAAATGAATGTATATTAAATAACTTAAAAGTAAAAATGTTTTGTATTGATACATATCTAAACTGGGGAACTCCAAATGATTATAATACATATAATTATTGGTTTGATTATTTTACTAAAAATATATGTAATAATATCAACTAATTTTAGATTAAATATTTTCTATCTAATATAAATTTAGTGTAATATAATAAAGATAAATATAAAATTTGATAATATTTTTGAAAATTTATTATATAAAGATTAATAATAAATAAAACTTAAATAAAATGAGAACTACTAATAAAATTATTTTAATACTATTATTTATTACTAATTATACATATGGATTTATTTCAAAAATTAATTATCAAAATTCAAATAGTTATATATTTAATATAAGATATTCAACAAATTTATATAGTAATCCTAATTGTCCAGAAAATTACAAACTTTGGCCTGATAATTTACTAAGAAAAGAATGTTGTGAAATGGCAAAAATTGTAACTAAACTAGATATGTGGGATTTCTTCAAAAATGAAAGTATAGGACTGATGTATATGAATCATGAAAAATTAAATAAATTAAAAGATATTTGTTGGAATCATGGACACTCTGCAGAAAGTATGGCAATGACATTAAGAGTTATACAATATATTGCTGTTAATGGTTTTGAAGCATATAATAAACAGATTGAAGATTATAATGAAAAACATGCTAATTTAGATAGATAATTATATACTATATCTAATAATATTATAATTTTTTCCAACGTTTAACACCATTTTTTGTTTGAATAATAATCCATTTATTATTATTTTTTCCTATTTTAATAGTATCAATAGGAAATAAAGTAGCACTTTCACTAGGAGCTTTTCTTAAAGGTTTTTCTTTAACTATATTTTTATTTATTTCACTGTTTATCCAGACCGAGTCAGACATACAATTATTAGCAAGTATATTTTTGGGTCTGCATATTTGTAATGAACTGTTAAACCAGGAACCTTTTTTATTATATTGAATTTTTCCAGGAATAGAAAAATATTTATATGGAGATTTATCTGTAGATTTATATGGAAGTGGTTTTGTACTTAGTAAGTAATTTTCGTAAATAGTAATTTTTTTTGCTGTGGCTGTTTTTTTTTCTTCTAAATTACCTGTTGGAATAAATTTACCAAAGTCCGAATATTTAGTATTTTCATTAGGATCTTCTGCTGAATAAATAACATCTAATACAAATTCTTTATTTTTATCATTATTTTTATAATAAGTTTTATATAATTTTCTTAATAATTCAACAGATAATTCTTTATATTTCATTATTTATAATATAAAAAATATTTTTATATTATAAAAATGAAAAATAATAAAAGATCTCGTAGTAAATCTATTTCTATGTCTAATTCTAATAATAGTGTTATAGAAATGGATAAAAATGGAACATTTAATATTAGTTCTGTAAAAAATAAAAAAAGAAAAATTAATAAAAAAATAAATAGTAAAGACAATAATACTAAAAATATTTCTAAATTACTTAACAAATTAAATATAAAAAATAGTAAAAAATAATATATAATAGTAAATATATTATTTTCATAAAAATGAAATAAACTTTAATTTTTATCTGAACATTTATTAAAATGAAAATATTTTTTGGATTAACATTATTATTAAATTTATCATTTATATTTTCTGAAGTTGATGTTTACGAAAAAAAAAATGGTAAATATATACATTGGCAAGGAGAAATTTTTGGTATGCATAATAAATATAGAAAAAAACATTGTGTACCAGATCTTGAAGCTGTACAAAATATTGCTTCAACAGCACAAAAAACAGCCAAATACTTATGTTCTGTTAATACTTTAATTCATTCTAATGATAATAATTATGGAGAGAATATATATAAAGCTTTTTTTCCGAAAGATACTGTTGTAGATAACAGAATAATTGTAAAAAAAGCAGTTAATGAATGGTATAAAGAAAATAAATTATATGATTATTTAGTACCTGAAAATTCTTCAAAAGCACAACATTTTACTCAATTAATTTGGAAAGATACTACAGAATTTGGTTGTGGATTGTCAGAATGTATAGTTGATACTAATAAAATTATTACTATTGTATGTAATTATAATCCACGAGGTAATATTTCTAATAAATATAAAAAAAACGTTCTTAAACCTTGTTCTTGATTTTCTCTAAATATTTTAGAGAAAGTAATAATATATTCTAAGTAATTTTACAAAATTATGTATAGATTCATAGAATTTTTGTAGTATTAGAGTGATGTGGTGAATATATAAAAGTATAGCTTTTTTATTTATGTTTACTATTATTATTTATTTTACTATTAGTAGTATCTAAATTACCATATTTTTTATCTAAAACATTATTCATATTATCAGTAGTATTATTATTTTTTGACAATAATATTGAATATCTAAAATTTAAATAAAAGTCTAAATGATTTTTCAATGATGTTTTTCCTGTTTGTGTTTGTGAATTTACCTGTAATTTTGTTTGAGATTGTCTAATATTTTTTTTTGTCATTTTAATGTTTATTATAGAATTCTTATTAATTTCTGTACAATAATAATAAATTGCTAGTAATAAATATGCTGAAAATTTAGATTCACTTATATTAAACATATCTATTGCTTTTTTTAAATTATCTTCGGAAGTTATATTATAAAAATTATTAATTACTTCCATAAATTTATCTAAATTATCATATGCTTCATAATATTTCTTTAATTTGTCTTTTACTATTGTATTTGATGTTGTTAAACAAGATAATGATTGCATGTATAATCCATAATAATCAAGCGCATGAAAAATTTCTTTATAATATATTGTTTTATTAAAATTAGATCCGTATATTATATTATCTAAATTATTATCCCATAAATTATTTTCTTTTAGATATGGTATTAAAATATCATCTAAAAAAAATTTTAAACCTTTACCATAAGCATATTCTTCATCTAATATACTTGAATTTGTTAATAAACCACTATATTCATTATTACTTAGTATTACACCACCTATTTCAGAAAAATCAAAATCAAAAAAAATAGTTTCTAATGATAATGTATTTATTAATAAATTATCACAACGTAAATCACAGTGAATAAAACCAAATTTATTATATGCGTAATTTAATGATTTTTCTGTTTGTTTCAAAATAGGTTCTAGATTATTATAAGTTAAATTTTCTGTTGTTTTTATATAATCTTTTAATGTTATTATATGTGGTAAATATCTTGTTACTATATAAAAATATGATACATTTTCTATTAAATCTTCTTTTTTTAATAAATCTTTTATTGGTTTTGTTATATTTACTTTATTATTTTCTATATCAATATAATATGGTGCATCATTCTCTAAATTATGTATAAATCCTTGATCTATTATTTCTAATACATTTATATTTGAATTATTTTTTGTTAATTTGTTAAATTTTTCATAAAACAAATATTCATAAAATCCCTGGCCTACTTGATCTATATCTATTTCCATTTCATGTCTATTATTTTCCTTAAAAATTTTCCTTATATTTTTTATATATACTTTATCTTTATTATCATCTTTATAATATGGATAAAATTTAATAAAATATCCATATTTGAAAGTTTTATCATCTTCCATAAATTGCAGTAAAAATACTTTATCAGGAGTTATAGTTGTTGTTTTACGTAAGCCATTACCACCTTTTAGATTTTTTTTTGGTATATTTTTTTTTATATAAAAATTATTATATTTTGTTACTATTATTTTCATTTTATTATACTTATATTATATTTTTAGAAAAATAAAGTTTATATTCTTGTAAATTTTCAAAAGTTTGATCATTATTTTGAAATTTATAATATATCAAATAATATTTTTTATAAATAAGAAATAAAATCTTTATAAAAAATAAAATGACAAGTATATCACCAAAAGTAATTGAATTACAAAATATAGTATATAAAATAGCTTCAAATATTTTTAATGGTATAACACCTCCTGAAAAATATTCTACTGTATCTCAAAATGATGTTCAATATTCATTAGATAATTTAGTAGCAGTAATAAATCCTGATTCAGCATATAACTATTTAACTAAAGGAGATGGTTTTTATGTAAGAAGATTAACTACTGCTATAGATTCGGGAATGCGAGATGTATTGAAAGATAATCAAATAACATTAGCTGATGCTCCGGTAATATTAAAAATGGTAAAAGATGTTAGTATAGCAGTAAATAATATAGAAAAGAAAAAAGATGTATTAATAGAAATTAGTAAACATAGTTTAATACCTTTAGTACAAACAATAGTATGTCTAGTATGTCAAATGTTTTTAACACAAGGACAATATGAAATATTACATACATTAGTAGTAATGAGTTTTGAATTAATCGGTACTAATATAGACCCTATATTGATTACCAAAAAATTTAAATCTTGTTTTGGAAAAAAAAATACTTAATAAATTAATTTGATAATTATCTTATAATATCAAAGTGTATTACTCTAAATATATATATATTTATAATTGATATCACTCATGGCAATAAGGTTCATCTACAATCATACGGTTTTATACTAGGATTGTTTTATTAGTTTAGAGCGGTGCGTTTTTTAAATGGCACCGTCCTAAATATTATTTATAGATCTTTGATGTTTAGCAGTTTTATAATGAGCATACTTATTTGCACGTGTATATTTACCATTACAAGTTTCACAAATAAATTGTTCGTTTTGATAATTTTTGAATTCTTCTGTTTGTAGTTTAGGTTTTATATGAGTATCATAATATTTTTTTGCATGTTTTTTTTTATTCTCAAGATATTTTTGTTTTAACTCTTCATCGATTTTTATTCTTTCTTGTAATTTTTTATAATATTTTTTATTACTTATTCTATTTCTTTCTCTATTTCTTTCTAATTTAGAATTATTATCCATTGTAAAATTAAAATTAATATAAATATTTTATAATTTAATTATCAAATTTTTATTTTATCTCTTTATAAGTACTTAAAGAAGGGTAAGGGTAATTTTATATTTCGGTCAAAAAATGAAATTACAAAAATTTTTGCTCAACATGAAAAGGCTTATAAAGACAACTGATGTAAAGTATAGGAATTCTTTAAGACTATTGAGATGTGTATTTGAAACTATAGATATTATTAAACTAATAATCAAAAAGAAATAGAAATTAGTTTTATTATTAATTTTTTGAAAGTCCTATAAGTCATAATATCAGATGATATATTATAAATAATTATTTATTTACTAATTATATTACCAGTATTTATATAATTAATATCCCTATTGATTTCCAAAATTATCTTATCTATGTTGTCTTTAAGAAAGGTTAGAAGATATATTAGATATTTTTTTATATAATTGATCAAAATTTTTAATATTTCTATCAGGATTATATTTTTTGTCTATTATAAAGAATATTGTATGATAACTTATATACATAAAAATACTCATTTCATTTCCAAACAGTTCTTTATATAATTGTAGGAATTTAGAAAATAAAACTTCTTTTTTGAATAATATTTGTAACATATCTACTTGAACATTATTAAATATATCTTGACTTAATTCTGGTATATTTTTAAAATTTAACTGTGATTTTAAAGTTCTAGATTGTTGAACATTATTTTCACTTATTTGAGAATTTCTAGATAAATTATTTCTTGCATTTATACTATTTTGAGATTCTAAATTTGTTAAAGAAGCTGTTTTACCTGTAACTGATTTAGATTGTATATATTTTTTAGATGTAGATTTTGGTATAAATACAGAGTTATAACTATCTTGAGCATAACTATTTTGAGCATAACTATATTTACCTCCAGATTGTTGAATTTTATTTAATACTTTTTGTGGAATATTAATTATCTCATTGTTTAGTATTTTCATAAATTCAATATCTATTTTTTTCCTTAAATTAATACGATTATTACCTTCAAAATTTCTGATTATTATATTCCTATATTTAGTTCTAACCGTATCTTTAAAATATTTAATAACAGTTGCAATTATTTTTTCTTCATTACCTTGTATTGATTTTTGTTTTTTTATAATTTTTATTATATATTGATCTAACATTGCATTAATTTCTCTTAAATATATATTTATTTGTTCATTTCCACTATTATAAGAAAAATCATTTTGTTCTGTTTCTTCTGCACCATTATTAGATGATGATTGTTGGATATTTGGCTCATCAAATATTGTTAATTGTGATATATTGGGAACATTATAAAATTGATCGGTTAAACTCTCAAAATCTATATTTTTTTTAAAATTACATAATTCTAACTCAATATTAGTTCTATTATTAGTCTGTACAACTTTTATAGTTGGACAATTATTAAGAATAGAAAATAATACAGCAGGTCTATCCTGTGTCACAAATACACAATCCTTATTAGAATTTATCTCATTGAATACTTTACATGCTTTTACTTGTAAATAATCCATAGCTCGTTTAAAGTCAATCAAACATCTACAAAAATTTCTACAATCAACATATTGATAATTTTTAAAATCATATTCAAGGTTATTACTTAATAAATCTATAGAATCTAAAAGATTATCATAATATGCATATTCATCATTATTATTAGAATTTTCTGCTATAATTCTTTTATATTCAAAATAAGATATAATATTATTTTCTATAGTTCTATTTCTAACTAATATTTTCATTTCCTCTTTTTCATCTTTACTTAAAGTTTTATTTATAATATCTAAACCAAATTTTTTTTTAGTATTAGTAATTTTAAATTCTTTTTCAAAAAATTGAATTTGAAAAATTTTACATAATTCTTTTAATGCAATTTCCTCAATAAAAGTTTTAAAGAAATCAATTGTATGTTCTCTTTTATCTGTATCTTTTTTTAAGGTATTTTCTAGTAATGATATTAATTTAATAAAAGAACCTAATGCAAGAGTTCTATTTTGATTAGTATCTAATAATAATCGTTTATCTTTGCCGTTAATTTTTCTATATAGTTCATGTTTTTTTCTCAACGGAAAATATTTAACTCCAAATTCTTCAACATAAATTAATTCATTTTCATTTTTTTTTAATGAGTATGAATATTTTTCATCTTCATAACATTTTAAATCAATTAAATTTATTTTATTTTTAGAGTTATTATATAATTTTTCCTTAGAATTATTTTTAGATAGATTTTTTTGTGATTTTTGTGAATTATTACTACTATTATTATTTTCATTACTATTATTACTATTACTGGTATAAATTTTTAATTTTGGTTCAATGGTACCACCACCAACTGTATTTTGTGTAATAAGAGTGCTACCAGCATCATATAGTGTAAATAATCCATTATAAATTGTATAATGTTCTATTCCTAAATCACGTGGTAATATACAAAAAAATTGTTTATAATTAGGAAGAGGATTTGCATCTAAAATAAAAGTTAAATTATTAGTATTAATAGATTTAATTATATTATATGTATTTATTTTTGTATTATTAAAATTAGTATCATTTAAAGTTACATTTTTATTATATCTAATTGTAGCAAAATTAAAATCTATAATATTTTGCTTAATCTTTTCAATATTTATTTCAATATAATTTTCAGGTTGTATACTTTTATTTTCATTATCTTTTTTTTTAAGAAAATTTATATCTTTTAAATATTTATATATTATTGCTTCAATATTTACTTCGGGATTTTTAATAGTTTTATTCCATATATTAGTTTCATAAATATTTTCATAAGTTTTTCTTATTTTAAACTCGCTGACATGTTTTATTTCATCAAAGTCCTTTTTTAATAAACCTAGTATAATATGTTGAAAAGTTTCAATATCATATTTATATACAGATGATTTAATTCTAGTAGATTCACAATAATCATGTATTGTATCATTTAATGATAAAAATTTAATAAGATGTTTATATTCTTTCATTTATTTATAAAAATATATTTTATATATATAAAATGAAGTGTCCAGAAGGAAAAATATATAATCCTAAAACTAAAAGATGTATTAATGATACACCTGCTAACAGACAAAAAATAGGATTTAAATCAAAATCAAAATCAAAATCACCTCAAATTCTAATAAGAAGAGATCCACCACCAATGGGACCGTTAATTCATCCTGATTTTATAAAAACTTATGAAATTAGTATTGATAAAAAGAAAAAGAAAAAACAATTAAAAAAAAATTATATTGAATTTTATACATATTTATTTAATAATAGAATAACAAAAATTATTAATAAAGAAGTTCCATTAAGTTTAATGGAAAAAAATGATTTATTAGAATTATCTAAAATTGTTACTCATGAATTAGAGATGATTAGCGTTGTTGACGAAGAAGATATTAAAGCTATACATGTAATGGAAAACCAATTAAAAGAAGTTTTTAAAAATAATGAGGTAATTGATGATCAACCAACAAAAAAAAATATTGGTGGTTTAGTTATAGAACCATTAAGATATAAAAATAGATTACAAATAATTGGTTTATATAATTTAATTAGAGGTGAACGTTTTCAAATGAAAGAAAGTTTAAAATTAAAAGATTTTAGTGATTTAATTACAAGTTCTGTTATAAGTCGTTTAGTATCATATAAATTATATATCGATGAATTAATAAGATTAGGAGTATTTAGCCACGATGATTTATATAAAAATATGTTTGAAAGTGAGTATATATTTGATGAATTAATAAAATTACATGCAGATTATATGGAAGCATATAAAAAGACTAAGAAAAATAACAGTGCTTAATATTTTAATGTATATAGTAGCACTTAAGGAAGGTTAGATACATTTAATAAACCCTATAGAATATATTATCATCTCTATAATTATAGGAAGTTTTTTAAGTTATTTTTGGTTTCATTATAGATGTTAATTATAGTCTTTATAAGTATTTGGTATCACTATCATATATAATTTGGTATCACTATCATATATAATTTTGTTATAAGTTCGCTTTGCTCGCGCGGTTTTATACTAGGCATTATGTTATAAGTTAATAGGCCTATTGGTTTCCACACCATCCTATCTATTAAAGGGTATTAGTTATCTACTAATTATATTCCTTTTATTTTTATAAGTTAATAGGCCTATTGGTTCCCATGCCCTCCAATCTATTAAAGGGTATTAGTTATCTGCTAATAATGATATAATAATTGTAATCATAAATAATAATAGATAAATAATAGTTAGTTAATAAATATAATAGTAAATTGTTAATAAAAAGTAATCATAATAAGAATAGTATATAAATAGTAAAGTAATAATAATAAAGGATCTGTTAGTGGATTACAAAATGATAACAATATGTAAATGTAATCATTTTAACAATTTATTAAAGAGTATTAATTATTTACTAGTTTATACCTTTTGTTTTTTATAAGTTAATATACCTATCGGTTTCCATACCCTATTTATCTATTAAACACTAGTGAATATTTAAAATGTATACTAATTACTTAAAATGTAATACTTAATTAATAAATAAATAACAATAATAATTTATAAACAGTATAATAAAAAGATAAAATATCTAATATATATAGAGATATAGGGAAACTATTACAAAATGTGTAAAGAGAGACAGAATGTAAATATAAAATAAAATATCAAAAAAAAATTTTTGAAAAAATAAAAATCTTAAAATTATAAATCTCTCTTTACACATTTTGTAATAGTTTCCTATATAATATTATATATAAAAATAATATAGGTGGATAATAGTATTTAAAGTTAATAAGATGTTATATAAATTACTTAAAATGTAATCTTTAAATTTAAAATGTAATATCTATATAAAGACAAATTATATAGATAATTAAAATGCCAAAATATATTTGTAAAAGATGCAATTATACTACTAATTTAAAGAGTTCATTAAGAAATCACCTAAATAGGAAAACAATTTGTGAGGCAGTTTATGAAGATATTAAAGTGGAAAATTTATTAGAAGAATTAGAACACAAAATAGATAAAACACTTTGTAAAAAATGTGGTAAAAAGTTATCTAATAGACAAAATAAATGGAAACATGAAAAAATTTGTAAAGTAGAAAATAATGAGAATAATGATAATAATAATGAAGATAGACAAATAATAGAATTAAAAAATCAAATGGCAGAAATGAGTAAAATGTTGGAAAAACTTATAGAACAAAAACAGCAAAATATTACTATTAATAATACTAATAATGATAATAGTACTACTAATAACATACAAAATATAAATATTATACTAGAGAATCTAAGACCATTTGGTAAAGAAAACTATGATTATATTGATACTGAAGCTATAAAAAAAATAATTAAACCG